>Ga0181459_100313_pt1 | contig 10668 bp, 10 predicted proteins | sample InSIn2SAF170_FD_119060 | JGI IMG/M metagenome (GOLD analysis project Ga0181459, IMG submission 119060) | Clean room microbial communities from NASA Spacecraft Assembly Facility at Jet Propulsion Laboratory, Pasadena, California, USA -... ...
TTGGCTCTGCATTACCTCAAACCTGACTTCAATTGATTTCGCTTCGGCTGCCAAACGCACCGTTTCCATTGCTGGGACAGAAACCGCCTTTGACAAATTGACGCAACTGGCAGTACAAATCTGTCAAACTCCAGTTGCGTTAATCACGTTCGTCGATGCAGACCGGCAGTGGTTCAAGTCAAGGTTCGGGGCAGAGATGACTGAATCTCCTATGGAGGCGGGTTTCTGTCCCAGCAATGGAAACGGTGCGTTTGGCAGCCGAAGCGAAATCAATTGAAGTCAGGTTTGAGGTAATGCAGAGCCAAGTTTCAGGCGATCCTAATCGATTGCAGCAGATGGTCTGGAATCTCCTCTCCAACGCTGTTAAGTTCACTCCCACTGGCGGGCAGGTGGAGATTTGGTTAGAGCAGGTGGATTCCCAAGTTCAAATTCGAGTGACCGATACAGGTCAGGGCATTGAGCCTGATTTCTTACCCTTTGTCTTTGACTACTTTCGTCAAGCGGATAGCACGACCACCCGTAGGTTTGCTGGATTAGGGTTGGGACTGGCAATCGTCCGTCATATCGTCGAGATGCACGGTGGTACCGTTCGTGCAGATAGTCCCGGCAAAGGACAGGGTGCAACATTTACAGTGAGATTACCGTTAATCAGTACGATTGCAGAGGCAAACCAGAGTCAAACACAATTGAATGGCTCACTGGATTTAAGTGGAATTCGAGTCTTGGTCGTCGATGATGAACCAGATACTCGCGATCTGCTTACTTTCGTGATGGAACAGCATGGTGCGGTTGTGGTGGCAGCAGCATCAGCATGTGAGGCACTGGAATCACTAAGACACTCACCGCCAGATGTTCTAGTGTGTGACATTGGAATGCCTGAAATGAATGGTTATACACTGATGCGGCAGGTGAGAGTTTGGTCACCGGAACAGGGAGGACAGATTCCGGCGATCGCGCTCACTGCCTATGCTGGAGAAATGAACCAGAAGCAGGCATTTGCGGCAGGGTTCCAGATGCACATCTCCAAGCCTGTGGAACCAGAAGCAATGGCAAGGGCGATCGCTGCCTTGACGAGGCTTGGCTAGCTATACACTCATGTTGCTCAAATATCTATCAAAAGTAGGAGGTGAACAAACAATTAAAAAATAAATATGGGTATGGATGAGACAAGTTTGAAACGTCTCTAGAGCTTTCAATAACAAGGTCTTGCTTTTGTGTTGTCCTCTCAGCTTTACCGCATCTTGGTTGTAGACGATTTAGCGGATAACTTATTCCTACTGCAAACGGTTTTGGAAACAGAAGGATATGAGGTTGATACTGCTGATAGTGGCAGTTCAGCCTTAGCTAAGATCGGAGCTGTGCCACCGGATTTATTGCTGCTGGATATCATGATGCCAGATATGAATGGCTTTGAAGTGACTCGGTGGATTCGACAGAATGACCGATTGCCTTTTATTCCGATTCTGCTGGTGACAGCTCATGAGGAAGCGACTGCAGCCCAGGGATTGGATGTTGGCGCAAATGACTTCATCCGCAAACCGATTGATGCTGATGAACTACTGGCAAGAGTCAGAGCCTTTTTGCGGTAAAGCAGAATGCTAGCTATTCTTACCCATAGTAGGCTTTGAGTTGCTGCGGCAGTCAGCTCACCTGACAAGTCCAGAGCGCAGGGCGTGCACAGCTGCTTGAGTGCGATCGTCCACCCACAGCTTGTTCAAAATATTCCAGACGTGTGTCCATATACCTCAACAGGGCTTTGCCTAGACCGCATTGGCGATGTGGCACTACAAACAGGGAAAGAATTTCTCCACAACTTTTGTCTGTTGAACATTCCGCCAAGACAAGCCCAATAGGTTGTGAAAGAAGATGTACTCCCACAGCAACCGTGGGCGCGTTAAGGGTTAGGTTTCTTAGACGCGGGCGAAAAATGGGATAGGTCAGCTTCTCGTAGAGGGCAGCGATTTTACTGTCTGCGCATCACTCATATGTTTGATGGCACCACATACACTTACCAAAAGTTAGCTTGGTATGAGATCACTCCTTTTCAATTAGGCTTGCTTGCATGTTTTGTGCTGGTCTTTCTATCGGGGTGCATTGTTTGGCCTGTTGAGCATCTGATTCGTCACTTACGTCAAGGAATCAGACGGAATAGAAACAGCAGCGTCTCCCAACGAGAAAAACAACCTACCTTCTGCAGGACGCGAACAATGCGACGTGTTCGATGTTTAGCGCGTTTAATCAGCGCCCTGCATCTAGAAGGTGTAGAAAGCCCTATACTCCTTAAGCGTGAGTTCCCCTGTGTTTTAAGGTACTATGATTGTAAGTAAAGTCAACAATAGCGCCTGCTGTCCCACCCTTAAAGGGGGTCGGCGGTCGAGTAATTATTATTATCACCCTACTTTCAGATTCGACGTTTAAGCTTTGATCCAATCTGAGACCCTAGAACTGTTGGAGTGGCCGCGCCTGTGCCAGCATCTGTCTACGTTTACTGCAACAAAGTTGGGAGCGATCGCGGCTCGTCATCTCAAAATTCCAGTATCGCAAACCGAGAGCCAGCTTTTGTTGGCGCAAACCCAGGAAGTATACCAGCTAGAAAATCGCCTGTCAAGTAGTCTGTCGTTTGAGGGAATCAAAGATATTGGGGATTCTCTAGAACGGGCGGAACGCGGGGGAATTTTGGCTGGGGATGAACTGCTGGCGATCGCAACCACCCTTGCCGGTACCAGGCAGTTGCGCCGTGCGATTGATAACCAAACAAACGTCCCGGTGCTGACCGAACTAGTTGCCCTCCTGCGGACTTATCCAGAGTTAGAGCAGGAAATTCACCGCTGCATTGACGACCGGGGGCAGGTGAGTGACCGTGCTAGCCCAATTCTGTCGGGAATTCGCACTTCATTACGACAATTGCGAAACCAGATAACCAGCCTACTGCAACGCATTTTGCAACGTCAAGCAGGTGCAGTCCAAGAACAGCTGATTACTCAACGGGGCGATCGCTTCGTCATTCCCGTTAAAGCTCCTCAAAAAGATGCCATTCCCGGCATTGTCCACGATACGTCCAGCAGCGGAGCTACGCTCTACGTAGAACCAAATGCTATTGTTCCTTTGGGGAACCAACTGCGGCAGCTGGTGGCAAAAGAACAAGCGGAGGAAGAAGTAATTCGCGCTCGCTTGACCGAGCAAGTCGCGGCAGTCAAGCCGGACTTGGAGCGGTTGTTAGCGATCGCTACTACTTTGGATCTTGCCTGCGCTCGCGCCCGTTATAGCTTCTGGCTGGGAGCAAATCCACCCCGATACATTGACCGTTCAAGTGGGGAAACCATCACCCTGCGGCAGTTGCGTCATCCCCTCTTGGTGTGGCAGCAGCGGCACGAACAAGATCAGTCTGTGGTTCCAGTAGACCTGGTAATTCAGCCGCAAATTCGGGTAGTGACGATTACTGGACCAAATACCGGTGGAAAAACAGTCACCCTGAAAACGCTGGGCTTGGCAGCGCTAATGGCCAAGGTGGGTTTATTTGTCCCTGCCCGTGAACCCGTAGAACTGCCTTGGTTCGACTTGGTGCTGGCAGATATTGGCGATGAGCAGTCACTGGAGCAGAGCCTGTCTACGTTCTCCGGTCACATCCGGCGTATTAGTCGGATTCTGGAGGCAACGACTGAGGATTCATTGGTGTTGCTGGATGAGGTAGGAGCCGGTACTGACCCAGTTGAAGGAAGTGCCTTAGCGATCGCACTACTGCAAGACCTAGCGAACACATCCCAGTTAAGTATAGCTACAACCCATTTTGGCGAACTTAAGGCGCTGAAATACCAAGATGAGCGGTTTGAAAATGCCTCAGTAGAATTTGATGAGCGTACCCTCAGCCCAACGTACCGGCTGCTATGGGGAATTCCGGGTCGTTCCAATGCCCTGACCATTGCTCGTCGGTTAGGGCTGAAACCAGAGGTGGTTGATCAGGCTAAAACCCAGGTGGGTGAGGCAACAGAGGACGTTAATCAGGTGATTGCAGGGCTGGAAGCACAACGTCGCCGCCAGGAAACCAAAGCATCTGAGGCGCAAGAGTTGTTACAGCAGGCAGAACGTCTGTATCAAGAAGTGTCCCAAAAAGCAGCAGCTTTGCAGGAACGGGAGCGCTCGTTACGGCAGCAACAAGAAAGGGCGGTACAGGAAGCGATTGCCCAGGCTAAGGGTGAAATTGCCTCTGTGATTCGCCGGTTGCAAAAAGGCTCTGCGACGGCGCAAGATGCCCAAGAAGCAACGAATACCCTAAATCAACTTTCAGAGCGCTACCTGCCGCAGTCACCAAAACCGAAAGCTGGATTTAGACCGCAAGTGGGCGATCGCGTCCGCATCCCCCGTCTAGGTCAAACGGCAGAGGTGTTAAGCGCCCCCGACGAGGATGGAGAGCTAACCGTCCGATTTGGAATCATGAAGATGACTGTGAAGCTAAAAGACATTGAATCGCTGGATGGCCAAAAGGCGGAACCGGTGGTCAAACCGAAACCGGCACCAACACCAGCCCCGGCTCCCCCGCCAGAGCAACCAGCGCTCCTCATCAGGACGTCCAAAAATACTATCGATCTCAGAGGAAGTCGGGTGGCAGATGCGGAGTTGGTTTTAGATCGGGCGATAGCAGAAGCCCAAGGGCCACTGTGGATTATCCACGGTCACGGTACTGGTAAGCTAAGGCAGGGCGTTCACGCCTTGTTGCAGCAGCACCCCAAAGTTAGCCACTACGAGCCAGCTCAGCCCGCTGACGGTGGCACTGGTGTTACAGTTGCTTACGTAGAATAGCAGTGAGCGGGATTTTAGATATAATGCAAAATCTAAAATCAAATAACGATAAGCTGGTAGCTATTAGAAACCAACCCCCAGAGTGGACAGTCTGGTTTCAAAATGGGTAACACGAGAGCCCATAGCAGTCTTATCTCCTATGCTTAAAGTTATGCACTCTAGCGCCCACTCGCCCACCCCAACTTCCCAGTGGCAGGAGCTTACCCACACCAAGGCTAACCCAGCTCAATTGGACAACATTAAAGCCCAAGTGGATTTGGTGTTGTTGGCGCTAGAAGCTTTGGCAGGTATTGGCTCAGAGGCAATGCTCACTGCAGCAACTCAGCTGAATCTGGAGTCAAAAGTGCCAGACCGCGTGGCACTGTGGCGACTCCGCCAATCGAATCCGCTACGCAAAGGTGAGGGAGGGCGAAAAAAGCTGGATGTGGAAGAAGCGCGAGCGCTAGTTTTAATCAGCTGCTACCTCGCCAAACAGCATCAAGAACTGATTCGCCGCGCTGTTGCCCTTCTAGAACAAGTGGCAGAAAACAACTCAGAACCCCATAGAGCCGCTTTACTAGGGGATTATCTCGATGCCTTTAGCAACACCTACCAAGAGCGCATGGAGGTTCAGGACAACGTTTCAACGGATGTACTGACAACTCTTGCTCTCAAACTTCTAATTGACTTGCTGTTTTACAGTGGTCCTGGTGGTCACCGCCGCCTCTGGTTAGCACTCCTAGACCGATCGCAAAAGCAGTAATTATGCCCTTGTCAAATTCAGTTATACGCCGGTACACTCCACCCACTTGCACGCTGCAACTCGTGGCTCGATCTTCACCTTTGTCCCGCTGGGTGGGGCGATCGGTGACTAAGCTGTTACGGTTTGAGCTGCGCTTTGATGACCCGCGACTATCCGAGGAGCAACGAGTTAACATTCAGGGCGATCGCTCAGCACTCGAAGCACTTCATGAAGCGGTCACAACCTACGTGCAGGATTTGCTCAAATCTTCGCCCGAACGGTTCAATGCCGTCTTTTCAGCACTGCCATCCTCATCCCCAGATGTCGCGGAAACGGAAACGCAGGCGGGGACGCCTGCGCCACGAACTTTAGACTCTTCTGATGCTTCTTTTGCTCTCAATTCACCTGCCCTCTCCAAAGTCTCGACTGCTAGACCAGCTGGGAATATATTCTTACAACCGGGCAGAGGGCTATCCCACGACCTCTTCCTAGGGCCGCTGGCAAATAAGGAGACTGGGCCAATCATTCATTTGAGCGTGCTGCAACTGTTTGACCTAGCAACCGCGCTCGATGAATATGCCGCTGATGTGGTGGCTTTACCGACGCTCAGCCGCCCCAGGTCTGTTGCTGCCCCGCCTGCTTGGACTAGCATTGCGGCGGTGCTTCTCTTGGCTGTGGGTTTAACAACTGTGGTGCAACTCCTGTATCGGTCAGGTTCTAGGCAGCAAACAGCTACAACTAGTGCCACTCTAGGGTCAAGCAGTAACCGCCAGCAGTCAATTGCCCTTCAACCGTCGCCAGTACCGGGAGTGCCGACACCGCCACTGTCCTCCCTGGAAACATTGCCGCCGCTACCTTCCGTAAGCTCGACCCTCCCCTCTCCCAGTACCAGTATCCCATCAGTTACTGTACCCAGAACACCCGAACTCCCCTCTCCCAGTACCAGTATCCCATCAGGGACTGTACCCGGAACGACCCTAGCCCTTAAGAACGCTCCACAGGCGAACGTACAACAGACAACTCCAGTCACTCCCAGTACTCCAAGGGCGAACGCACCGGCGGCAATTCCAGCTATTCCGATTCCCCCAATAACACCACCTTCACCAATTTTCATCAACCCAGCTCCAACGCAGGATAGGTCTTCTGTGTCTATTCTGGGAGAACCTGCTCCTAGTACGAGCGATGCGCTCAAGCGCCAGCCTACTGTGGACATCTCGCCCAGTTCACCAGTAGCTCTGCCTTCTGCCGCCATACCCACCCCCAGTATTCAACTTAGTACTCCTAACCCTGATCTGGAGGCAGCTCTGTCCCAGGCGACTCGTGGTATTGCTCCGGTACCTGAGCCAAGCACTACGCCTACGCCACAACAAACGAACGATTCTGCTTCCCAGAGGCAAGCGTATAACACCCCAACCACGCCTAATAAACCTAAAGGCACAGCATTCGACACCATCCCCCAGGTAGCAGAGGTCAGAGACTACTTCAATCAGAACTGGGAGCCACCCTCAAACTTGACCAAAACCCTGGAGTACAGTATTGTACTGGATGTTGACGGCACCATTAAAGTGATTGAACCACTTGGACAGGCAGCAAGAAACTACGTCGATCGCAGCGGTATGCCCCTGATTGGTGAACGCTTTGTTTCCGCGAACAAGAACGGTCAAACTCCCAGAATTCGAGTTGTTCTAGCCCCCGATGGCAAAGTGCAGACGTTTCTGGAGGCTGCGAAGTGAGAATGTTTGCGATTTATTAGCTTTGCAGGTAATTTTCGCCAAAAAAAAGGGCTGTACATGACAGCCCTTTTCTATATCAAATAAAGCGTAAGCTTCAATAGCGAGCTTTTTTACGAGATAACTGTTTCTTTTTGCGACGCCGATGGGCAGCAATGATAGCTTCCTCAACAGGATACCCTATTAGGGGGATAACCTGATATTGCCGCTCTTCTTCACGTTTTTTCACTTCCGTATAATCAAGCCAGTGGATGCAATCAACCGGACAAGTATCAATCGCTTCTTGAATGATTTCTTCCGGGTCGCCATCTTGGCGGATCGCGCGGGAGCGACCGTAATCTGGTTCAATGTAGAAGGTGTTACGAGCGACATGGGCACAGTGCTTGCAGCCAATACAGGTGACTTCATCAACATAGACACCCTTTTGACGTAGGACACCACCTAGTTCAGGCTCTAAACCAGAACGATCTGCGGCGTCCCGCAAAATGCCACCTAATTCAGGCTCTAAATGTGTTCGCTCCGTTGTCTGCTCTATCGGCGGCACAAAATCAGACATCACGCACTCCAGCGCTGCACTAACAGCCGAATTGAACCGTCTTCATTCTGTTGTTGCTGAGCAATTTGAAATCCCTGCTGAGCGGTTTCCTTCACTACTGTATGGTACGCATAACGCTGCGTTACTTTTCTCAGGAACCCGTCAACTGACAAGTTTTGCTTCCAATATTGCAAATCAGCAATCAGTTCGTACTCATTGCCATTCCAGCTAAAGCCTATGTCGTACCCGTTATCCTGCTCAATGGTGATTTCGGCATTACGAGTCTGACCGCGATAGCCTCGCACTATGCTGGGACCGGGTTTCCAGTCAATTCCCAACTCAGTGAGGGCAGTTTGCAAGGAGGCAAGATTACGGATTTGTGTTTTGATTTGGCTAAAGTGTGACATGTTGGTTGTGAATCAAGTAAGCTGAACTAAATTTAAAGTTACCATTCGCTAAACGTTGCTTGCGTCGTCGCAACTGTACATTGCTGCAGCACTGATGCAAAAAATTCTGATGTTTGCTCTTGAGTGACTACGTGTCCCAGTTCGGCTTCGAGCGCAGCCGTGACTTCAGCACAGGAGGCACCTATAATGCCAGTGACTTTTTCCTGCACGCGACCATCTGGATAAATTACAAACTCTAGTGTTTCCATGCTTTTAACCAACACACTATATTTTAGAAGTAAACTTTTATACCCCAATTTTTACAAATTACCCAGTCAAAGTAAGCTCTTTTGCTTACTCACTACTTTTTCAACTGCTTAATAATGTTTCATCTATCTAACTACATAGACTCAAAAGTTAACAAAAATTATAATTCAGTGAACGCTCACATCACTTATTTGTCAGTTTCGCTTAACTTACCACAGCAGTCAAGACGCTTCCTCCCTAATTTTCAGACATTCCTATGAGCGTTGAAGATTCCTCCCCAATTTGGCAACCTTTCACCCAGATGAAGACCTCTCCCCCGCCTCTAAAGGTGATCAAGGGGCAAGGGGTCATGCTGGAGCTTGAGGATGGACGGCAGATCGTAGACTGCATTTCGAGCTGGTGGGTGACTATCCACGGGCACAGTCATCCCGCCCTTGCCAAAGCTCTCTATCAGCAAGCCCAGCAATTGGAACACGTCATCTTCGCTGGCTTTACTCACGAACCAGCAGAACAACTAGCTCGTAAGCTCCTTGCCCACTTGCCCGAATCCCTAACACGTGTATTTTTTTCTGATAACGGGTCTAGTGCCGTCGAAGTTGCCCTCAAGATGGCCTACCAATATTGGTACAACCAAGGAGAAACACAACGCACTAGCTTCATTAGCTTTGAAGGTGGATACCACGGCGATACTTTGGGAGCCATGTCAATCGGGGGCAGTTCTGCCTGGTGGCAAACTTTTCGACCCCTGATGTTCCCTACCGATGTGGTCCCCTTTCCCGCTACATTTGACGACGACCCAAATGTCGAAGCTCGTGAGGCGCAAACCCTGGAAAAGCTCGCTAACCTCCTCAAGCAACATCGCGATCACTATGCAGGAATTTTCATCGAGCCACTCGTGCAGGGAGCCGCAGGGATGCGCATGTGTCGGCCCCAATTTCTGCAAGCCCTCTCGGCACTCGCGATCGAAGCGGGTGTGCTTTTGATTTATGACGAAGTGATGACCGGCTTTGGGCGCACGGGCGATTTGTTTGCCTGCCTGAAGTCGGCTACAACGCCTGATATCCTCTGCCTATCGAAGGGACTATCCGGTGGCTGCTTGCCCTTAGCGGTGACGCTGGCAAAAGAAGACATCTACAGCGCCTTTTATAGCGATGATATCAACAAGGCTTTCTTCCACAGTCATTCGTATACGGGAAATCCCCTCGCCTGCGCAACCGGTCTTGCTTCGCTGGAGCTTTTAGAACAAAACTCTGAGTCTTTTCGAGCAATGGAACACCTGCACCGCTGCTACTTAGAGAAATGGCTTAGGGACCATCCGAAAGTTGAGCAGGTACGCACCTGCGGTACCATTGCCGCCATGGAGGTGAAGACAGACGACCAAAGCGGCTATTACAATGCTATCGGCTCTATCTTGCGTGCGCGATTCCTTGAGGAAGGGTTTCTCCTGCGTCCTTTGGGCAACACCCTGTACCTCATGCCTCCCTACTGCGTTACCCCAAGCGAACTCGAATCGATTTATCAGGCGATTCGCCGCGTACTCGATGATCTCTAGATGAAGTTGCTAGCTCCAATTTCCTCTAGTAGTTGGCGATCGCTGTCCGTATCTGGATTACCAATAGTTAGCAACTTTTCACCATAGAAAATTGAATTAGCACCTGCAAGGAAACACAGTACTTGTGCTTCCCGGCTAAGATTGGTTCGACCCGCACTCAGGCGCACCCGTGATGTGGGCATCAGAATCCGAGCCGCAGCGCACATTCGTACTAACTCGAAAGGCTCTACTGGTTTTTGATCCTGGAGGGGAGTTCCTTCAACTGCCCCCAGCGCATTGATTGGCACACTCTCAGGGTGGGGATTCATGTTTGCTAGCACTTCCAGCAACCGAGCGCGATCGTTTAGCGATTCGCCCATCCCAATAATGCCCCCACAACAGACCGTGATTCCGGCACTCCTTACGCAGTCGAGAGTTTTCAGCCGCTCCCCATAAGTGCGGGTCGTGACGATCTGGTTATAGTATTCAGGGCTGGTATCCAGATTATGGTTATAAGCTGTTAGACCCGCCTCTGCCAGTCGTTGTGCCTGAGACTCGTTTAGCATCCCAGCAGTTACACACGCCTCCGAGCCGCAGCGCACATTCGTACTAACTCGAAAGGCTCTACTGGTTTTGTATGGGCTGGGCATGGCGCGAGATCCGGGGAGGTCGATCGTTTGAATCTATGCTGGAGATGGTTC
>Ga0181459_100315_pt1 | contig 10657 bp, 5 predicted proteins | sample InSIn2SAF170_FD_119060 | JGI IMG/M metagenome (GOLD analysis project Ga0181459, IMG submission 119060) | Clean room microbial communities from NASA Spacecraft Assembly Facility at Jet Propulsion Laboratory, Pasadena, California, USA -... ...
TCGGTTTGGGCCCGCATGTGTCATCTACTCGTAAAATGTCCGCCATAAGGGGTCAAGTAGAGGGTTTAGGGGTTTATTCCACGCCAAGCATCCTCCACGTTTTGGGAAATGTTGAGAGGCGTGAAAGGGTTGACTTTTCTGCATTTTCATTATGAAGACATGTAACTGATATAGATGCGACAAGACGAAAATGCAATGAACATGGTAGTGGTTTCGTGCAATACAAAAATGAGAGCTATGCGAGAGTGCAGAATGTTGTGAAACACAAGGAACTTACGCTTCGGCGCCTCGAACTCCACCTCGGCGTTTAGAGCTCAGCCTTGTCTGATTTTGAGTCAATGTCGTTTACCGCAACTGAGCACGAGCAACGTTGTCTGTTCACCGTCTAATGCTTAATTTTGATCGTGAGCGTCTGCAACCTGCTTGCGCGACACGTGGTGGTTGAAATCGCGACCGTCCCAGATGAGGTTGTGCGCGCGCGTGATTTTTGTGATAGTCTTAAAACCTTGCTGTTGTAGCTCTTGATTGTCGAACTCTTTCTGTACTGTTTAGACGATATTGCTTCCACCACTTTGCGATTATGCAGCCAGTTGAATTATGTTAAAGGAAATGTACAAACGAGGGACAGTGATCGGATGCGCAAGTCGAGGGTAATGAATGTCGAGAGTCGGGAATAGCTAGCAAGGAAATGTTAGCAGGAGAGCTATGTTGGACTGAAAGAGTGACGTTGAATAAGATGATGCATTAGGTGCTATATGTGGAGTGGGTGTCGCATACTCTGTATTGGACCGCCTAAAAAGTGAAGCAAGATGGTGAAGTGTACCCTATTCGTCCAGCACCCTTATTTCTGCGGCCAATAGCCGGCCAACATGTATCGACGGTCGCAAACACGGTCGGAGAATAAGGCTGCAATGGAGATTTCTGGAAGGGTCAAATGCATCATGCGGATGTCAGGTGAATATGTGCCCAAAGTCTGGGGGAACTGGCGAAACCTTCAGCTGCTTTTCCCTCCGCTGCCAAGAGAGCCCTTGTACAGGCGATCCCAGTTCTTTCCCTCTCCCGGGACAAGAGTAATGAGGTATTTGGAGAAATCAATTGAAGCAGATGGAGTTGACCAACCCTGAGAAACAGCCAGGAACTGGGTCAACGACAGTCGGTGAGCGTCTCAAGGAGAGACTTTCGAGAAGAGCGGGTGCCCACAGAGAGAGTGGACTGGTTCGGGATGATCTATTTCCAGAACGGATAAGTGAGAGGCAGGAGAGCTGCAGAGTTAGAGGAGGTGCATAACGTCGTGGCAGCATGCACGGTAGCCGATACCCACATTGGAGGGCGGAAGGAAAAGCATAGGGTGCAGAATACGCAGGACAGCTTGCAGGTAAAGCAAAGTGCCAGCGCATCTTGCTCGTGTTATCCATAGGAGCTTGGGCTTACCGCAATAGCGATAGCGTGCTGATGATGTGCATTGGAGCTAGGGAGAGTGAAAGTTGGACAAGTGAGATCCGGGATCTGATGGCGCCCCGAGTCGCTTCCAGGCACAATAAGGTAAGAAAAGAAGCGTGTATTATGATGTTAACCCTGCTACGTGGCAGCGATGGACTGAGAAGCGAGGTGGACTAGTGAATCCTATGCCCAGGTATCACCGGCATAGCGTCAGGATACAATTTAGCGCGTGGTGCCATTGGAAAGCTAGAGCACTGTATTTGTGTAGTTTTTGGTTCTTCCTGGTGTGTTCACAATGGTTGTGGTAGTCGCGGTTAGAGGGATTTGTCTTGGCTAGATGGATCTGTGGAAAGCACCTGCCTAGAGCTGTCGAAATGATATAATGGTTGCAGTAGTTCTCGAGGAATGTACAGATTGGTCAGTTTCTCTCTAGTATGTCCAGAGAGAAAAGACACCGCAGCTCGTGGTTGGGCTGAACGCCGTCGCGCGTCGTACCGCGCGCCCGCTCGGTGCCAATTTCATGGAAATGCACTAAGATACTCCGTAACAAGCTAGCATAAATCGACAGGCAACAAGGTTACCTTATCGTTGCTTGGATGGATTGATATCTATTGTCAGACAAAATGCTTTGAAACGCGACAGTCGCGTAATCATCTCAGTACAGTACAAAACACTCACTTGAAAAACAATCGTCCTACTGAAGGTCAGCCACTTGGAAAGCTGCCTCCTGGTCAACTGTGTAGCCGAGGAGTGGCACTACCGCAGCTACCGACACGCCAAGTCACTTGCCGGAAAAGCGGTGAGCAAACATCAAGTTATCTCTTGATCAACTTCTTCTGTACTGAACGATGCTACCAACTTCATCTCCACTCGGTGATCTCTCAGCCTGATGTTCCGTCTTCGCCACCTTCGTTCCTGTGCTAGCTAACCTATTCGTCGCGAATGACCTCGGGCACATCCCACTCACCCATCAAGCGCATCCATGCTCACAACCTCAAGGCATGCACATTAAACTGTGCCATCTGTTGAGGAGGCCTCAAACCGTTTCTGACGTACTGTAGTTTCGAGATTGCTCAGACTTCATGATGACCTTGCACCATTGAAATGCACTTGACGTGCCCGTCGGAAACCTTGTCTTCAACATCTTCGCCATTCTGGTCTGTTGGCGATGCGGCTTTATCGGCCTTGCACGGGCCAGTGCGACTTTTGGGCCCTGATTTAAACCCTCAATATCCCGTCTGACCGGAGTGTAATGTATTGTTGGTTGTGGCGCTTCAGTGGTAGGTATGATGAAGGTAGTGGCACTTGGAAGGTAGAATCAACACTCGTTCACACGGTCTACTTGACTCATTTGCCGTCCTCAGAGACTGGAATTGAGCCAAATGCCGCTGGCTGTTGAGGCGCGTTAGCTGGCGGTCCCCCATTAGCAGTCATTTGCGGAAAGCCTTTTTGAGCATAGCCGCTGCTCATCGCTCGTTGTCCCATGTGGTGAGCCTGGTGTGGACTTGTGCCATAGGGAGTGTGATTGCCTCCATAGCCCCTACCCATGGGTGGCTGTTGTCCATACATTGCCCCTGTGTGGCCACCGGTAGAGTACATCATGTGTTGATGAGCCAGGTGACCTTGTTGAGAGTTTTGATGCATCATCACTGGTGCCATACGCCCCGGACTCGGAAAGCCATTTTGTTGCGGGTAGACATGACTCGGGTTAGGCGATGGATACATCATTCCTTGAAGCTGGCCGGGCATACCCATAAACGGACCACTGGATTGCTGCTGAACCATCATCGGTGCTACCATCTGATTGTGCTGAGCGTGTATCATGGTGGGAGTGTTGCCGTACGGTCGCATCGTGACTGGACCACCAGTGCCAAAATAGGACTGGTGAGCATAGGCCTGAGCTGGATGTCCCATGGGTGATGCATACACATTGCGTGGTGTCATGTTTGGAGAAGCGAAGACCTGAGGTGAGCCGTTCTGTATGTGCAGCCGCTGATCCTCGAAATGTGGTTGGTAATGATTACCGGAATGGTGACTATGCTGAGGTGTAGAAGCTTGTACTATGTGTGGCCCGCTCGACATTTGTTGCATTTGTTGACCATGGAAAGGGAGAGCCTGACTCGAGCTGGATCGGCTCTGCACCGGTGAAATTGCTGGAGGTGCTGCACGAACGAAAAAATCTTCATATGTCTTATCAATGTTCGCATCTGCCACAATCCAGGTGGGTTGTGTATGGTAAGCGTTAGGAATGCCTCCGTTTGCTGCAAAGTCACGAACGGGGTCTTCCGACTTCTCAGAGAGCTTACTCTGCACCTCCTTCTTCATGCGGTCAATTGGATTGAAGCTCTCCATAACATCAATTCGTTCGCTGGCAGGTTTCGGTTTGCGCGAACCAAAGAACGAAGAGGGACTGGCGCTTCTTACAATAGATGCTGTTCGTGCGATTGGCGATGGGCTTGCGGCGGATACTGACGGAGCTGCTGCATTGAATGTTGGTCGAAATTCCAGAGCACGAACATTGAACTTAGTCGATACAGCAGATGTTGGAGTATCGATACCTCTCGGACTAGATAAGCCCGATCTGTCAGCAGCTACTGACGCACCACTTCTGATTTCTGGTAAGGGAATCGGAGTCGGGATTGGGCCTGTCTTGTCCTTGATACTAGCTGCCTGTCCACGTGGAGCTAGAGGCACTGCTGATCCGGTAAATGGTAGCGGCTGGCCCAAGGCTCTCTGACCTCTCGTTAAGGGTTGCTTTGAGTGGCCACCACGGCCATTGTTGAACGTGTTACGTTCAGGGATTGGCGGCGGAATTTGCGACTTGTCGAACTTAGGAACAGGTGGTAATTGTCCAGATGGTGATGCGGGATGAGACATGGACGCCGGTACCCTGGTCTCCTCGTGATCACGCTGTGCCTTTTCCACAATTTGTTCTTGTTTCTTAGGATCTTTGGCGAGAATACCAACTAGATCGTTTGGTATGGGTGTCTTGAGCTTGAATGTTTTTGAAAAACGAACCAGGTCATTAATCTTCGCTGTGCGGTCTTGACTGGCCTGCACACGCTTCCTATCAGCTAATCGAGCACGCTCCGAGTTTGCGAATTGTCGGAATTGATCAAGAACCTTAATCTCCACACCCTGCGAAGGTGTTTCAGTATCTACCTGCTGTGCGGGTGATATCGAAGGTGTTTGATTTGGACCAACCGCCTTCGACGCTGACCCGTCTGTAGTCTTGGTAGACATTCCTGCAGTGTTTTCTGGAGAGCTAGATGTAGTGTTCTCGTTCTGCATGGCCGACACTGATCGATCCTGGTCAGGTAGTTCGTCGGCAGCCGAGGGATCATTACTCTCATGCACAGATTGATTTGAGATGCCGGATCGGGCAATATCAGGTCTGGCAAGCTGCGCAGATATTATCGCGCTATCCACAGGCACACCGACTGCCGTGACATGGGCGCTTGGTGCTCGCAATGCTGGTGGTGTGTACTTGTTGGCTCCACCCGTCACGAGTGGAAGAAAGTCACGCTTCTCGCGACGAACTCCACTGTATCTGTCCTCCTCATCGCCAAAATCAGTCTCCAATGCTTGACCCCTCTCTTCTCTGATATGCACATTGGTGGAAGTTTGCGACTCAATTTCGCGAGCAATTCGGGCTGCTTCTGCTTCCTTCCTCTTGTAGTCCGGCGCGCTCCGATTAATTGCGGTCGTGTACGCTTCCTCAGTGTACGTACTGTGGCCTCCAGTCATTTTTTCATGTGTTGCAAATTGGTCCCAGTCAGTTGTGTTGGTGGCTTCCAAAGAAAAATCAGTGGCCGCCGATGTTTCAGGCACCCAACGTTGCAGAACACGCTCACCTCGAACCGTGTTACCGGAGATGTCAGTATCGGTTTGAAAGGATGTAGCAGCACCTAGTACTCTATTTAGCAAATTCCTTAACGAATGTGTATGAACTCACCATTGGCTTGTCGCGAAACTTCCGGAAGGCTGAATTCTGGAATTGTCATATCTACCATGTCCTTCAAGTCGAAGGTCACGGCATGGTCAGGACTCGAGCCAGCAAAGGCCGCTTCCCATGACCCGACACCGTTCGGCTGTATGATGGGCGCAGTCTGCACCTTCTTCGTCATCTTCAATGTTATCCGTGGAGCAGATGTGGTGCCTGCGTAGCCCGAGAAGACACCCTCGAACTTGTCACCGCTCTTGGTCGTGAGCACCACCGATAAGCCCTGCAAGTGTCAGTACAAGTGGGAGGAGTGCGGTTTGGTTAAACATACAACAGCCCCTCCAAGCAGAAACCGTAATCTGTCGTAGTTGTGTTTGTCAGACAAGATCTGATCCTTAGCGTTCGTCATCTTCGACGAAGATTGAGTGGTCTTATTCTGGGCAGTATTGCCTCTTGATTGACTTGGAGTAGAGGCTCGCAGAGTAATTGGATTAGTGCCTGACCAGGCTTTGGAAGCGCCCGGTCGCCTATGCAGAATGTCAGCTACACATAATGGTTGAAAGGGAACTGGCACAATAATGAAAGAACGAGCGGTCTGTAGAGCCCCGGTATAATAGGAAGTCAAGAGAAGGTGAAGTGCAATTCACATGGCTGCCGCACCTGTTTGACCCAGTAGGGCTCTCTTTGCGGCCCTTTTCCGTCATTTTATTTCCTGAGTGCTGCTTTGATGAGCGATTCACACCATCTCTCTGTATCGAGCCTGAGGTTGGCGTAACGCTTGAGGATGTGTTGGTCGTCGAGGCAAGGCTTGCAACAGATGCCATCCTCTGTAGGATGGCGTCTAAGCAAGGTGACACAAGACCTCCCGTGCGGAAAGCAGAGGTGGGCCGAATGCAGAAGAGAAGGCTGCGGCCGAATTGTGGCTGATGATAAGGCGGCTTCGAACGAGGACTGCCGAACAGGAAATCAGCTGCAAGACCTTATGCAGCCAACACAGAAACGGTGAAATCTGGAGGAAATGGTGAAAGTAAGGCGGCAGAAGAACGAAGTGCTTGAAAAGAGGACAAAAGGCAAGCAAAATCAATCAAGACCTGCGCCTAGTGAGAAATAAATGACAAGACAAACAGCACAGAAAACGTGCCCTGAGCTGTGGGATCGAAATATCACGTTTGACGGGTGAGTGGGATAATATGTCTGGAAGCTGAAGTTGATGCAAGATTCTTGTGTAGTTTAGCAGAGGCAGTCTGGCGCATTTGAGCTGCCACAAGAAACCCCAAACACGTCGAGCTTAGTGCACTATACGGCGCTGCACACCAGCCAGTAATACTGAGCATGAAAGCCCACTTTGCTACGCAGTCGGCACTTCCTAGGCTACTCCCCCGTCTTCCGCCCACTAACCTAGGAACCGTCCCATCCCGTTTCGGGCGGGACCCCCTGTGCGCTTCGCATCTCCCTTTGCTCGTTTATCCAAGTCATCATGAAACGCTTCAAACGAGCAAACACCGGTTTTGCTCTTACATGAAATTCGCAACACGCTGGCACGTCCGACACATAAGTTTTCGACTCTCTCTATTGTCGCTCAACGTGTGTGCTCATCTCCATTGATCGTGAATTCATCCGTGGTCTTTACACAAAACTCAAACATACCTCCAAAGCATGCAGCGAACCCGCTATCCTACCCAATAGTCCGTAGATCATCAAAGCCGCAATGAGTTGAGGATAGTCGACGTCATAGAGCGGTATTGATTCATACCGCCTTGGACCTTCTTGAACTGTATACCGTGAAGACTGAAGAGAGGTATTTTGACAATAGCAATCTCGAATCGCAACACCAAGCGTTGTCCAGTATCTTCCTGAACTCGAGTCGTTGTCGCGGCCATGTCTCGCTGTAGCTCGTTCGGCCGGGACGCACTGTGAACATACTCGTCGGAACCCTCTGAGTTGTCTATGAAACTCTGGTCTGGTTGTCGTCTTCGTGAACCATGTCGATTGAGCTTGTCCTCCCGCAGCTCATCTCTGTCACGATTGCGGAAGGCACCAAACGAAATGCGTCGCTGATGACCAGCTCCGATCTTACCGCTCTTTTCGTCATCAAGCATATTGCCCTGTTCTCGCACCTCATCAAGGTTAATACTCGGAGCATGACGGCAAACAAATCCCCCACGGACTTCGACATACTCAACGCCAAGTTGCTTCAGTACGCGGATAAGGTCGTGCCGAATGAATTGAGGCGGTTTACTGCTAGTGGTCGACGATGAAAATAGCCCCTTCAAGCCTCCTGGCCTAGAGATATCAGCACTAGGCGTATCTAGTGCAGCTGACGTCTCAACATCTGCATCTTCACGAAGATCAGCGTCTGTCTCTTCAGGGACGTTGTCGTGTTTATATCCTCTTGCCTCTTCACGTCGTTGTCGACGTGCTTGAATGCTTTCATGGCGCGCATGTCCTAAAGATTTAGTGCGGGCAGTAGAAGGTGTGCGTGGCGGACCTGAAGCTGGCACCGCACCCGATGATGGGCTTGGGGCCTTCTCCATTATCTCTGGCGTTTTCGCGGGTTGTTGGTTGTGAAGACTTGACTGATCGGATTCACTGTTTGCAGTTGGTTCTGGTGCCAGACGAGGAGAAGGTGCTGCATCTGATGCACCACGACTCAAGAATCTTCGGGGCCGATAATCCGCTGAGTTGACACTTGTGGATCGGTTAAGTAGGCTTCTGCCTTTCGACCCTTCAGCACTAAGTAGACCCTCATGTTGTCCTTGGCTCCCACCAGCATGTATTGTCGGTGGTGATTGTTCGCGCCTTCGAGTTCTACGAACCGAGAAGGATTTCCGCGGTGTAGTAGCAGCGGAGTCTTGAGGGGGTTGAACGGTAAATGAAGGAGGTGGTGGCTTGTCCGAGTCGCGGTCTTTGTTGCGGCGTGTACTAAAACGTCGCAGAAGGCCTAAGGCGGTGCCTTCTCTGCGTGGCGGACCTTCGGAAGCTGGTGGATTTAAGCGTGGTGATGCAGCAGGGTGTGGCGGCTCATTGATGACTACCTGCTTCATACCTTGGACCACTTCATCCTCTCCATGTGTTCTAGCTCGAGCACGTGACCTACCACCAGTTGCATTCTCCCCCGGAATTTCTGGAGTGAAGGTATTTGTATGTGCTGCTTCGGGGGACGGTAGTCCAGGCGCCTTAATGGGCGGTGCGTCGGGATCAGTGCCGAGAGCGAAGGCACCAGGATTAGGTTCTGTCCGCTCACGTTCGAGCTTTTCTCTTGCTAAACAATATACTGAGATCAACGGCGAGTAGGCATTCAAGGGGTCGTAGCCTCGTATAGCCTCGGTTGAGGGAGCTGTCAATCCTTCACGGCTTGTAGAATTTCGTCTTTTGTAGAAGTCAAACATTCCTCTTTTGCGGTCTCCTGATGAGCCCCCATGTAGAGACTCTTCTCGCACTGACCGGCGAACCACGCTTTGGTAGTCTTCCGACTCGATTGTTCTTGTCAGCTGATCTTGAATATAGCTCGCAGGTCCAAAATCAAACCCCTGCATTTTGTTAACAACTGCAGGGTCGAGAGGCAGCTGTAATGGCTCTCGAACAGGCAGGAAGTTTTCCGGTGGCCCATTGAAGCCTTTGGTCATCCAGGGATGGCACATGATCTCCTGCAAGCTCGCACGTTCTTTGACGTCTACCACGAGCATTCTCGAGATTATACTTCGACACTCTTTTGATGGTCAGCGTTATAGGCTTCTAGATTCTGCGACAGAATGACTTACCTGCTGAAAGCCACTGGGGATACTCCACGTGGCCACGTTTGATCTTTGCATGTAGTTGTGGCATGCTCTGATCGTCAAAGGGCACTTTACCACAAACTAGAACGTATAGAACTATGCCAAAACTCCACACGTCAACCTCTGGTCCTGTGTATGCCTTCGCATTCAGCAACTCCGGCGCTGCAAAGTAGAGACTCCCACAAAACGTTTTCAAGAGTGACCGTGGTGAGTAAAGATTACTGAGGCCGAAATCTATAATCTTGATATCACCGCTCTTGCTGATTAGAATGTTTTCGATTTTGAGATCTCGATGGACAATACTGTTACGATGGCAGTAATCAAGAGCGCTGGCAATTTGTCGGCCAAACTTTCGGGCCTGCTTCTCCTTTAGTCGACCGTGAGCAATGATATAATCAAGCATTTGGCCACCGTCAACATACTCGAATAGCATGTACCAATGGTAGTTTGTCCGTTGTACGTCTCTCATGCCACAGATGTAAGGATGATCAAGCAGAGTTGCCATGGCGGCCTCTCTGGCAGTGCGAATTTCCTTTGACCTATCTGCTCTTTCGTCTTTGGGATTGCCATTCTCATCGGTGCTTTGCCTAGGTATGATCTTGATAGCGACTGTCTCTCCTGTCTCGGTGTTCCTTGCGACCTTCACTTTCCCCATGCTTCCTTGACCAATAGTCTTACCGAGAGCCCATGTTCCCGTCTGCGTGGTGATGGAAGTCCTCCGTCGTCCCATTTGGGCATAGTTCGGGTGTGACATGGGCGCGGGCACAGGCGCTGGAGGTGGTTGTGGGGCGGCAGAAGTACCATTTGTTGTACGTGGTGTTGCTGTGAAGTCCTGACTATTGCGTCTCGAATCGGGCCGTGAGCTCGTTCGGTTATGTCGAGAGCTTTCATCTTCGTAGGCGGAGCGACCTTCACGCGAACTCCGCCTGGTCGAGCTAGACCTGGCGAGATTTGATCTCTCAAAATCCTGTCGGGCAACATTGGCCAACCCTCCCTGGGCATTTGATATGTTCTGGTCCTGCTCGTAGGCTCTTGAACTTGTTCGATGGTGCTGAGACCCTGATTGCCGGTGGTTGGTCGAACGTGTGCGAGCAGGCTGTGAGGGGGACTGAGCATATGTAGAGGGAGGATTTCGTGCTGAAGAATGGGTTCTGGCCAATGTCGGCGCTGCGGCTGGGGCAGCAGTAGACATGTTTTCTATTCTCGGTAGGTCGATGAGCAGTATGCCTCAAGCACAATGTAGATCGTATACTGTTGCAGTGTATCAGCAAGTTGTGGATGTGGAGCTGGCAGTCAGTCTCCGAAAGAACGCGATCGTATCCTGGAGCAAACAACCTCACACCGTCCCCATGTGATCGGGTGCAGGATGCTGTTGATCAAATCGATGGGAATGTACCAAATGCGATACGGAACAGGAATAAGCTACCGAATGTCGTGTATGCGGTTTTGGAAGATGTAAGAGGCTTACAAACTACTGTAATCTCATGCGATTAAGGGG
>Ga0181459_100317_pt1 | contig 10639 bp, 10 predicted proteins | sample InSIn2SAF170_FD_119060 | JGI IMG/M metagenome (GOLD analysis project Ga0181459, IMG submission 119060) | Clean room microbial communities from NASA Spacecraft Assembly Facility at Jet Propulsion Laboratory, Pasadena, California, USA -... ...
TGGCAGCAAGGACTGGTGATTGCCATCACCTAATATTAGGTGATCCAGTAGAGGGATGTTGAGTAGTTGTGCGCCTTGCAATAGCTGTTCGGTTAGGGCAATGTCTTGTTCACTGGGTTCAACATGTCCAGTTGGATGATTGTGAGCAACGATAACTCGTGTTGCTCCTTGGCGAAGCACCTCTCGGAAAATCTCACCGGGATGCGCTAATGTTTGGGTCGCTGTGCCAATCGTCAATACTTTGGTGCCTAGCAACTGATTCTTGGCATCTAGTAGCAATACTGCTAATCGCTCCTTGTTTTGCCACATCAAATCGTGACTGAGAGCAGCTGCTGCCGATACAGGACTATCAATCACTGTACGCTCTGGAGGTCCAGATAGAAATGCCCGTTTTCCCAGTTCAACGGCTGCCAAAATTGTTGTCGCCTTTGCTGGACCTACACCATGAACACCCATCAACTCTTGATGATTGATGTCCCGTAACACCTCCATTGGGTCGCGCTGGTCTTGGCTTAACTGCTGCAAAATGTATTGTCCCAAACCTATTGCAGAGAGCTTTCCTTTACCTTGACCTGTGCCTAACAAAATCGCTATCAGTTCCGCTGTGGTTATATTTTTGGCTCCCAAAGCCATTAATCGCTCACGAGGGCGCTCACTTATTGGAATATCGGCAATTCTCAGGCTATAAGTCATAGATGCAGATTTATAAAAACTCAAGAGCTTTATTTTTAGTAATCCCTTTTTGAGTTCTCAACACTACATCCCGGTAAAAAAATGCTTAGTACTTTCCTTTTTAAGATAGAGGGACACTTAAGCCGCTCCAATCTTGCCAGCTTCAACCTTGGGGTCTGGTTGAGTTCAAACCTATGAGAGAAGGAACTAAGAAATAACGGCTGGTTGGTTTGATTGATAAATGTCAGCAGCTTTTAGCATGTGATAGGTAATGAGCAGTTGGGTCAGGGCAAGTGGAAAACTTTGAAGCGTTTCCCCTGTTGTACCAGTAACTTTACCAATATCTTGATTGCCTCCTAGACTACAAAATTTCCCCAGGTAGGGAACTTCATTACAAAGTATCCGCTCCAATTCTTTCACCTGTTCGCCAGTGGCATGACCGTCGATTTCTAAAACATCAACTGGCTTACCCATATCTCGGTCGAGTTCTAAGCGGATAGCTGCACTAAGATGGGATTTACCGGGGTTGAGAATTCTAGTTAAGTCTGGATGAGGTATGGTGGGGCGGAGTACTAAGCGCACGTTAAGTAGTAAATCACTTTGCTCAGATTTATTGTCAGGTGGGTAAAAACTAACAATGATGTCTGACCACTGGCGCTGGGGACGGATAAACTCTTCTGAATCAGTTTCACGCTTTTTGAGTTGTTCGAGAACTTGCTCTTCGGTATATCCTCGCTTACGCGTATCGCGCTTAACTTTCCATTGAGTGCGTAGAGATTCTGGTGGTGCCAAATAGGTTTTAACATCGTAGCAGTCGCGAGCCTCACGGGTAGAATAACCAAGCAGTCCCTCGACAATCACAAACTTACTTGGCTTGATGTATACTGGTGCGTCAAACGTGCCCGTGCTGTGGTTATATATCGGCTTGAGAATTGGTTGCCCGTCGCGTAGCAAACTCAAATGCTGCTCAATAATATCTAAGTAGTTGCAGTCTGGGTGCAGTGCTGAAATTCCTAGTTCAGCACGCTGAGTGCGATCATAGCGGTGGTAATCATCTGTACAGATGACCGTGACATCATCTTCCCCCAATACTTGAGCAATTCCTTTCGTCAGTGTTGTTTTTCCAGCGACACTATCGCCAACGATGCCAAGGATAATGGGGCGCTCATTCATGATTCCTCTTACAGCTCCCGCTGCTATAGTGTAGTGAACTCATAGTAGGTTTAATTCTATGAGGGAAGGGGGAGGTGAATCAATCCCAACCCTGTCGTTTGATCCCAATTCATCCCTCAACGACGATGAATAGACTCAATCAATTAGTAGGTAGTCTTTACTCTACTCACTGAGTAGTTTATTTTTTACCAACAAACTCGGTGGCAATCTCATCAGTCCTTGCTGCCATAATGAAGTCGTTTTTGTGCAGCCCAGAAATGGCATGAGTCCACCAAGTTACGGTCACCTTGCCGTACTCAGTCAGTAAAGCTGGGTGATGCCCTTGCTCTTCGGCAACCTCACCTACGCGATTAGTAAACTCTAGCGCTGACTGAAAATCTGGAAATTTGTAACTACGTTCTAAGCGGGATTCGCCCTCAACCTCAATTAGTTCCCAATTAGGAATTTGAGGCTTGAGTTCGGCAATTTCTGCTTCACTAGCTAGCGGCGCATCTTTAGAGCAGGCTGTACATTTTTGCTGTGTAAGCTGATCCATCACTGTCTCCTTGGTTTTTTGTTGAATGGAATACACCTCGTGAGAGGGAGTCTCGCCCGTCAGAAGTCAGGAGATAAATGGTGTACTTAACTTATTTGATAACCACTCTACTCTCCACCATCTTCCTCACCTCCCCCATTTCCCCCATCCCCACCTTCCAGTAGTACAGGCTGTATCATGCCCTACTAAACTGCAACGATAAATCCGTTATGGTCATGGCATCACAGAATGTAAGTTTATTTACATAATTATGCGGATCGAGCAGTTAGAAGCCTTTCTGGCTGTGGCTGAAACAGGTAGCTTTGGACAAGCGGCACGAAAATGTCAGGTCACTCAGTCTACTGTCAGCCGTCAAATCCAGTCACTGGAAGCTGACTTGGGTTTACCACTGTTCCATCGCACTAGCGTTGCCAAGCTGACATTGGGAGGGGAACGCTTTTTGCCTAAGGCACGAAAAATTTGTCAAGAGTGGCAAGCTGCAACGCAAGAATTAGCGGAATTGATGGCAGGAAAGCAACCAGAACTCTGTGTAGCGGCAATTCACTCGCTCTGTGCCCACTACTTACCTCCGGTGTTACAGCAATTTTGTCGTGACTACCCAGAAGTGCAGTTGCGGGTAACGGCGTTGGGAAGCGATCGCGCTTTGAAAGTCCTCCGCGATGGTCTAGTTGATGTGGCAATCGTGATGCATAATCGCTTTTTAACAGCCAGCCCCGAACTGATTGTCGATGTCCTATTCAACGAGTCAATCAAAGTCTTGATGGCAGCGAATCATCCTCTCACTCACTATGAACAGATACCTTGGTCAGCACTGATCGAGTATCCACAGGTGGTGTTCAAGGATGGCTATGGAATGCAACGCTTGGTACAGGAGCGATTTGCTCGACTGGGAGCCAAGTTGCAAGCTGTTATGGAGTTGAATACTTTAGAAGCGTTTCGAGGTGTTGTGCGTCAAGGAGAACTGGTTGCCCTGTTACCTGAGTCGGCTTTGGTGGAAGTTCGCAACGATCCAACCCTAGCAATTCGAGAAATCGCCCACATTCCCCAGTCAGTGGTTACGTCTAACAACCTTGTCGGTGATGTCTCGCCGTCAGACCTCAACTTGACTCGTCAGGTGGTCTTGGTTACAACTCAAGACCGTATTCAGATTCCCCCGATTCAGCACTTTTGTCAACTGGTGCGTCAGCTAGAAATACCAACCCTTGACACTTTGAGTGGTCATAAGCTGTCCAAACCTCACCAGCCCTTTGATAGTCAGCCTTTAAGCGTTAACGGATAAAACAGCAAGCGAATCACAGTATTTATAACCCAACCAACGACAAAAACTGCCATGAGTGATGCCTTCAGGGAATTATTAAAAAATGTGGGCAGTGGTGTCCACACAGGTAAAGATTTAACTCGTGAACAAGCGGCAACAGCTACGCGGATGATGTTGTTGCAAGAAGCAACACCTGCACAAATTGGGGCATTTATGATTGCCCACCGGATTAAACGACCAACCAGCGAAGAGTTAGCAGGAATGTTGGATGCTTATGATCAGCTAGGACCAAAACTGCAACCGAGGCAACTAAAGAATGGGAGAGGACAGGGAGACACACAGACACACAGACAAGAGGAGTTTTCAGAATCAATCTCCGCGTCACCTAATCTCCGCGTCACCACGTCTTCCCACTCCTTGCCGCAACTGAACCCAACGCAAATGCTGACGGTGTTTGGGGTGCCTTATGATGGGCGATCGCGTACAGCACCAGTCACTCCAATAACAGCTCTCATCCTTGCTGCCGCTGGAGTGCCAGTGCTGATGCATGGAGGTGATTGTATGCCTACCAAGTATGGAGTTCCCTTGATTTCGATTTGGCAGGGATTGGGAGCTGACTTCTCAAAACTCACAATCGTACAGGTTCAGCAACTATTGGACCTAACAGGCTTGGGATTTATCTATCTACCGCAGCACTTTCCTTACGCTCAAGGGTTGGTTCCCTACCGCGACCAAATTGGCAAACGTCCACCTACAGCAACGATGGAGCTGATTTGGTCTCCTTATGCGGGAGATGTGCATATGGTTGCGGGGTATGTTCATCCCCCCACAGAAACTCGGTTTCGAGAGACATTTGAGCGGCATGGGGGAGTTGCTAAATTTACTCTAGTGAAGGGACTGGAGGGAAGCTGTGACTTGCCACGCGATCGCACAGCGATTACTGCTGTTAGTACCGATTCCAGTTCCGACTTCGAGCGCCTGATGCTACATCCTCGTGATTACGGTTTTGCTGGTTTGGAAGTGCCTCTCGACTCCACTGCTCAACTGCTAGCACAGCTACAGGATGTCTTGGCAGGCAAACCTACTACATTAATGCCTGCTGCCATCTGGAATGGTGGGTTTTATCTGTGGCGTTGTGGTGTCTGCTCAGATTTAGCGACAGGGTTTGCCAAAGCTCAATCTATATGTATGGGTGGTGATGCCGCCCAGAAACTACAACAGATCAAAAACGCGATCGCATCAATACAGCTAGCTCACCAACCATAAGCCATTCAAAATTAATGCATAGAGCAGAGGCGAGCCTTGGAACGATGCTCACAATATCAAACGCTATACCTGGTATGAGTGCGTTGTTTAACGCACCCGTACCATGTAAGTTGCTGCGTAAGTCTTGATCTGCCTTCGTTAAGGGGTAGCCGGATTAATCAGCTCGGTAGCTCCAACCGGATTGATTGGAACAGTTAAATTTGGAGCCAATGGTACAGTCGGATTCTGCGGCGGTGGTGGGGCAAAGGAGGCAGGAGATAATTGACGCGGATAATCCTCAGCCGCAATACAAGTATCGAGCGCTCTGGGCAGGGAAAAGTCAATCTCGCGCCTCAAACCACTAACGCAGTCAGAAAAGCGAATGGGCAACAGGCTCCGGCGGCAGTAATCAATAACTCTAAGGACTTCTGAACTTTGGGTTCTGTCACTGATATCAGAGACACATCGAGATAAATCTACAGGGCGCCTTACTCTTGTACAAGCAGCCAGAGCCTCTTGTGTAAGCGTTGGTGTGACTAAATTAATCGTTACAACGCATCTCGACAAGTCGGTGGGATTTAATGCCTTAGCACAAGGCTCTGATGCGGCATCTGGGGAAACCTTTGCATAACGTACCAACTGAGCCGCACAAAGTAGAAAATCATTTATGGCAGTGGCAGGACCACTAGGAATTGCTAGGGTGAACAAGCTAGCTGTCGCTAGCTGACTAGCACAGATGTAGAACAAAGACGGAAGAGTGCGTTTTCCATAGCCCAAACTGCATTTGATGTTACTTTGCCTGTGCATAACGGTTTTATACAAAGATTTCATAAGATATGCTACCTGGTTAGGGCTGTCGATGCATGACTCAAACAGTTATTAAACTTGCTCGGCATAAAAGATTGCATTATTAAAGGGAGCCAGGAGTCAGAATTCAGAACACTCCTGACTCCAAGCTTTTGACTCCCTAACCCCCTAGAAATGCGATTTAAATGCACATCAGCTTACATCATTTGTCTCCTAATGGGCGAGTACTGAACGAACGGCTTCTTTCATCCCCTACAACTCCGAGAAATGGGGTGTATTCCATTCAACTCACAGAAACCGCTATATCTACTAACACAATTACGCTTCCTTACCTTGCCCAACTGGTAAGGCGCCAAATAAATATAAACAGAAATCCACAAACCAAAGCGCCCAGATTCCATTTAGCTGAATTTTTAAATAGGGTAAGACGCTGCTCAGCACGCTTGGTCTGATACTGAGTTTGTATTTCCTGCTTAGCTACAGAAAAGTGTGACAAAAGTTGCTTTTTTACTTGCTGGGGGTCTTTACTACCTATCGATTGACCTTGACTCTTAACAAAGTCTTCTAGGTCTTGGGTTTTAGCATTGCGAAGTTGCTTGTCAAGCTGTTCAATCCGAACTAGCTGCTGGTTATATTGGTCATTAATTTGAGTCTTATTCTGGGCATTAAGGCGCACAGTGTTACTAACCCCCAAAGGAATCAGCAACAAAAACAATATCCCAAACAGTAAACATAGCCAGGATAGTAGGTTCAAAAATAGCGGTTCCCCTGCTCTGCGAAAACTTGTTTCTCCATAAAATACCAACCCCAACCCCAATAGTGGAACAGGCACCCGCTCTACTAAAGCCCCAATCGTTTGAAATTCCCAAGCTGGGTTCATCAAGTGCATCGGTACAATTGTAGTAATTAGGTCAAATAAAGCTAACACCAATAAGCCATAGCCAATACAGCGCAGCACAGAGATAGACCTCGGTCTATTAGTTTGTGAGTAAGGTGATTGGTTGCTTGGTAGTGGTGTCATGCAAGTGGAACCTTATAGAAGTAGCGCTCTGAGCAGGTGTCAATACTAGTGCCAAGCTTAACTGACACGCGAAGAATAGGTAGATAAATGTTTCTTGTTGAGCCGTCAGCAAATTTCCCTTAATAGACGGATAGCGAAGTCGAGCAGAGAAGTTCACTCAATGGAACTGTTAGATAAGCGTTACTGAACTCCCACTAAAGACAAGAATTTGAGGCTAGAAACTAAGTGATACGTAGCAATGATAGTTGTTTCTCACACACCCTAGCTATCAAAAAACATAGAAACCTCATTTCAGCCGTCTAAATCTCAAACCGAGAATGCCAATTCTCAAACAACGACGTACTGGAGTTTGAATCAATAGATAGTTGATTCAAGAGCTAGAACCTTCAATCTTCCAATGCACCACTTAAATTACTTAGCAGTACTCTAGCTTTTGAGCGAAGCATTCTTGGAAGCTCGCTTTTTCCTCATGTGCAACCCGAAGGCAAGAGCAAAAATGGAGCCACCAATAGTCATGGGTTCTGGTACATGGGCGACACGCAACTGAGCTACAGCAAAACCGTTAGCCGCACCTCCAGACTTATCGGTGATAGTGATGGTTTTTAGGGTATCTCCATTTGTGGCGTAGAACCCAAAATATTGAGCACCACCGTTACCTGCTATGCTCTGCGACAGGGATGCCGTAGTAGTTGCACCATTCATTCCTGTCAATTCGATGTCAAACATGTTAAATTGCTCAGGCTGTAGGTACAAATCAAACGCCACAATATCGTCTGGTAACGTAATTTGGAAACTTGTATTACCTTCGTTATAGTACACCTCACCGTTATAGCCATTGCTCCATGTTTTCCAATACGAACCGACAACTAGTTCTTGAGCATCAGAGCTGAAGGTTAAGTCGCCAAACGGCGACGAAAGAGCTGAAACCGAGGATAACTCTGGTGCTGGACTATCAGAAACCGTAACCATGTTGAACCCCTCACTCTCCATTGTGTTCGACCCTGTTGACCATGAGCCAGAATCTCCCACTGCAAAAATTGCGGCTTCAGCCGTCTGTGTGTTAAGGTATGTAGCTCCCAGAGAAACCAACGCTGCTCCTGCCATAGCCATCGCCAGCTTTTTCATCATAGCCATAATAATTAGATTGCTCCAAAGAAGTAAATTTCGAGAAGTGCTGCAGCCTTCTTACTGTTGTGTCAGCTCACAACAATTGAAGGGTATCTACTCGTTTTTTCTACTACAAGTGTTTATACAAAGTCTTTATCAAAACAACATGAGAAATAAGCCCAGTATGAAGATCTTTAAGCAAGCATCGGCATATTCACGAATTCACAGATTTTTTGTGATCTAGAACAGTACAATTGTAGGAATTTCCAAATTACATCATTTTTTAAAGATAAATACCTAAAGAATTAGTCCAGCCCCTGAAGTGAGCAGCGAAAACTTTAGAGCAAATAAAGGAAAGCAACGATTTTAAGGTAATCATCAATCAAGCTGTATCAGGAGCGTCTTCTATCTTTGTGTCTCCACGCTTTTAACAATCTGAACTCTGCAACTTGAACGCACATCAGCTGATCAAAATTTAGACGAGTCCACTGTTCATAAAAGAAATACTACTTAAAGTAAATGCTAGTACCAGGAGTGTCCCAGGAGGGTGGAGGAAGGGGCAGGCTAAGGTTTTCAACTCAAAACTCCGTTTTTGCACTATCTAACACTATAAGATACGTAACAAAAATCAGTTTCGCTACGTATCTACAGCACTTATCACCGTTGTTTTGACAATTTATGCAAGAACTCTGATAAAAAAAGTTATCAGAACTTACGCAGTTGAATCAATCTCGCCCCCTAGCCCCCAATGAATAAAAGGCTTCGTCCTTACTCCTCTCCCCTAAAAGGGGAGAATGAGAGGGGTGGGGGGAACCGGAACTTCAAAGTCCCCCTTGCATTGGGGGATAAGGTGGGCAAGTTGCGTAACTCCCGGTTATATTTGATTGACAGAGTTCTAGGTATTTCGGCTCCTACTCCCGGTTGGCTACACCCTCCACAGTGGCACCTGTTGGAAAGGAGAAGATGGTGTTAATTTTTGAGTACTAGAAAGCTTTAATACTCAGGCACAGAGGGATCGATTTCCCGACTCCAGGCTGTAATTCCACCTTTAATATTGATGCCTTCAATTCCAGCGTCTTTTAGGATGCCCAGCGCCTTGGCAGAACGACCCCCCATCTTGCAGTGAGCAATTAATTGGTGACCGTTGACTAGTTCCTTGACTTTTTCAACACCTGTACCTTGCTCAATTTCCGGTAACGGCACGAGAACTGCACCAGGAATCTTGGCAATTTCATACTCATTAGGATTGCGGACATCAAGCAGGACATAATCATCCGTACCACTATCAATAAGTTGCTTGAGTTCCTGTACGGTCATCTCTTGGATTTCCATCTGCCGTTTCGCTTCCTCTGCATTTGCTTGTGTGATGCCACAGAAAAATTCGTAATCAATTAACTTTTCTATGACTGGACGTTCTGGGTTGGGTCGCAGTTTCAGCTCACGGAACTTCATATTCAAGGCATCATATAGCAGTAAACGCCCACTTAACGTTGTACCTGTACCGAGGATAATTTTGACTGTCTCCGTTGCTTGGATTGTGCCAATAATGCCGCACAGAACACCTAAAACACCCCCTTCAGCACAGGACGGCACCATTCCTGGTGGTGGTGGTTCTGGATAAAGGTCGCGGTAGTTCGGGCCGTCTTGATAATTGAATACGGTTGCTTGACCTTCAAATCGGAAGATAGAACCGTAAACGTTAGGTTTGTTGAGCAACACGCAAGCATCATTGACCAAGTAGCGGGTGGGGAAGTTATCGGTGCCATCTACTACAACGTCGTAAGGCTGGAGAATATCTAGGGCATTCTCTGAAGTTAGGCGCGTTTCATAGAGGTCTACCTGACAGTTGGGGTTGATTTCGAGAATGCGGTCTTTGGCTGAGTGAATTTTCGGTTTCCCTACCCAGGAAGTACTGTGGATTACTTGGCGGTGCAGATTTGAACTATCTACTACATCAAAATCCACAATTCCTATACGCCCAACACCCGCAGCAGCTAGATATAGCAGTAACGGGGAACCTAGTCCACCCGTACCGATACATAGGACACTAGCTGCTTTTAGGCGTTTTTGTCCTTCTAAATCCTACTTCTGGCAAGATGATGTGTCGGGAGTAGCGTGCGTATTCTTCGTTGGTTAGCTGGATTTCATCCAAATTAGGATTGAGCATTTCAGGCTTTGATAGTGCAGACAAGACTCATATCTTATCTAAATGCTTCTTGTCCCTGTGTCTTTGCAGTTATTAATATAAGTTTTCAATCGAGCTGAAGTGAGACGGTAAGAAGTTCCTCAGGCTGGAACTGATGGTTGTCATCAAGGCTCCAACTTTTGAGTTCCCAAGCTTTTCCTTGTTGCACAGAAACAATGATATAGGAGTATTGCTGCCAAGCGATCGCGCGGTCAAATTCCGAAGGCACGGCTGGATGGTCGGGGTGAGAATGGAATATGCCAATGATATCAAGATTGCGATCGCGTGCGTCTTTTTGTGCCTTAAACATTACTTCTGGTGCAATAGTGAATCGATTGCGTTTACTAGGCACCCCTTGAGTTGAACCCTCAATCGATTCAAAGACTACTTCCGCCTCTACGTCCCAACTATTCTATGTTGGTAAAACCTCTATTAGAGTTTTCACCTCACCACTACGCTGACCCAATAGTAAGCCACAGCACTCCGCCGGATATGTGTTTTCTGCATGGTGTTGGAGTGCCTGGAGATGGTCAGAGTAGAGTTTTAGTATCGTCATTAACCTCCATTGCGCTTTGAGTAATTAACGAGACTTAAACAGATATCAAGTCCAAATAAAACGGTTGTCTTGAGCTGACA
>Ga0181459_100319_pt1 | contig 10631 bp, 8 predicted proteins | sample InSIn2SAF170_FD_119060 | JGI IMG/M metagenome (GOLD analysis project Ga0181459, IMG submission 119060) | Clean room microbial communities from NASA Spacecraft Assembly Facility at Jet Propulsion Laboratory, Pasadena, California, USA -... ...
GGAGGTTGCAGGCGATGAGGTTAGGGTGTTGAGTAGTCTGCACGAGAGCGGGAAAAGGTTAGAGGCGTTGGGGAACGTGGCTGCTATTCTGACGTTTCCATTGGAAGATCTAGATGAGGAAGACGAGTCGGGGACTGGTGGGCCAGTAGATGGGGAAGAGATGGTCATATGAGCGTTCAACAAACCAAAAGCAACATTTTAGCATGGACACGTGTGCATTTCTCAACCATGGCGTCAACTCGCGTCTGTCAATGGGACTGTCTACTAGGGTATCCAACGCCAAAAAATATCAATATCAATAGATGTCTCAGACGGCAATTGGGGGCGAACCAAACGCCAAATCTTCATCGTCGTCGTCAAAAAAGGATACAGCTTCCTGCGTGGACAACCCAAACTCGCTGAAGGAGCCAAACGGTTTTAGCGTAGAAACTGGCGCTGGAACCATGGCCACTTTCAAGACGGAGCGCTTTGGAGCCATGACAGGGTGTACGATTGAACGCTGCAGTTGAGGCGCCGTTACAGGATGTATGACTGGCCGCTTGGGTGGCGGCACCGAAATTGATGGTTTGAAGGACGATTTTCGCTTGAGCGCCGGTTGTACTGGAGGTCGTGGTGGAGGAGCTATTGTAGATTTCGCCAGAATTTTGTCGCTAAGCCAAGGTAGTTTTCTAGGCGATTTTGGCTTTGAGGGCGACTTGGAAGGCACCCTGTGAGGTGTGACAATCTTCTCGAGTTTGGGTCGCTCAACGGACTCAGCTTGCTCAAAGGGTTTGGGCAATTCAGCGATGAGTGGGGGAGAATCTTCCAGATCGTCCATAGTAAAGTCGAGATCTTGGGTAGAAAGGGGCACCAATGCATTTGAATGTGACTCGGATTTGTCCCGAGTGATTGAGTCACTTGAGGATAATTCCCGAGCAATTTGGGTCCCGCTGTCGAGAAAATCGTCCCATCCATCCAGTAACACAGGAAAATCAGCGAGAGTTGCTTGAAGAGGAAATGACGGCTTTGCGGCTTTCGATGCAGGTAATCCTGGAAGTTTGAAGCTGGGATTCACCTTCGCGTTGGGCTTTGTTTTGGAAGCTGGCATCGCTGGCTTCTTGAAACTGCTAGGTTGTCGAGGAGGCTGGCCTGAGATTGAGGGGATCTTGAATGTGGACTGCGACACATCGCGCACCTGCTGGGAGTAATCAGACTTTAAGGAAACTTTTATGGGAAATTGCGTTCTCTGGAAGGAGAATTGATCCTCGTTTCGATATTTTGCGGTGAACGGGACACGCGTGAGGACCGACTTAGTCCCTTCTAGTTGGCCGTCTAGTACTAGGCATTCTAGCCAATCCTTCTCTACTCGAAGGACACGTAAGTGACTGCTTTTTGAAAGTTGGCTACTGGTGTTGAGGTCCCGCAGTACTGTTATCACGCATCCCACTTTGAGGCGAAGTCTATGAGGGGGCAAGCCAACAGGATTCAGCTTGTGTAACAGAGAAGGCGCAGGGTTCCAGGTGGGGAGATTGCTCGATGTATCCAGTGAAAGTAGTTCGATCAACGGCTCTGGTAGTGATCCGAGCCTCTCCTCAATCGCTTTGTTGATGGGCCCATGTAGGCGAACGAACTCCATTTCCTCGTTGTCCACAGTTATACGCTGAGCCCTAGGGATTAACACAGGAGGTGGCGGAGGTGGCGGCGCAGGAAGCGGTTCCTGAATCTGCTCAACCTTATCCGACACAATCAGCGCATCGAACAAGGTATCGTCGTCCAAATCATCATCGATCCACTGATCGCCTTCTATTATCGCATTCAAGACGGGAAACTCTGCAACCACATCGTCCCCATCACTATCATCCCAAGGCTCCTTCTCCACTTCCTCCGCTATGGCCTTCAACTTCTTCCTGAACTCTAGGTCTTGCTTCTTGTCTTCTTCTTTCCTCTTCTTGAGCCCCAAAAAAGCCTCCATCCCACTCTTCAGCCTTTTCTGCGTGTGTGAGTATCCACAAACTTGTGTCGCCAGGCCAACGCCCATCTGCTTCCTTGCATCTCGCTCCTTCCTCTCCTTCTCTTCGCGCTTCTTCTTCGCGATTCGCCGTCGCTCTTCTTGTTCACGGGCGCGTGCGGCGCGGTTGTCTAGTTCGAGGGCGCGCTCCAGTTGGCGTTGTTGTAGCTCTGGAAGGCGAGGCCCATGCTTTTTATATTTTTTCTGGGCTTCTTTGGAGGTTTGGGCGATACGTGTAGGTCGGGTCGACATGGCGGGCGCATGTTGTGGTGTATGTTGATGTTGTCAGAGGCAGGCCATGAGCAGCGGCGTGGTATTGTGTGTTGTGTCTGTGCGCTTAGCGGGTAGTCCCGAGGTCTGTCTCAGACGCCTGTCCACGTGATACAGCTCAAGCTCCTTATCCATCTCTCATCTATCTTCCGTCCAACTACAATTCATCTCGCTATCTTGTGCGGCATGATTGTGTTGTGGTACCATCGGGAGGACCATTGGAGTGGGCTCGTTCTGTTTCACTTCAATGCATGATTCATTCCGCCACAGTCGGCAGTGCGACTCTCAATAAGGTTACAGCAGTTAGACAGCGGCAGCACGTCTTCTTACATCAACGTCCTACGCAAGGCGAAATGGGAGTCTCCAAGTCCACTTGCTTCAGAGCTCTGATAACCCACAAAAGTTGACCCACCCTCTTGTTGAAGTTGCATGACTCAAGTAAGTCCGCAGCTCTCCGCTCCCGACTACCCGCGGGAAAGGACATCCAGTCGAGTCCGTATCCAGTGTTCGCACATTCCCCAAACCATTGGAACTCGGCACAATCTACGCGGGGTCTCCGCAGTTCCAGCCAGAGCTTGGGAGCTTGGACTCGGGACGAGGGGTCATGAAGCTGTCTGAAAAGGTGCAGCTGTATGCTTGAATCGTAAAGTCTTGGATCGTTCCATCGTGCCCTGAGAATCTGCTGTGTTAATCCCACGTCAATCCTGCAGAACAGATAATTTATTTTTGTCAAAATGGCGTTTGCTCTCAAAGGTGTTGCGTATATCACGGGCGCTGGCTCTGGTAAGTGTGATCAGCTACGAGCTTCCCGTCAAGCTATTCATAACTGATTTCCCTAGGAATTGGCCAGCATGCCGCATATTCCCTCGCACGACAAGGCGTCCGCTCTTTTGCGCTCCTCGACCGGAATCCATGCACCAAGACCATATCTGAGCTGAAAAAGAAATACCCCGACGTTTCTATCAAAGAGATTGAGCTCGACGTCTCTAACGAAGCCGCAATCAATGACAGTGTCGATCAGACAGTCAAGGAGTTTGGCCGGATAGACTATGCTCTCAATAATGCCGGCATTGGAGGCTCTCTCAAGACCACCGACCAGATCGACCGCGACGACTTCGAGCGAGTGATGGGTGTCAACACGACGGGCGTTTGGCTATGCCAGAGGGCACAAATCCGACAGATGCTGAAGCAGGAGAAGCTATCAGATTCCGACCGCTCGTACCGCGGCTCAATTGTCAACACGGCGTCAATGTATGGAATTGTTGGACCTTCATTGAATGTTCCTTCAACAGCATATGCCACAAGCAAGCATGCTGTGATTGGATTGACGAGGGCAGATGCAGTTGCTTTTGCACCAAAGGGCATCAAGATCAACGCGCTTTGTCCTGGGTACGTTGCGACGCCTTTGGTCTTGAGTAGCATGAACGCTGGCAGTGTCATGGACGATGAGAGGGTAAAAGTGCCTGTTCAGCGTTTGGCCAACATGGAGGAGATTGGAGATTGTGTTGCGTTCCTGCATTCGGAAGCAAGTAGCTATATGATCGGCGCGTCGCTGATCGCCGACGGAGGCTTCACTATTCAGTAGATAAATCGAACAGATCGCTTGTGCTCTGAGGTTGTGTATCGCAAAGGTGAAAACGGAAAATCATTCTGTTCCTCGCATAACAATAGTGCAAGAGGCTTGGTCCAGGAACGAGGATATGCAGCTGTAGCCCCGATTCCAAAATTACGTTTCGACGGAGTCTCGGTCCACGACAGGGTCTGGAATGCCTAGCATCCGTATCCGAGCATCTAGACTTGCCACGCGTTGGCTAGGCTCTACATGACAATTCTACATGGCCTGACTCTGGGTTGTTGTGCTTAGAAACCGTTAGCACTGCACTGCCAGGAGGCGAGAAGGGCATGGAGGAGTAGCAGGGTGGAGCGGATATGGTTTACCATAGCGGGCCGATGGCATGATTAAGGTGGCACCCATTGGCCGTCCACCACGAATCGCGCCTGTTTCCCCGGATACACTGGCGCCGCCCCGGGTTTTCCAACCCACACTATGACTCGTTCATTCGAGACTTGAAGGGCCGAATGACTCTAGCGGGACGAGCAACAAGGACCGATATAAAGGTCTTGAGGGATGCTCGAGGAGACGCCATATCTCCTCCTTCCTCTGCATTGTTTCTCCTATTTGGTGTATCTGCTCTATACCCCGTAGGAAGAACGTCACCGCGCTACCACCGTGTTACACACTTCGCGGTATCGCACAAGTCGCGACCCTGTGAAAGTTAAAAAGCGTGTCCGCCCGCCTCGTCGATACCACAGCTCGTGCAGCATTCTCCGTTCCTCTCGAAGATCCAACTAGCACAGACCTGAATTGTGACAGCACAATGGCAGACTTCATCGTCCCATCTACCAACCGGCCGGAAACAGATGCCCAGCATCGGGTGCAGGGGCCGATCCACGCTCAGCGTCATGTCCGCATCATTTGCATCGGAGCGGGGGCATCGGGACTGTTGATGGCATACAAGCTGCAAAGACACTTCACAAACTTCAGCCTCGTCGTGTACGAGAAGAATTCGGAAGTGTCCGGCACGTGGTTCGAGAACCGATATCCGGGGTAAGTCAGATTGCCGCGGCACCCACGCCTTGCCCCATGCTTCCTTGGCGCGTCCATGATTCGCCCACTATCCCCCAGCACGTTTTCCCAAGTTCCCCGTATCTCCATCATAGTTCATCGAGGAGTTGCTAACGAATTCTTGATAGATGCGCATGCGACGTACCCAGCCACAACTATACCTGGTCATTTGAGCCTAAGCTTGACTGGTCAGCCGTCTACGCCAGCTCCAAGGAGATCTTCGCCTACTTCAACGACTTCGCGCGCAAGTATGGCCTACACAAGTTTGTCAAGGCACAGCACCAGGTATCTGGCGCCTACTGGAACAAGGAGAAGGGCGGCTATGATGTGCACGTTAAGGATCTGACGAGCAACCAAACCATTTCCGACCACTGCGACATTCTCGTCAACGCTGGAGGTATCCTGAACAACTGGCAATGGCCCGCCATTCCGGGTATCGACAAGTATAAGGGCGTGCTACTGCACACGGCGAACTGGGACGACAAGATCGACCTCGCGGGCCGCCATGTTGGTCTAATTGGCAACGGGTAAGGAAAACCTCTCATTGTGGTAGATTTCGAGCTGTACTGACTTCAATCGCAGCTCTTCCGGCATCCAAGTCCTCCCAACTATCCAGCCCCACGTCCAAAAAGTCACCACCTTCATCCGAGAGCCCACCTGGGTTTCGCCCGTCCAAGGTCTTGAGCAGCACGTCTTCTCGGACCAGGAGCGCCTCGAGTTCGCAACGAAGCCGGATGTGCTCGTCGAGTACCGGAAGAACGTTGAGCGGGGTCTAAACGGCCAGTTCGGCATCTTCTTGAAGGGAACAAACACAAACAATGACACTGAAGCCTACTTCCGGCAACAAATGACGGAGAAGCTCCACAACCAGTATCTAGAGGAGCGTCTGATTCCCAACTGGCATGTCGGCTGCCGTCGTCTCACACCGGGCGTCGGCTACCTCGAGGCGCTCGGAAAGGAGAATGTCGAGGTCGTGTATGGCGAGATCAATGAGATCACCGAGCGAGGATGCCTCTGCGACAACGGCACCGAGTACCCGGTCGACGTCCTGATCTGCGCAACCGGTTTCAACACATCCTTCAAGCCACGCTTCCCCGTCGTCGGACCCAACGGCAAGAACCTCCAGGATGGCTGGAAGGACGAAGCACAGTCCTACTTCGGTCTCGCGGCCGCCGAATTCCCCAACTACCTCATCTTCCTCGGCCCCAACTGCCCTATTGGAAACGGCCCTGTGCTATCAGCCATCGAGTGCCAGGCGGACTACTTCCTGAAGCTGATCGACCGATTCCAAACCCACAACATCTCCGAGTTCTCGCCAAAGCCCGAGGCAGTCGCCGACTTCATCGCGCACAAGGACAACTTCATGCAGAAGACAGTGTGGCAGGACCCCTGCCGCTCATGGTACAAGGGCCGACCCGACGGCCCCGTCACCGCGCTGTGGCCGGGCTCAACGCTGCACTATATCGAGGCGCTGATGGAGCTGCGTCTGGACGACTGGGACATCAAGTACAACGGCAACAGGTTTGCGTGGCTCGGAAACGGATATTCGCAGACAGAGCTCGATCCTACGGCTGATTGGGCTTTCTATATTCGTGAGAAGGATGACGATGAGCCCATTTCGAGAGGGCGGAAGTTGCAGCTTATCAACAAGAGTGGCACGGTCCAGCATACTCCTGCTGCAGTCAGCTTTACGGGGAATAAAGTGGGTGGGTCCGAGGCTAAGCTTTGAGGTGTTACGACAACGGCAGTCGGATATGGTCGGTGGAAAGTGTACCGATACCGATAGATTGGGGCTTGGTGAGGTTGATTGGATCTGCAAACGGTTGTTTGGACCACACGTTGGGTCTCCCGGAAGGTAGAGACTGATGGAAAGTTTTTTCTAGATAGTTTGAGCACGATAGCCACGTTTTTGCGTATTATGTAAATATACACTATTCTGTACCACTTCTTATTATTACATGTTGGTGACTGACGTTAGAATTTGCTCACTATCAGTCTCTATCTATTACTATGAAACGCGCCTAGCCCATCACGTTTTCAGCCGCTATCATCAGATTCCACGACGCCTCATCCATCTCACGCTCGCAACAACGCCATCGCAGAGACGTTTCCAATCGTAAAACGAAGCTACGTCCCAAACCCCGAAACGAAGCCCATCAGCATGCAACTTGTTCCCCACATCTCACCACTGACGGCTGAGCACGATGACGGCGCCACAACATCGCAAGCACAAATCTTTCCCACAATAATTATAACCTAAAACTCTGATGATCCCCCTTTCAAGCTAGCTTCCTTCCATACACATGAGAAGAAGAGATGGTGTTGAGGAGATCCGAGGGGAGTTCCGAGGCGCAACCATGGCACGCATCCATGGCATACTAGAGCTAACACGCATGGTTGCGCATTAATAGGTACTCACTTCCACGCGCTCTCACATTCCTCCGACTCGCCGATCTGACTATTATCTACCGTCAAACTTCGTCCTAGCGGCACGTCTACCTTTCCTTTTTTCGAGATTCAAAAGTGAGGGTTTGGTGGCTGGAGAGGAAGGAAACGCCCGATAGCCAACACTTAGCCTAAGAGCGGATATTTAGAGAGCCGACCAAATGCACAGCGCCTCGAAAATGTTTTCCAAAAGTGTCAATGACTTCGCCGACCCGTAGGGCTTGGATATAAGTGAAGCTCCTTGGCTGTTCTAGCGTAGTCTCATCACCACTGGATGAATGGTTGGAGAGAGAGAAGGCGGAGCAAAACTATGCATCAGACTACGCCCATGGTTGTGTCAACCTGAGGATGAGGTGCTGGTGCTGAGCTTGAGGGATGGCGTCAACGTCTCGTATGCATGCATTCGTCGGCTTGGAAGCATAGTCATGACAGAGGTGAATAGCTTGATTTGGTGTATTAGTGGATCTATGCTAGACAGTATATACATCAACACTTCTATCCTCAGCAACACGGCTTCTACTTCATCAGAGCACTTATCTCTTCAAGCCACATACTAAGCTACGTATAAGCCAACTGGACTATCTATGCTCGTCAAGAAAAATTAGATTTACACTTGACCTTTTCAACCCAACTACTTCTACGTCACAATGCCCACGACCGTCTGCACTCCCATCCCCGCCGGCCTCGACGTCGCCAACGTGCTCGCCGCCTTACACAATCACGACCTGATGATCAAGACACTGGCCCCAGCACTCATCTCCTATGACATAGAGTCCGGCGATGCAAACACGCAAGCTACGTACTCTGTCACTGACAAGAAGCCGATTGGAAACGTAAGTTGACTTGCACGCCTTGTTATACCACAAATCCCTCACTCTCCTCTCCTGCCACGACGCGATCATGTTATACCGTTAGGCAAGATACCTTCTGAGTGCTGATACATGTCAATGTCACAGACAACATACAAGCTCACCCTCACGAACGCGGACGATGGCGTCGACTCCCTCGCCAACGCTAAGTCGCCCGGCGGCACACTCAGCATCGCTGCTAAATGACCCGTCGGGAATGGACAGCTGGTTGAGCATGTTGAGATTGAGGCGAACTTTGTGATGAAGAAGATGGCTAAGGGGAATGTCGAGAAGACGCATCCTGGCCAGCACGCGCTTCTGCTGGAGCTGGCTGGTAAGGCTTAAAGTATGCTGGACTTTGGGGATGGAGTGCTGTTGTGGGTTAGGGTTTTGACTGCTTGGTCTGGATTGGATTGGTTTGGATCGCTTGGGGCATGATTTTTAAGAAAGTCTTCTTGTTGGTGTCGGAGCAAAGATGTTTTGTTGAGCTCGATCACTGAACGAAGATTGCTTTGAGACTCTGGAGGCGAGGTACAGAGTGAAGTTGAGGTAAAGTTGGAAAATAAAATCATCTCCACCAAAAGCAGGTTCTTAGCCTGGACCTGTTCTACAGCGCATGACGGAGGCACGCCGCATGAAATCTCCTGACGAGTGGATCAAAAGTGATAGGTGGTGAAAGGTGATGTTCGGACTCTAAGAACGAGGAAAGAGCACTGAAGCTTGTTTCGAAGCACAACCTCACCTGAAGATTTCTTTTTTCTAAGCTCTTCGCAGTCGTCTCCCTCCACGGTCTAAGACTTCTCTCCACAATTAAGCTCGTCTTGGTGTTGACCTGGGCCCGAGCCGCCCGTTTGATCGTCGCCTTGTTTAACCCGGTCAAGCCACGCCAAGCCACGCTTGACCCTTGGCAAGCAGCACGTCGTCATCGGCGGGCAGCGCAATACAGGGATTGCGCGTGTATAAGAAAAGGCAGTGGCAGTAAGCAAGTGGTAGTAATACGCACTGTCTACCTTCAGTCTCTCGGCACCAAGAAAGCGGATACGCTTCCACTGTAGTCCTCGGCAACCAAGAAACGTAGCGGAACGTAGCCGCCATGGCTGACGACTATGGAGAGCTCGTCGTAAGCAGCGCTTTGCTGATACATAAGACGGGTGTCTAATGAATATACTTAGGAACTTGGGTTTGAGGGCATGGACAGGTTTGCGGACAAGTACCACGACAGGGTTGCAGACTTCGCTATAGGACACAAACCACACTTTCGCAAGAAGCGGGGGAAGAAGGGGAAAGAGAAGTCGTCGTCTCCACATGGACATCGTCGCGCGCACTCCGATCCACAGGAAGAGCGGCATAGGTTTGCTCCTGACGAAGAAGAAGAGGACGAGGACACGAAAAACATGTATGCGCCAGAGAGGAAGAGAGGAAGTAGTGAATGGGGTTATGACGGCGGGAGGGATGGCCGGAGAGACGACTGGAGGGATGGCCGGAGAGAAGACGGGAGGGATGGCCGGAGAGAAGACGGGAGGGACGACCGGAATGCTCCAAGAGACAGTGGGTACGGTGCTGTCCCGACTGGCAGCCCAAGGGACAGCGGATATGGTGCAGTCCCGCCTAGCAGCGCAGTTGTGCCTGGGGGCGTTGCGTTTGGGTACACAGGAGGATACCAGGTCGCGGTAAGCTTTCCTATTTCCCCGAATCGTATTGCCAGTCGCTGATCAAACCGTACCAGCCTCAAGCTCCACCACCACCACCACCCTTTGGGTACCCGCCCCAGCCCCGGGCTATGGATGCTCGGGCTATGGATCCTCCGCATGAAGATAGACGGGCTTCTGACCGTCGACGGCCTCCACCTTCAAGACGAATGTCCTCGTCATACTCCCCGCCCCGTCGCGCAGAGCAGCATCGACATTCGTCGCCGCCCCGCAATCAGCGCAGACGTTCGAACTCGCCCAACCATCACGATCTGACCGCGACTATTGCAGGAGCATTGGCGGGTGGAGTCGCAGGGCACGGGCTCAACAAAGGCGAGGGTAGCAAATGGACTGCAATCGCAGGCGCAGTGATCGGGGGTCTCGGCGCGAGGGAGCTGGAGAAGGTGTTTGATCGGAGGAAGGACAAAGAGACCGAGGAAGAGGAACGGCGGGAGCGCAGAGACCAACGACGCAGAGAGCGCGAGCGGAACTAGTAGGTTCAATTGGCAGCAGTCGGGCTTGGTGATGGGAGGGTTGGGGTTGGAGAGGCAGTTTCGAATTCGGAGTATGCGCTAGCCTCGGTCTATACGGGGCATAGCTTGGTTTCATGGCGTGGGTGGCGTTGGGTTTTAGAAGGGGCGGCCAGCTCTTCACGATTGACGCAGATACCCTCATCATGTCTTGCGTTGCAGCGTCTGTCTTGATGAAAAGGGCCAGGGCGGATGAGGTTCATGATAAATACATTATTGCGATTACGAAGCCGGCAG
>Ga0181459_100285_pt2 | contig 10519 bp, 11 predicted proteins | sample InSIn2SAF170_FD_119060 | JGI IMG/M metagenome (GOLD analysis project Ga0181459, IMG submission 119060) | Clean room microbial communities from NASA Spacecraft Assembly Facility at Jet Propulsion Laboratory, Pasadena, California, USA -... ...
AATCTTGAGTCCACATTGATTTTTAGCTCAATCACCAAAGAAGGATAAATCAATCCATGTGGCAAAAAATACTGATGAAAAGAACGAAAAGAAGTTTATCAAGTTTCCCATACCTCCTAGGTTTATCTTGAAGGATCTTGTCACCAAGGGATTGATACAGCCATTTCCTAAGCAAGAAGAAGACCCTACTACAGAAAGACCAGCTTGGCACAAGGAAGATAGATACTGCGAATATCACCAAACCAAGGGGCATGCCATAAATGGATGTGGAAGCCTTAGGAATAGGATACAAAGGCTTATTGAAGATGAGTTTTATGTGTGTCCTGACAGAGTTGATGAGATCAAAGAAGAACATGATATCAATGTGATCTTTCGTGAGGAAGTAGTCACACTACCATGAAAGATTAATGATACAATTACAAATATAAAAGACAATAGCTCAAAGAAAAACATGATTGAACATTAGAAGGTCCAAGAAAAGGACCACCTGCATTCTGAACATAGTGAACATAGCATTAATCTGAATCAACAAGATGAGCATGTCAGTCAGATCATTTCCACATAATTGCCTGAAAGTATCGAACAAATAGGGAATCAATATTGTTGTGTGATTGAAAGAAGAGGGTGCCATACATACTATAGATTCATGGGAAATTGATGATGCTTTTCTAGAATCTATAGGGGCAAGGATAGAATATCCGTCAAGACATGAGAAGAGGAATCACAAAAGGTATTCAGATATACAAGCATGTTTCGAAGAGTCAATGGAAGATAAGATCAAAGGGTTGGGAGAATTGCCTCTCCCTGTGCCATCAGAAAATGAGGTAACTTGGCTAAATGAAGAGATAGAAGAAGTCAACATTGGTTCTCAAGAAACACCATGGCTTCTAAAAATGGGTAAGCTCCTTGAAGAGCCTTTACAACAAGAATTAGTTCAATATTTTCATGATTATTTCGAGTTATTTGCATGGTCATACAAGGATATGCCAAGGTTAGATGAAAATTTTATAGTACATAACTTGATTGTGGAAAAAGGGGCAATTCCAGTAAAATAAAAACCAAGGAAGATACCTTTTGAGGTCTCTTTATTGGTCAAGAAAGAGATTGAAAAACTACTAGAAGTCAAATTTATCAGGCCTATCGATTATTCAGAGTGGATGGAAAATGTAGTACTAGTTAAGAAACCTACAGGTGAAATTAGAGTGTGTATTGACTTTAGAGCTCTTAACAAGGCATGTCCAAAAGATGATTTTCTGTTACCAAACATAGACATGATCATAGACAGTTTAGCAGGTTATGAGATGTTATCATTCATGGATGGATTTTCGGGATATAATCAGATAAAGATCAAAGAAAGTGATCAACATAAAATAGCCTTCAAAACTCCTTGGGGCAAAGTTTGCTACAAGGTGATGCCATTCGTTCTTAAGAATGCAAGGGCAACATATCAAAGAGCAATGACAGCTATGTTTCATGATTTCATCCATAAAACTGTGGAAGTCTATGTAGATGATATCTTAGTAAAATCAAAAAAGAAGGAAGATCACATGAATGATATTAAGGTAGCATTTGATAGGATGAGACAATACAAACTAAGAATAAAACCATAAAAATGTGTATTCGGAGTATCATCAGGAAAAACTTTGGGGCATATCATTTCTAGGAGAGGAATAGAGGTGGACCCAAAGAAAATCAAGGCTATTATAGAAATGTCTCCTCCAACCAATCTCAAACAACTAAGAAGTCTGCAAGGTAAGATCCAAGCAATCAGAAGGTTTATTTGTCAATTAACAGATAAAGTAGCACCTATGTCTCATTTTCTTAAAAAGGAAATTGAGTTTAAATGGGATGCTAAGTGTCAAGATGCATTTGAGATGATTAAGGAATATCTGTTACACCCACTGGTTTTAACTCCATATAGACATGGGGAACCTCTTTAGCTTTATGTTTCAGCAACAGAGCATGCATTAGGGGTAATGCTTGCAAAGAAGGAAGAGGATGGTAAAGAGAGAGTTTTCTACTTCATAAGTCAAACGTTGAAGGACTATGAGACTAGATATACACCAATTGAAAAATTATGTCAATGTATAGTATTTGCTACAGAAAGATTAAGACATTAAATGATCAATAGTGTAACACATGTGCTTACTAAGGTAGATCCATTGAGGTATTTGATGTCTATATCATGCCTCAATGGTAGGTCAGCAAAATGGGTCATGTTGCTACAAGAATTCAATCTTAGATTCGTAAAGCAACAATCAGTAAAAGGGCAAGCAATTGCAGATTTCATAGCAGAGTTCCCTACGAAAGATAGTACAGAACTCAGAGAGGAATTCCAAGATGAATGCAACTTAACAGAAAAGATAGATTGCAATATAAAGGACTACCGATGATCTTCCTATGAATAGATTAGGAACATCGATGCTCCTTTTCCTAGGATTTCAGAACCCTAGAAATTGTATTTTGATGGATCTAAATGTATGCATGGGGTAGGGGCAAAAATAATGCTCATGTCACCTCATAATAACATCATTCCTATGTCATATAAACTATCATTTGAATGTACTAACAACATGGCAGAATATGAGGCACTCATCTTGGGATTGAAGGCAGCTATAGAAATTGGAATAACACAATTGCACATATTTGGAGATTCTTAGTTAATAGTAAATCAAGTTACATAAGCTTATCATACCAAGGATGAAAAATTGATTCCATATAATGAGCTTGTTGATGAACTCCTTTCTCACTTCAAGGATTTTCAAATAGAAAATATTCCAAGAAATAGCAATAGGTTGGCAGATACAATGGCAAGTGCAGCATCACTCACCCCAATTGAGGTTGAAGGTAAAGAAACTACTTTCACCATCAAAAATTTGGAAACTTCAGCAATAGCTAAGGAGAATTCAAAAATGGTAGGTGTGGCTCAAATAGTTGGTTATGAGGTAAGCCCTTGGTACCAACACATTTATAAGTATTTGAAGGACAATATTATTGATACTAAGCTTGATCGAAAGGAGCAAGTTAGAATGAAAATATTAGCCACTAGATATGTGATTATTGAAGATGTCCTCTATAAGAGATCATTTAATGGTATCCTTTTAAGATGTCTACTCAATGAAGATGTTGATATAGCATTAGAGCATGCTCATGGGGGGGCATGTGGAGGTCATTTTAATGGAAGATTGGTTTTTAGTAAGTTAATCAGGATGAGTTATTGGTGGCCCACTATGGAACATGATTGTCATGAGCATGTCAAGAAGTGTGAGCAATGTTAAAGACATGCACATCTAGAACTAACACCCACCCAAGAGCTAAACTATGTCACATCACCATGGCCTTTCTCAATGTGGGCTTTGGACTTCGTGGGTGTTATCAACCCTCCTTTCAGTGAAGGGCACAAGTTTATCCTAGTTTCCATAGAATACTACACCAAATGGGTTGAAGCGATATCCCTAAAAATAGCTATTCAAAAAGATGTTATCAACTTTATTAAGGAGTACATCATTTGTAGGTTTGGCATACCTCAAAGGATAATCATGGACAATGGGATAAATTTTACAAGGATGTCACATAATTTTGTAAGAAGATGAAGATTGATCAAAGATTTTCTTTAGTATACTATCCAAAAGGGAATGGTCAAGCTGAAGTAACCAACAAGACTATCAGGAAGATCTTACAAAAATAATTCAACAAAATGGAAGAGATTGGCATGACAAGTTACCATATGCTTTATGGGCATACAAGACTAGCATGAGAATAGCAACATGTGCAACTCCATACTCTTTAGTTTATGGAGATGAAGCAGTAATCCCTCTTGAGATAGAGATACCTTCTCTAAGAATCGTACTCAAGGATATCATGAAAGAACCGCAAATATGGGAAGCCCGAATGAATCAATTAGAGGCCTTGGATGAGAAAAGAGTCCATGCCTTAGAACACCTCAGAGCATATCAACAAAGAATCAGTAGAGCTTATGGAAAGAAAGTGATACCAAAAGCATTAGAAGTCGGAGATATGGTCCTATAGGAGAATATTTCAAACACCACAGCTAGAGATGAACTCAAAGGTAAGTTTGAGCCAAATTGGGTTGGCCCATACATCATTTTAGAAGCATAAGGTAGAGGATCATATAGATTGTCTACATTGGATGGGGAAGTCCTCAAAAATCCCATCAATGCTAGACACCTTAAGAAGTATCATATCTGAGTGACCTAGGGGTCACTACGCGCGTCTATGTTCATGACAGAAGACATTATAGAAATCAGCAAATGAATATACGATGCAAGGTCCAAATGGGAGGTGAATCAGGTGTCAGAAAAGGAGCACCAGCATTTCATATTGGTCAGAAAAGGACCACTTGTGGTCCTATTTCATGAGTAAAATTAGTCATAATGAAGATCATCAGCCATGTCTCTTTCAGATCAGCAGGGATATGTCTCAGATTTGTAGTGTTGCCTTCCTGAATTAGCAGTATTATCTTTTAGATTGTTAATGATATCTCTTAGATTGTTAGCTTTAGCTCTTATGTTATTAGTATTGCATCTTAGATTATCAGTACTACCTTTCAGAGTATCAGTTTTGGCATATTATTAGCATTATGTCTCAGATTGTCAGCTTTATCACATGCCTCTTGGTGGAGTTTCAGCTCCTATGATCAAAATCATGCCTCTTGGCAGAGTTTCAACTCCTAAATCAACATCACACCTCTTGGTTTAGATTATCAGATTTATCACATGCCTCTTGGCAGAGTCTCAGCTCCTAGCACCTATCACATGCCTCTTGGTAGGAAGTCTAGCTTTCACAAAATTAGATAGACAGAACCATCAATGATAAGAGATGGTTGTATGTCACAAAAATAAAATCACATTAAGGTAATTGTCATCCATGACCACTTGGTAGATGGCTATGGACCCTAGAGCTGTATCTTCTTTTTGCAGGTTATCACTGGATCTCATGGAGCATGTCAATATCAACTTGGGGGAAACGTGGAGAACATCATATAAGGGGGTTTCTTAATTCATATCTTTTGTTTACATGTGGTTTATCTTTCTCATAGTATTTTCAGAAATGTAGTATCACAAGTAGATGAATCAATGTCATGTTTAGCAAGGATTATCAATGATGTTTTTGGTTTTACTTTGAATGAACAATTTCAAATGCACTTAGTGATTTTCAATCATTCATCCAAAATGGGGCATATGTTATCACATAAAAAAGAATTTATGTATTTATTTAATACATTATAAAACATTTTCTTGCACTTATATCAAAATAGTATTAATAATGTCTTGCATATTGTTAATACCTATATCACAACTTACTACATTCCTTGTTTGTGTAGATACACGTCGACCTAAGGAGTAGGTCATATTACTATCTATATAAATAAGGGATCTAGTAGTAAGTCCATCATCAAGAGAAGAAGATATACGATCCCATATCCGATCTTGATAATGGCAATCCACTTCTAGGTGTCTTTTGACACCACCATACAAGGCTGGGATTTTGTATACTTCCTCATTGCGAGCATACAAATAAAAAAAAATGACCTAATCTGAGTATCACTATCATCATTACGAGATTTTGAGGGGGTACAGAGTCAATTGAAGGTAGATCACAGTCAGAACAAGACCACCAATGTTCCTCTGTGGAGAAAATAGACTGCCATTATTCCTCTTCAGCCTGAATACACCACCAATGATCCTCTTTTAGGATTTATCAGCTCTGAGATCTTGGGTGCAGGTGACATTGACCTCCAAGACTTTGTCACTTCCTTCATTTCATCATTATAAGGTACGCTCTATGAGGTAAGTATGCATTTCCAATTTTGTATGGTGGTTGTCATTTACACTTCAAGCATCTTTTTGAGTTTATCTTTCATATTCAGCTTATCTCTATTAAATTGCTATCTATAGCGTCGAATTTACAAATTTGCTTTCGAGATTGTGGATGTTAGAGTTAATTGTTCTTTTACTTTAATTACTTCACAACTCTCGAAATTCGATTTGTAAATAGATAATATTGATAATAAGACTGTAATATCATTAAAGATAATTATAATATGAATATAATATTATACATAAGTGGGTCAAACTTAGGGGGACCAAATTTAGGTGTCAATAAATGACCTCCTTTATAATTATAATGAAATGAAAACTTTTGAAATGAAATTATGATTTTAAAGGAAGTAAAAGAGGAAGAGAAGAAATGTTTTATACTTCCCTAGTTCACCTATAGAATTATCTGAATCATCAAGGAATGATGATGTATATTGCCCCCTCTTTTCCTTGGTTGTGAGATGGAATGACTTGCATGAAGTAAAATCAACCAAGACAAAAGAATACCCTAAAACTAAGAGAGAAAAAACACCAATATCTAAGCATATATGTGATGCTTAACTCATAAAATATATAATAATGATAATAGGAGTAACTCATAACATTCTATCATAAATGATATAACAAGTAAGAACAAGGATGAAATTAATATAAGATGCATAAATAATCTTAATAAAACTAAATAATCAACTTTTTACTCTTAGATACATACCCACAAAAGCATAACAATGTGTGCTAACATCATCATGAGGTACATGCCCCTTTCCTAAATGCAACACACAAGATCATAACAAAATATGCTTACATCGCCATGAGGTACATGCCCCATTATTAGGTGTAAACAAGATATGTTGCCATCATCATGAAGTAGATGCCTCATTCTTAGAAGTAGACATAAAAATAATTATCATGAATAATTTGACTGATCGGCCATTGTAATGATGATTGGTTTAGTTCCAATAAAAAAACTAACCCAAAAGAATGGTTGGTTTAGTCTCAACCAAGAATGTGATTATTGTGGCAACTAGAATGATGATTTGTTTAGTACCAATCAACAAACTAAATCAAAAGAATGGTTCGTTTATTCCCAACCAAGTGATCATAAAAATAGTGATAGTTATTTAATGTCTACCCAACAAGGACATGATCATGAAAATAATGATGGTTATTTAATGTACACCCAATAAGGACATGGTAACAATGCTTATAATAATGTATATGATTAGAATTTTAAGAAAGGATAGAAATTCCCCTTGATTATTATTTGTTACCTGATGCGAAAATATGGTTGTAATTAATTTTACTTGATTTGTGTATTTGTGCCCTAGCCTTGGTATTGGTATCAACATCTGCACTGAGATCTACTGAATAAATGATGTTAAGCTAAATCTTACATATATGTAATATTTATACTATATCTAATAATCATCTTTTTATTTGATCTAAAATGCTTCTAAGGTAGTGTTATGTTATGAACATGATTGAACATTCCATGAACATGTGGGAAATGTGCTACCCTAAAATAAGAATGTTTATTCATTCCTGCCAAGAACCTTATTCTCAAATATATGCTAGTCCTATATTAGTTTTTAGGTTAAGTTCCATTAGAAGGATTAGGTTTGCAAATGTTGAGTGAAAAATGTAAACAAATAACAACATGAGTGCATAGGTTAGCATAGGCATAGGTAGTAGAATAGATATTAAGAGTTTGAAGGGTAAATGACTTTGAGGTTTGAGCCAATGGCATACTTTTAAGGAATATAATTAATGGGTATGGAATGAGATTATTTACAATAAAAGATGATGAAATTTAATGAGCATATACAAAAAATATATCATAACTTTAGTTTAAATAGGTTAAATTATTAGTTTATTTATCATTTTCACTATTGGAGGTGTGTGATCTAGTCCAGGAGAGCTAGGTTGAGCTTGTGAGAGAGAATTTTCACCACCAGTTAAGGGTAAAACTTGCATTTACAAAGGTGTTAATTTAATTTTAGCCTACTTTATATTAAATTGACCTAATTTTCAAGGTGTAGGATGAAGATTTCAAACAAAGAGAATCATAAGGCCTATTTACTCTATCAAGATTGGATATCTACACAAGTGGTGAGTTTCTATGGGCTTTAATTTTATCAAAGAATTTGCAAGTTTGGTGGGTAAAGGTTAAGAATTCATTGGACACCTTAGGTTTAGGGTTAGAGTTAGGGTTAGGACTAGGGATGTTATGGCTGCTTAGTTTTTGGTGTTAGGGCTATTTATTTTAGCTAAATTTAGGATATGTCAAGGTTAAATACACTTTGCCACTATATTTTGAAAAAAATATTTGTAGGAATCCTAGCATGAGCATTAGTGTTAGTTGAGAAGCTAGTATGATATATAGTTTGCTAGCTAAGGGTTATGTTTGATATGTTATGGTGGAATGTTATATTTATTTTGAAAAATAAAATGAAATTTCCTTATGTACTATTTAATAAAAAAGTGACATAACTGAGTAATACATATCATTATTTATGCTTGATGTAGTGTCGTCAATTCCTTGTGGAGGTAGAGCTAATGTATAAGAGTTGGAAATGGTGTATGGTTAGGAGGGATAGACTTATAGATGATGATTTGGTTATATTTCATAATGATAGTATGGGTTACTTGTTACATTCTCCATATGTCCAAGTAGATAAGGAATTAATCATATCCCTGATAGAGATATTGTCTTAAAAGACCAACACCTTTCATTTTCTCATGGTAGAGGTTATTATTATTCTAGAGTACATACATAGGATCATACAAATTCCCATAAAGGGATAATCCATATTATTAGAGGAGGTTATGAGTGATATGTAGTGTAAGTCCTCTTATAAATGGCTAACAAGATTCGATGATTACAATGAAGGTAAGAACAATGCATACCGTCATTGTTCCTTCAAGGGCAAGGTTAAGAGGTTTAAACAAGTTCTTGTGATTATGGTTGCATGTATTGATATCACTATGTACCCATATGATAATCAAAAGGTGTTCCCTCTTGGTTTTTCTATATGATACAAGGTTTATGATATGCATGGGACTAATACATCATTTTCCAAATGTATCAAAACTTGCATAGGTTTTTGATGGTACAAAAGAGTGGGAGGAGGATTGCACACTCATTTGTTTTACGATGTTGCATGTATAAGCATATTTTAGTGATTTTGATAAGGCCACTACCACCACATAGGACATTGGTAGACCACCATGCATGGTATTTATGGGCCAAGAGAGGAAAGGTGACATGACTTCACAAAGGTGTGGAAGCCTAATGCAAAGTGATAGATCATCTCATGGATGATAAGTGGTTCAACATGCATTTTGGTTATTTTTTTGTTACATGGTTGGATGATATGCTAATTGGACATATTTGGTTTGCAAGAAATATGATTTATAAATCCTATGTTGCTTTACTATATTTTCCAAACGAGATAGGAGGTGAGTTAGGTTGGCAGAGAATTCCTTGTTACTTACAGATAAGGAGGATATTTATGAAACCCTATAGGCTAGAGAGGATATGATGATAATTCAAAAAGGATCAAGGAATTCCACCAGAATGCAAGTTTTTTTTAAGGATAGGGAGATATAAGGTAACTAACCCTAAACATTATGAGACTTCACCCAAGTCAAAGGAGGATTATAAGGCTCCACAATACCATCGCTCAAGGAAAGATACTAATGATGAGGGAGTTGAGGCACTCAATGGACCTAAATTCCACCAGGAGTATTTGACATGGTAAGATGGATTAAGACCATATCATTTGGGTATATATGCATTAGATACTTTGGCAAAGGCTATGGAGAGAGAGGTATACAAGGAAGAGGGAGAAGAAGATAGGGTGAGGAGGAGTAGTACATGCAAATGGATGTGAAGATTAGTGATTTTGATAATAGTTTCCTTATCTTCAACTGATATAGATTTAAAAAAGCAACATTGACCATGGAATCTATAAATCTATTATTAGTTTTTGGAATTATTTCAAATAGATTTTGTACGAAGAATATCTAAATCATTCTTATTACTAGGTCCTTCTATAGCTATAATTTTTCATCCTTTGTATTGTAAACATCATTTATTTGATTGATAACAATCTGTGAGTCACCATAAACTTGTAATTTATGGATTACAATATTGATAGCAGCCTTTAATCCTAGAATTGAAACTTCATACTTAGTCATATTGTAAGTATACTCAAAATGTAACTTGTAAGATGTAGGAATCATACCACCTTCAAGACATACTAATACAATACTTTTCCTAGCTCCTTGTAGGCACTCGGAATCATCAAATAAAATTTTCTATGTTTTATTTTCAACCTACTCAACTAGTGTCAGAATTTCAACTTTAAATTAACCTTGGTGCTTCAGATAAAATATCAACTATAACCTACTCTCTAATTTCCTTTTAATGTGTGTAGATAAGATCAAATTTGTGTAACTCCATTATCCATTTGGATTCTTCCTTGAAACTATGGTTTGGATAATAAGTACCTAAATAGATTAACTTGAGAAACTATGAAGGTTATATTTTTTATCATGTAATATCCTAGCTTTTATATGGTATAGACTATAGCATAACATAACTTCTCAATTAGAGTGTAATTAATTTCAGCATCTTATAATATTTTGGACAAATAATACATAACTCTTTCTTTGTT
>Ga0181459_100324_pt1 | contig 10515 bp, 6 predicted proteins | sample InSIn2SAF170_FD_119060 | JGI IMG/M metagenome (GOLD analysis project Ga0181459, IMG submission 119060) | Clean room microbial communities from NASA Spacecraft Assembly Facility at Jet Propulsion Laboratory, Pasadena, California, USA -... ...
TTGCCAGTCCCGTTAGGTATTTCGGGCATGTCGAATATTGATATTTTGGTCTATAATTCGAGCGCGTAGCAGCGAGGTGGGATTGTAAGAGTAAGAATACCTTACTAGGACGGATAGTTAGATGAAAACGAGGAAGCGTTTTCGTTATCAGCCTGTCCTGGTCACACTAGCGACTTTTCGGAAACGAAATCCACCAGTAAAGAATGACGATAAAGTGAGAAAGTGTGGCAATGCTATTGTTGGTAGCCAACAGCATACGTTTGTGGAACAGCTAAAATCATGGTGAAAAGAACGGTGGAATGCGACGAGAGTGATATTCGCTGCTTGTTGAGCACGGTGACCACCGAGGTTTTCTCATTTAACAAGGTGGGCTGTCACTAAAATCAGCCTACTGTAGTCCTGAACCACACACGGATCAAGGCAGGAACAATTCAGCAACCACGACAAGAACTGGAAAGAGCGAGAGGCAGGAAGACCGACGTCGTTGCCCTGCTTCCTTGCTGTTGAGCAAGGTACACGCCAGTCTAACATGGTTTGGGATGAGCTAAGCGTTTTAGTCGCTTAACAACCCCGAGCTTGCCCGGCGGGTTGGTTACACACAAATCCGCCGGTTTCATGGCGAAATGTCCGAGTCGCTAATATGTCAGCAACCCTGGATCATGAGAGACGTTGCAGCCCAATGTCCATGTCAGCTCGAAAACTTTTCGAATATCGAGATGGTGTTGTGCTCTTCCCCTCATCTGCCCACAACTTGGTCACATATATTGCATTCAGCCTTTCGTGATAGTGCATGCTCCTCATAAGTGTTGGTATTGGTTAGAATCGATTGAGCAGCATGTGGACACCGAAATCGTCATGTTCGCCTGGAAGACGAGCTGTGGTCCCTGGTTTTGGGCTACCTTTCAGTAATTGACGGTGTTGCGCTGAACATGTTTGATTTTACAAAGTTGAAGAAAACATAGGCAGGATAGTGTAAGAAACTTGGGGTGAGGGTCAAAAAGAGCTTGCACAATCTAGACCAGAGACTGATACGACTAATGCACCAGGTCGCTGGAAATAAACCTTAAGCACGGAGCACATGCGGCAGCAAGCGGTTGATAGGACTGATATGCGCAAAGCAGAACAAAGGCACAGTACAAACGAATGTATTTAAGCACAGCGATGAGAAGCAGGGTGAGAAAGATTTGTATGCCTAGTTCAAGCTATGCTAGTGAGCTACGAGGCCTGTGGTATCGCTTCTGAATCTTCGCACTGGATGCGCCAGAAATGCTTACCACCAGCCTTCCCAAGGACAAAAGTTCTCGTTTCTCATCATCCGTTTCATTCGTTCCCCACATCTTTATACTCCAATATATCAATATTCGACATGCCCGAAATACCTAACGGGACTGGCAAGTCTGCCCGCCCAATCATTATTGCCGCCAACCGTACATGTGTCAACATCAAGCCTTTGGGCGATGGTAAATATGAGTATGGAATCGCCTCTGGTGGCCTGGTCACCGCATTGAATGCACTGAAGGACTCAACCAAACTACTGTGGTATGGCAACCCAGGTAAAGCTGTGCCATCGGACGATCTGGAGAAAGTCGAGGAAGAGATTAGAGGCAAAGGTGCTGTACCAGTATGGATCGATCCTCACCTGATGGATCTGTATTACAACAAGTTTTCCAGTAAGTTTTTCTCATCAACAAGCAGCCGGGCTCAAGCACTAATAGTGTTCAGATGGTGTTCTCTGGCCTATTCTTCACTACCATACTGATGCCATGAACGTTGACGACCGAGCCTGGGATGCGTATCAAAAAGTCAACCGACAATTTGCTCAGAAAATCGCCGAGGATGTCGAGGACGACGACATGATCTGGATCCATGACTACCATTTGATGCTCGTGCCTCAAATGCTTCGAGAGGAAATTGGTGACACGAAGAAGAATATCAAGATCGGCTTCTTCTTGCACACTCCATTCCCATCCAGCTACATGTTCATTCGCTTACCATATGCGAAAGCTATCCTGGAAGGCTTGCTCCAATGCGATTTGATCGGATTCCATACCTACGACTATGTTGGACACTTCTTGAGTTCCTGCTCCAAAATCCTGCATGTGACAACCACACCCAATGGCGTGCAACTCGTCGAGAATGGTGTGAAGCGGTCTGTTCATGTAGGAGCTTTTCCGATTGGAATCGATCCGGAAGGATTGCAAAAAGGTATGGAGTCGAAAGATGTGATAGAACGAATCCAGGAGTACCGCAGCAGCTACTACAAGAACAAGAGGGTCATTATCAGTGTTGATCGGCTTGATTATATCAAAGGTCTTCCACACAAGTTCCACGCCTTCGACATGTTCTTGCAACAGTATCCGGAGGAGGTTGGCAAAGCCGTCCTTGTGCAAGTCGCTGTTCCTAGCCGAGAAGATGTCCCAGAGTATAACGAGCTCAAATCTCAGCTCAATCAATTGTGTGGCCTTATCAACAGCAAGTACGCATCTCCTGGCTACACTCCTGTGGAATTTATGTACAGATCTGTCGACAAAACTACATTACTATCATTATATGGCATGTCCGACATCTGCCTCGTGACGTCCATTCGAGATGGCATGAACTTGGTTTCTTACGAATATATTGCGTGTCATGAAAAGACTCACGGCCAGCTGGTCATTTCTGAATTTGCGGGTGCTGCACATTCATTGAAGGGTTGTATCGTCATCAATCCATGGGATGCCGCAAACTGTATCGAAGGCATCAAGAAAGCCTTTGAGTTGACCTCGGAGCAGAAGGAGAAAAATTGGAAGAAGATGTGGCAGTACGTCAGCAAGTACACAAGTGCCTACTGGGGTCAAACCTTCACTGAGGAATTGGCGCGAATTGGTCCTGGGTACAGTTTGCCTCGAAACCCTGAACTGGAACCTAATGTCAACGCCGTCAATGGTCGTTCACATTCACAGCATCCTGACGATTCTGAGGAGCATGCGATGGGGACTATGTAAGAATGTCAACGAGAGGACGGATCGTTGGACGGGACGACATCCGGATAAGGAGGCCGTCTTTTCCTTTATTACTGTTGCCCGATCTGGTTCTGGTGCGTTTTCAATTGTCGGGGAAGGCCTCTTTCAATAGTAAAGCCATGACAGCATTGAGGGTCGTTTCAGGCGTTGAAAGGCAGCGTTTCGTTTATGGACAAGTACCTGAAGAGGAACAGTGAGTGGGTTATGACATAACCGGCTTCCTACACGATTGAATTGGAGCAAAGGGGACGTAGAGATGGCGAAGGAAAGAAAAACGGCATGATTTGTTTATCGTTACGCACGTAGATGTGCAGCACGCGTTTTATGGAAGGCATCATTGTTGCATTATACCCGAAGATGTTTGTTAGGATAGCAGGTGTCTTGGAGTAGTGTACATATTTGTGGTGAACGGTAGAGAGCATGGCCTCCATCCTGGAAGGTCGAGCAATCGCTTGTTACAGAACCTAGAAAGCAATCAGAGCTGACCGAGTTTGCCAGTATTTTTACGTGCTGGAAGAGAACAATAGCTTCTTCCTTAGTTTCAGATGTGCAATATCATTACTTTAGTGAAATCTTCGATTAGTCAACTCAAGTATTCTGCCCGCAATGGACTACAACTTTGTGATTGCCAACCCAAATTCCCGTCGGACACTATATGCATCCACGAATTGGATGGGATTTTACCATGCTGCTCGTCGATACAGTCCAATGTATCAGGTCCTCTTTTGATATGATATGATTTAACTCCCCTCTTTTCAGCAGTAGAGAAGCAGCAGCATGTCCAACACGCCACAAAACATGCTTAGACAGAGCCCCCCCTCATGCACCACCATATCGCTTCGCAGCATTAACAACAACAACAAACAGCCTCAAGCAGTCCCAGCAGTATCAAAGGAACAAACCCAAGAGGACAAAAACAACACAGACATTGAAAGCACCACACCACCATCAGCACATACTGAACCTGCATATGCTGTCCCAACATTACCATTACAAAAATGGAACGAACCACGGGGCAACATAACCCGTCTAGCATCAGCATTCTACTCCATGTTCGTCTTCGGATTAAACGACGCAGCCTACGGTGCTCTAATCCCCTATCTCGAGCCCTACTATAACCTAAGCTACACGGTCGTGTCCCTCATCTTCCTCTGTCCGTTCGCCGGGTACACCATCGCCGCGTTCACGAACTCCTGGTTCCACGACAGCTTTGGACAGCGCGGGATTGCTATTATTGCTCCGACGACACATATAATCACGTATATCACGCTGTGCCTACACCCGCCATGGCCAGTCGTCGTGGTCTTCAGTTGCATCGGTGGTTTTGGCAATGGTCTTATCGACGGTGCCTGGTCATCATACGCCGGCAATATGGTGGCTGGTAATATCCTCGCCGGCTCACTACACGCTTGCTACTCCCTTGGCGCAACGATGTCACCGCTCATCATCACAAGCCTAATAGTAAAACACCATCTACCTTGGTACTACTTCTACTACATAATGACCGGCCTCTCCTGCATCACCCTGATCGTCTGCAGCATATCCTTCTGGAGCCAAACCAGCACCGTATACCGCACACACCACCCCCACGAACCCGGCGATGGTCAAAACAGCACCACCAAAACCGCGCTCAAAAACCGCGTAACATGGCTCTGCTCCGTCTTCTTCCTGCTGTACGTGGGCGCCGAAGTCGCCTTGGGCGGCTGGATTGTCAGTTTCATGCTACACGTCCGACACGCATCACCGTATACATCCGGTCTCACAGCAACCGGGTTTTGGGCCGGCATGACCATAGGCCGCTCAGGCTTAGGCGTCCTAACACACTTCCTCATCGAACTCACTAACCGTCCCCAAAATCCCAGTCCCAATCCCGCTACCACCACCACCCACAAAACCTCCTCCTTTATCCGCTTCCTATCAACGCTCCACCTAACAGAACGCCCAATAGTAACAACATACCTCCTCCTCTCCATAACCCTCCAACTCCTCTTTTGGCTCATCCCCTCCCAAACAACCTCTATCGTCTCCGTACCATTCCTGGGTCTATTCCTCGGCCCCATTTTCCCAAGCGGCATCATCATGGCTACGAAATTGCTGCCAGCGCGGTTGCATGTTAGTAGTATTGGGTTTAGTACGGCGTTAGGGGGGACGGGAGGGGCCGTGTTCCCGTTTGTGGTTGGGGCTATTGCGGCACGGAAGGGAGTGGGGGTTGTGCAGCCGGTTGTGTTGGCGGTGCTTGTGGCATTGGTGGGTGTTTGGTGGTGTTTTCCGAGCGTTAAGACACGTAGAATGGTAGACGGGGGAGATATGAGGAATGAGTAGATGAGTAGACAAATATGTACATATGTACATAGACCGATGATATATCGTGAATAAGCCCATCTTCACTTGTACTGTACAGGGATGAGTTTGTACTTCTTCACGTCGAGTTAGCATCCACACGCTCTGGACTCTAGACTCTAGGGGAAACATAGACAAACAGATGAATTTACATACCTGCAGTGCTACCTAGCACGTATTCAAATAAGCATATCCAGTCCACTTACGTACCTAGGTACATGTACATAAGTACATATATAAACTCACGTATCAAGCTGCTGTACGGACAGTATGTATATATTCAACAACCATCTAACTCAGGCATTACTTGCCAAACACAAGGTGCTCATAAAACCGCTATTCTTTTGTCCCGGGTCTTAGAGAAGCCCCTCTTTCCAGAAATCATGAACTTCGTCCTCCTTACTACGTACTGCTACAACGAAAAGAACAACGAGGGTCTGCTTCTCCTTTCTTCTCCAAGTCTTCACTACTCATCCGATGTGGATGATGTCTGTGTAAGAACAGATCCCCCCACCCTGAACTTTGTTTTGGTCCAGAGGTCTGTCATGACCGAAAAGTATCGATGGCATACTAAATGCGTATGTAGTATGGTCAAGCCCTCTTCATCCATGAGGCACGACGAGCCTATCCCTACCTACCTAGGTAGGATCTTCACGATTCGAACGCGTCCCGTCGTTGATTGGTTGATTGGAGTAATGGTGAACCCAAGGAGCAGGGAAGGAAGGAAGCATGGAAGGAAGGATCCTCTCATTGTCGTGACGGAGTACATCTACAGTACATACGTGCTTTGGCGAGGAGGACATGGGAGACTGAAGTACTGTAGAACGCGATGAAGATCGAGGTCTGACACCGGCCGAGGTGAGATTTGTGACCTGCAAGCTTGTAAACGGACGTCCCAACGAATGAACCAAGCCCCTGCCTCTATATCCAGATCAGTTCCAGACGAGATTTCAAGAGCCTCAAGTCCGTATCTTTTCAACGAATCAAGTGCCAAATACTGGTATACCCGGTCTCACTCACCGGATTTCGTTTATCCATTCCATCCATTCGCTCAACATAAAAATACCACGTGCTATATCCACAATTCACCCCAAAAACCGCCTCGTGCATATTCGCATTATCCCTAAAACGGGCTAGATTCTCGTCTCGCAAGCGGAATGTGATTCTGCTGTTCCGTCAGTAATTACTGTACTGTACAGTACTATCGTAGGAATCCCTTCGGCGATCGCAGGTTGAGGGAATAGGCTTAATGTCTACCTGTAGTAATAGTACCGCCCGCTCGAATCCTATTTGCGGTAGAATAATCAACATTCTTATGGATCAATAAAGAGAAATTGCTGATCTATGTAAGTCCGGATAATACTTCACGGCCAATAGAAAGTATAAAGGCGTCGGAGCATAGGTTGTTCTAGAGCCGAGAGGACTTTGGAATACCCGTGCTGGTCGACCTACCGAATGCGCTGGGCTACCGCCTCCCTGCTTGTCGATGCATATACGGACGGTTTGATGTCGGAGGTGATATCGCTTGTGCGTACTATTCGCCGGGCGTGAATCCCATATTTCATTTGACTGTAGCAGTGTTGAGGCTTGAATCGTGATCTTGCATTGACCAGGCGGAGGGATTGAGGTGCCAAGGGTTTGCAGTAGTTATGTGACACGTACTCTTTTGGTGCTCCAACTGGTTATCAGGGATGGTTCGCTGTATGGGCTATAATCGCCGAGGTGAATGTGTAGATCGAACTACACACCTAGAGAATGAGAGACATGTTCGTCCTCGATACGAGCCCCACCGGCAACTCCCTCGAAGCTGTGCCTTCATCAGCCAGTATCGAATAGTGGAGGTTATAGATACCCTACAACTGTGGTTCACCATTAGAATTGACTATCAATGGATGCGTACAAGGTTCGGAGGATAGTCGTTCGAATCAAGGATGATAGCTGTCATTAGGGTATGACCACTTCTGTAGTCTATTGACATAAACGTTGTGAACTTGGGTATCTTTAAACGAAACGCTGCCTTTCAACGCCTGAAACGACCCTCAATGCTGTCATGGCTTTACTATTGAAAGAGGCCTTCCCCGACAATTGAAAACGCACCAGAACCAGATCGGGCAACAGTAATAAAGGAAAAGACGGCCTCCTTATCCGGATGTCGTCCCGTCCAACGATCCGTCCTCTCGTTGACATTCTTACATAGTCCCCATCGCATGCTCCTCAGAATCGTCAGGATGCTGTGAATGTGAACGACCATTGACGGCGTTGACATTAGGTTCCAGTTCAGGGTTTCGAGGCAAACTGTACCCAGGACCAATTCGCGCCAATTCCTCAGTGAAGGTTTGACCCCAGTAGGCACTTGTGTACTTGCTGACGTACTGCCACATCTTCTTCCAATTTTTCTCCTTCTGCTCCGAGGTCAACTCAAAGGCTTTCTTGATGCCTTCGATACAGTTTGCGGCATCCCATGGATTGATGACGATACAACCCTTCAATGAATGTGCAGCACCCGCAAATTCAGAAATGACCAGCTGGCCGTGAGTCTTTTCATGACACGCAATATATTCGTAAGAAACCAAGTTCATGCCATCTCGAATGGACGTCACGAGGCAGATGTCGGACATGCCATATAATGATAGTAATGTAGTTTTGTCGACAGATCTGTACATAAATTCCACAGGAGTGTAGCCAGGAGATGCGTACTTGCTGTTGATAAGGCCACACAATTGATTGAGCTGAGATTTGAGCTCGTTATACTCTGGGACATCTTCTCGGCTAGGAACAGCGACTTGCACAAGGACGGCTTTGCCAACCTCCTCCGGATACTGTTGCAAGAACATGTCGAAGGCGTGGAACTTGTGTGGAAGACCTTTGATATAATCAAGCCGATCAACACTGATAATGACCCTCTTGTTCTTGTAGTAGCTGCTGCGGTACTCCTGGATTCGTTCTATCACATCTTTCGACTCCATACCTTTTTGCAATCCTTCCGGATCGATTCCAATCGGAAAAGCTCCTACATGAACAGACCGCTTCACACCATTCTCGACGAGTTGCACGCCATTGGGTGTGGTTGTCACATGCAGGATTTTGGAGCAGGAACTCAAGAAGTGTCCAACATAGTCGTAGGTATGGAATCCGATCAAATCGCATTGGAGCAAGCCTTCCAGGATAGCTTTCGCATATGGTAAGCGAATGAACATGTAGCTGGATGGGAATGGAGTGTGCAAGAAGAAGCCGATCTTGATATTCTTCTTCGTGTCACCAATTTCCTCTCGAAGCATTTGAGGCACGAGCATCAAATGGTAGTCATGGATCCAGATCATGTCGTCGTCCTCGACATCCTCGGCGATTTTCTGAGCAAATTGTCGGTTGACTTTTTGATACGCATCCCAGGCTCGGTCGTCAACGTTCATGGCATCAGTATGGTAGTGAAGAATAGGCCAGAGAACACCATCTGAACACTATTAGTGCTTGAGCCCGGCTGCTTGTTGATGAGAAAAACTTACTGGAAAACTTGTTGTAATACAGATCCATCAGGTGAGGATCGATCCATACTGGTACAGCACCTTTGCCTCTAATCTCTTCCTCGACTTTCTCCAGATCGTCCGATGGCACAGCTTTACCTGGGTTGCCATACCACAGTAGTTTGGTTGAGTCCTTCAGTGCATTCAATGCGGTGACCAGGCCACCAGAGGCGATTCCATACTCATATTTACCATCGCCCAAAGGCTTGATGTTGACACATGTACGGTTGGCGGCAATAATGATTGGGCGGGCAGACTTGCCAGTCCCGTTAGGTATTTCGGGCATGTCGAATATTGATATATTGGAGTATAAAGATGTGGGGAACGAATGAAACGGATGATGAGAAACGAGAACTTTTGTCCTTGGGAAGGCTGGTGGTAAGCATTTCTGGCGCATCCAGTGCGAAGATTCAGAAGCGATACCACAGGCCTCGTAGCTCACTAGCATAGCTTGAACTAGGCATACAAATCTTTCTCACCCTGCTTCTCATCGCTGTGCTTAAATACATTCGTTTGTACTGTGCCTTTGTTCTGCTTTGCGCATATCAGTCCTATCAACCGCTTGCTGCCGCATGTGCTCCGTGCTTAAGGTTTATTTCCAGCGACCTGGTGCATTAGTCGTATCAGTCTCTGGTCTAGATTGTGCAAGCTCTTTTTGACCCTCACCCCAAGTTTCTTACACTATCCTGCCTATGTTTTCTTCAACTTTGTAAAATCAAACATGTTCAGCGCAACACCGTCAATTACTGAAAGGTAGCCCAAAACCAGGGACCACAGCTCGTCTTCCAGGCGAACATGACGATTTCGGTGTCCACATGCTGCTCAATCGATTCTAACCAATACCAACACTTATGAGGAGCATGCACTATCACGAAAGGCTGAATGCAATATATGTGACCAAGTTGTGGGCAGATGAGGGGAAGAGCACAACACCATCTCGATATTCGAAAAGTTTTCGAGCTGACATGGACATTGGGCTGCAACGTCTCTCATGATCCAGGGTTGCTGACATATTAGCGACTCGGACATTTCGCCATGAAACCGGCGGATTTGTGTGTAACCAACCCGCCGGGCAAGCTCGGGGTTGTTAAGCGACTAAAACGCTTAGCTCATCCCAAACCATGTTAGACTGGCGTGTACCTTGCTCAACAGCAAGGAAGCAGGGCAACGACGTCGGTCTTCCTGCCTCTCGCTCTTTCCAGTTCTTGTCGTGGTTGCTGAATTGTTCCTGCCTTGATCCGTGTGTGGTTCAGGACTACAGTAGGCTGATTTTAGTGACAGCCCACCTTGTTAAATGAGAAAACCTCGGTGGTCACCGTGCTCAACAAGCAGCGAATATCACTCTCGTCGCATTCCACCGTTCTTTTCACCATGATTTTAGCTGTTCCACAAACGTATGCTGTTGGCTACCAACAATAGCATTGCCACACTTTCTCACTTTATCGTCATTCTTTACTGGTGGATTTCGTTTCCGAAAAGTCGCTAGTGTGACCAGGACAGGCTGATAACGAAAACGCTTCCTCGTTTTCATCTAACTATCCGTCCTAGTAAGGTATTCTTACTCTTACAATCCCACCTCGCTGCTACGCGCTCGAATTATAGACCAAAATATCAATATTCGACATGCCCGAAATACCTAACGGGACTGGCAA
>Ga0181459_100292_pt2 | contig 10514 bp, 9 predicted proteins | sample InSIn2SAF170_FD_119060 | JGI IMG/M metagenome (GOLD analysis project Ga0181459, IMG submission 119060) | Clean room microbial communities from NASA Spacecraft Assembly Facility at Jet Propulsion Laboratory, Pasadena, California, USA -... ...
CAGGAGAAGCAGAGCACGTTGAACCTCAATACTCGCCCTACTCGACAAAGCATCCGCAAGGTTCCTGCTCCGATCAAGCCATCTATGGGAAGCAACGAGAACGATCCTTTTTCGTGGCAGCCCAAGTCACCCAAGCGGTCCCCTAAGCATGTGCCAATGGATAAATGGGCAGCGCTCGGCAACCGACGACGCAACCCTACCGGCTCAGAGACCACGCTACCCATGACACTAGCAACTACTAAGAAGACCAACATGACACAAAGCTCCATGAGCAAAAAGAGGACAGGATCAACAGCACAAGATCAGCTATGGAATCGACGCCAAAGTCGAAACAAATCAAATAAATCACGACCTGCATATCTGGATAAGGATTGGCGTTCACACAAAGTCATTGATTCCTCCGAAGACGAGGATCTTGAGTGGGTTGGAGGTTGGCACAACTTCCACTTGTAACGTCGACGGAGATTTTTTACCTTACTACACAACCTCACACGACGTCCCTTCGATGCGAAGATGCCTGCCACGTGCTGCTATATATTGTTTATTATTGGTGTTTTTTCGCTTTTTTCTTTTATAGGTGGTTGTGGAGGAAGCAGATATTGTCTACTTCTTCTGCAGCCATGCCCTTCATTGCAGTCTAGGTTGGACTCTTGACACTGATGACTTGCGGAAAGCTTGCTTAATTCTACCCTCCTTAACGAGGTGTCATTGTGTATCAACAAGGTCGAGTTCACTCGAGTACTGAAAGCATCATGGGAATGGATGGTTATCGGATTGGTGTTCTATTATGAAAAGGGCGAGTCAAAAAAGGTCAATGGCTGGGTTCGGACGTCTTCTACATAGCGTATATGTTTATTATTGCATACTATCAGGGCAAGCGCGAGGTTTAGGCGAGAATGGTTTCTATATACCACGGGAATGAATGGCACGGCACGGCATGATCAAGGCACGAGAATGGGCTGAGTGTGGGAGGAATAAGGTATTGTCGACAACAACAACAACAGCAGCCAGCATATGGTCTGAGCTGCAGTACAGATTGTCATCATCCATCATCAACATTAACGTTACATCAATTCTTCGCTTGTGTGCTTGAGATAGCTTAAGTACGAAATGAAGAATTTCAATCCTCTCACTGCTGGTTTCATCCACTTGGCTCTTCATATTCCATAATGTTTACCAAAAGCTTGCCAAGTTATCCCTTTCAGCAAACGAGGAACGTACTTCTGTGAAGGCTGCCTAACAGTCAAGCAGATCGGATGTTCGGCAGAAAATGTATTTCAGGTTTGGAAGATACCGAGGCAGAAGCTCCCCATCTTTTACCCCAGGTTTAGACAGCCATGTCCGAGGTCACTAACTAGTAAGCTGAAGGTGGTGGAGCTACTAGCAGAAAGCAAATTACATATAGAGACCCTGACAAACACCACACCCCTCGATAACGACTTTGAACAACAATCCAGTATTGCAGGGCCTTTATCTATTGCTGAGCTATAGCTACCTAGTCACGACTGACGAGACCTTTCCACTCAAACTTGAACCCATTCAAACGTACTCCTGTGTTTAAAGCTTGACAAAACAACGAGCAAGTATGTCTGAAGCTCCGCCTGTACCAACAACTGGCGGTCAGCCCAAGAAGCAAGCAAGTCAACGCATCCCCATCATAGCTCAACCATTTGTTGGTGAACGAGCGAGGAAGACTCTTGATATTGTAAGTCTCTTCTATTCAAATCCTTAACTGAGTGTCCAAAATACTCCCAATAATATGCACCTATCGTTGCATCTACTCCTCCGACCTACCATGGAACTCTTACCATGCCCCGCAAGCTTAACGTCAACACCTTCCTTTCAACACATCTTATCAACGACCCACTAATCAAACCGCCCAGGTCGAAAAATTCGTCGAAGAAGAATGCATCCCCGCCGACCCAATTTACGCCCAACAACTCGGCCACGGCGACGAACGCTGGGAAGGCCACCCCTCCATAATCGACGATCTCAAAGACAAAGCCCGCAAACTCGGCATCTGGAATATGTTCCTCCCCAAAAACCACTACAGCAATCTCGCCGAGTACGACAGCTCCGGCGGCGCCGGCGGCTTCACCAACGTCGAGTACGGCCTCATGGCTGAGCTGCTGGGTCGTAGCAGGACGGCCGCTGAGGCGACGAATTGCGCTGCTCCAGATACTGGCAATATGGAGGTTATTGCAAGGTATGGCACGGCTGAGCAAAAGGCCAAGTGGCTGAGGCCGTTGTTGAACGGGGAGATTCGGAGCGGGTATTTGATGACGGAGCCGGATAAGGCGTCGTCGGATGGGAGGAATATTTCGCTTAGTATCAAGCAGGAGGGGGACACGCTGGTACTTAATGGGTCGAAGTGGTGGTCTTCCGGAGCTGGGGATGAGAGATGCAAGATCTACATCGTGATGGGCAAGGATATGAATGTCAAGGAGGGTGAGGAGGGGTATGGAAGGCAGAGTATGGTGCTTGTTCCGTCTGATTCAGCTGGATTGACTGTACACCGTATGCTGAGTGTGTACGGATACGATGAGTAAGTTTGGCACTTTTCTTTTCTCCACTTCACCACAAGCCGTGCATATACTGACTTATGGGGGTAATTAGTGCACCCCACGGCCACGGCCACATCACATTCAAAAACGTCCGCGTCCCAGCCAGCAACCTCATCCTCGGCCACGGCCGAGGCAACGAAATCTCTCAAGGCCGTCTCGGTCCCGGCCGCATCCACCACGCCATGCGCAGTATCGGCGCCGCCGAAATCGCGTTGGAATGGCTCATCGCACGTCTCAACGACGACCGCAAAATCCCCTTTGGCAAGCCCCTCCGCGAACACGGCGTGCTTTTAGAGTGGGTCGCGCGCTCACGCATCCAAATCGACGCCGCGCGGCTCATCGTACTGAACGCGTCCATCAAGATCGACAACGGCGATGCGAAAGCCGCACTGGTTGAGATTGCCGAGGCGAAGATCATGGTGCCGCAGATGGCGCTGGATGTTATTGATCGGGCTGTGCAGGCACATGGGGCGATGGGCGTGTGTCAGGATACGCCGCTTGCGAGTATGTGGGCGCATATTCGGACGTTGAGGATTGCGGATGGGCCGGATGAGGTCCATTTGAATCAGTTGGGGAGACGGGAGACGAGGGCTAGGGCGCAGGAGTGTATTGGACGGATTGAGGGGTGGAAGGCTAGGACTGCGGAGCTGAGGATGAAGATGCAGCTTGAGGAGAAGCCATTGGGTGGGAATAAGGTAAAGGGGTTTGAGAAGGCGAAGTTGTAGGGTGGATGATGATGATGATTGTCTGGAGTATGTGTAGTGCTTCTGTCAGGTTGAAGCGTTTCCACGTTGAATTATGAAGGGGGTTGATTGATCGAGTGGTTGCACGACATACTCCTTTTATAACTCGTTCACAGAAATAAAAGTCATGAAGCACTTTATTTGTACAGGTTGAAAAGTCAATGTCGTTGATCTGTTTATGAAGTAGGGCGCCAGCCTTTTCTACCTAGCTTCTTGAGAAAGATGAGATGTAGCATGATGAATTCCTTGTGTAGGGGATGCAATACCACGACGTGGTGTTCATCCGTCAGTCTCAGGTAAAGTAATCAATGTGCGTACGTGATGAGATCTTCAATTCTTTCGATCCAATACCCAGTCCATGTTGTTTTACAGATATTTATTGCTTACACAACATACGATGAAGCTTCACCGGGAAATAATTGAAGGAATATTAAAGAACGTCCATTAGTGTCGAGTAGCTAATATCGACTTCGATGTTGATTGGGTAGATAATGTGTAGCGGGGGAAAGGCTTGAAATAAGCACCAATGGCCGGCTTGATGCTAAGGGTTTAGAGAAACTAAAATTCCATGCCACGTGAGCATGAGGAGTTTTTTTATCCTCTAACTTCCGGTGTTACATCGTCTTTGTTGATCTCGACGCTGCCTTCATGCAGTCCTATCTGCAAGGAATGAGTAGGGAACCCTACCTTATTTAACCATGGTCACAACAGACCGTGGTGTAGATTCGTTAGTCAATAGCCCGAAGCTACTCCATGCTCGCCGTCCTTCACCATCAATACTGATGTCCCCTGGTCAAGTGGAGTATTTCGGACAAGCTCGAAAGCTGGAGAACCCTCAAGGTTCCTCATGCCAAATTTTTGGTCCGCATGATCGGCCACCACAACGGGGATAGGCACCCCGCAAGGCCAACAAAGTTGGACATGTATTGTTCTGATACTTCCATTCTCTTGATCGACCTCTTCCTCATCAAGCCGATATCCCAGGGATCCAGTCCAACATCCCTCGACATCGCGCCAACATAGCCTCGAACATGTCTTACGAAAAGGGCGCAATTCAATCCCCTCTCCATCCCTCTGCCAAAGATCATGTAGCACCAACACGATCGGACAGCGTTATCATTCAAAATGCCAAAGCTGCTACGGACAAAGAGCGTAACATGACTTTACTGCAAGGCATCAAGCTCTATCCCAAAGCCATCGGATGGAGTGTCCTCATCTCAACGTGTATTGTCATGGAAGGCTTCCAGGTCTGTCTGCTTCCCAATTTCTACGCCTTTCCACAATTCCGCCAAAAGTACGGTCACTATGTCGAATCAGACGGCACCTACCAAGTCTCGGCGCCATGGCAAGCTGGTCTTAGCAATGGTGCAAACGTTGGTTCAATAATAGGTCTCTTGATCAATGGTTGGATTTCCGAAAGGATTGGCTATCGCAAAACTGTCATGGGATGCCTCGTTCTCATCATCGCTTTCATCTCTATCCTCTTCACCGCACAAAATGTTCAAACTCTACTTGTTGGTGAGATTTTGATGGGTTTGCCTTGGGGTGTGTTTCAAACATTGACTATCAGTTATGCTTCCGAGGTTTGTCCAGTTGCGCTGCGAGGTCATCTCACTACCTACATCAACTTCTGCTGGGGAATTGGTCAAGTCGTCGGTATTGGTTCGATCAGAGGTATGTCTGGAAGAAATGATCAATGGGCCTACAGAATTCCCTATGGATTGCAGTGGATCTGGCCCGTGCCTTTGCTCGTCGGAGTCTTCTTTGCCCCTGAATCCCCGTGGTGGCTTGTGCGCAAAGGCCGTCTGGACGATGCAAAGAAGAACCTCGAACGCCTCACAAGTAGAAACCGTCAAACCGATTTCGATGCCGATGAAACGGTTGCAATGATGGTGCACACTACAGCTCTGGAAAATAGGATCACAGCAGGTGCGAGCTACTTCGACTGCTTCAAGGGCACGGATCTACGACGAACAGAGATTGTCTGCATGTGTTGGGCCATCCAGAACTTGAGTGGGAACTCATTCAGTGGATATTCGAGTTATTTTTTAGAGAGAGCTGGTCTGAGTTCTGACAACGCGCTCAGCTTCGCTCTCGGCCAGTATAGCATCAATTGTGTCGGCGTGTTCGGGGCTTGGTTCCTGATGGCGCAGGGCATAGGCCGAAGAAGCCTCTATTTCTTGGGCCTCTGTGGCTTGTTCACGATGCTGATGATCCTTGGCTTCCTTGGACTTGTGCCGAAATCACACGTCCATGCATCCTCACTTGCCGCGGGGAGTATCATGTTGGTGTGGGCACTGTGCTACCAGTTGACTGTTGGTACGGTATGCTATTCACTTGTCGGTGAACTATCAACCCGACGACTTCAAATCAAGACTGTCGTGCTTGGACGAGCCTGCTATAATGTGATCGGCATCATATGCTCAATCCTCACCCCCTATATGTTGAATCCGGTATGTGCAGAGCGTGATTGTACAAGGATGATCAAACTGACACATTAACAGGGCAATTGGAATTGGGGATTGTACACCGGATTCTTCTGGGCCGCCTTGTGCCTCCTCTGCATTATCTACACCTATTTTCGAATTCCGGAACCAGCAGGGAGAACCTTTGCCGAACTGGACTTGTTGTTTGAACAACATGTCTCAGCAAGGAAATTCGCTACGACACAGGTTGATGTGTTCGATGAGCAGGTCCATGAGGCTACCATGGTTCGGGCTGAGAAGGGAACAGGTGGCGTTGCCGTCCACAACCAGTCGGGGAATGCACCGTAGTTCGAATCGGAAGCAAAGGTATTGTGAGTGATCATGTGCGATGAATCAGCGAAAGGTTATGTGAGAAAGAAATTGATACCCAAGGCTTTATCTGATTGATGATTGTGAGCTTAGCAACATTGAAGGATTCATGATACCCTACGCTGTTTTTAGTAACTTCGTGAATGTGTAGCTTGTAAATTATCGAAGCACAAACAGTCAAACACCATTGTTTGTAAAAATTGCTAAGTCAGAAGACTATCTAGAGAGGATATGAAACCAGCATCCATTTTTATACAGAGCGTTCCACCCTTGGTACATTTAGGTCACCTCTCCTGTTCGCAACAGTTCATCAACACTGAATAGATCACGGGTTGAATCGCTTCGACCACGGTCTGGAGTAAAAGATCAACGGTCCGTTGGTAGCACAACGAGTATAGGTATAGTCGTCGTTCACCAACCTTGAAGCGAAAGTCAGGTCATTGTTTGTCCATTTTGGAGACTGAGGGGCACATATCTCGGTTGTCCGGGCAACAGCGACAATTAACCACGGGCCTTCCCTTGCTGTTTGTGCTGCTACCCATCGCAACGACCAACTCTACGTTTGAACAGGCTGCAGTGTCCTTCAATACATCACATGCCTGTCTTCACTGCTCGTAACCATGAATGACTGATTCGAACTTGGAAAAATCTGTGCCTGACACTCGCACTCCTACTTGTTGCACTTTTCAATACCCATAAACACTGTTGACTCGAACAGATATAGTTAAGCCTCTTAAACTATTTCTTCTGACTAGATTCGCTCAATCCTCAAAAGATTTACAACTACTGCCTCAATACGACTCGAATTGCATTACAAGAACCTCCTCATACAATGGCATCAGGCACAAACTCTCCATCGAAATCTACACAAGCTCTATCTGAGCGCTCGTCAAACATCCGATCCCCAATGAAATCACCATCCAAGATTGCGCTGCCACCATCTCCAGTGCCATCTTCTTTCAAGAATAAGAAGCCAGCTACGAACGCCAATGCTGAGGAGCAAGAGAAAATGAGCACGAGTTCACAGATCGTTCAAGAGCACTCCCTGCCACACGTCGCACCACTCAAACCAGCTTTAGTCCATAAGATGTCCGATGCACACTCGCCCGGCCAGACTTATGTCAGTCCAAGCGATAACATTCTTAGCCCGGCCACGAAAAAGTTGACTGAGGTCAAAGGAAGAAGATTTGCGTAAGTACACCACAGCATCAGCGCGGAACAGATAATACTAACAAAGTGATAGCAGCTCCAAGAAGCACTTGTTGTACAACTCCTCGAACCTCTTTGCAAAGCAGACCTTGCAGGCGAAGGACGACAATAGAGAAGGTGGTTCGTGAGGAGGTCTTCAGAGATAATCATGGTGCAAGTTGAGGTTGCTGTTCATGGGGGTGGTCATTAACACAACGAATTCTGGCGTGAAGGTGTTGCATTCATGAGATTGGGTATTCAGTTCTGAACACATTGGAAAAGTATCGTCGGGAAGATTGTACTTCTTGGTTTGTCAACATAAATTTTTTTACAGACTTCATTATACAGGTTGGTATTGCACATTTGCTGAATAGCATAAGCCAATTGGGTTGAAGGTTTAGATTTGATTGTTGCTCGCGACTTTACCTTCCTAAACAAAAGGTCGAAACAATAGCTGCCTGCATTACCAAAAAGTTTGAAGCACTTAGCACATGAAATTGAAGGCTACTATTCTGCCTGTGCTCGAGCGAAAGATCGGTCAAAATCTGTCATTCAGTAGAGCCTTGAACCGTCAACTCCAGGCAGAAAGTGTGGAAATTGGTCTGATCGATATTCGATACTCAATGTTCGTATACGTCTAACCTGTTCTAGAACACAGACCTACGCATTTCCGATAAATCTCCCAAAGATTGATGCCTTGTTGTTGGGATGCAGGCAATGCCAAGTACTCGTACACGGGCAGTTTATTGCTCCAGTCCTCTCGTCTACGGCCGAGACGTGAGGTGTCGGTGCACACCCTCTTTGCTGGTTTTATCGTGAGCAATCAGGGATCGACACTAGGTACGGGTTTCGTACTTTTCGTTACAGCTTGGATTTTAGGCGTCCAGGTCTGTTCTGATTGGTCAGCCTTTCCAATGATGCTGCGACATAGGTACCCGCTTCGACTTAAGCTTGGGGCCAGGTTTCGGCCACTACCCACCAACCCGCAAGCTACGATCACCGCTGCTGAACACCCAGAATATGCACTTGATCTACCAAGTAAGGCTCAGCATGGTCGGGGTGCAAGTTTCATCTAACGATCTTTACCTCAACCTCCTTCCTGACCTCTACGTTTACCAGAACTGATCGTTAAGCACCTTTATATCTGGAATGATCCATTGATGTTGTTTGTGACTTGTTAGTCTAAGAACATGTCAGCTCCGCGAAGCCATTGCAGATCGCAGTTCTGTAGATGACATGAACAAGTCAGCCTCGGTCAGACGAATTGTCGTCTGTGTGGACGGTGCAGGAGATGTTGCCACTACCGAGTCAGCACCATCCAAGCAGCGCAATCCCAGCACTATCGCAAGAATAACATCAGCAGTAAAGACGGGCTCGTGTATCGACCAGTATGGGAACGTCTCGCAACAATTCGTTCAACGTTATTCAGTAACAGATACAGCATCAAATTTTACAGCAAAGTTCAAGAAGGAATATATTGACCCATCCGAACAGCAAATCCAAGATATTGTCCGAAATATATGCCAGCAGCTTGACAGTCCCCGAGATGAGATATTCTTGTATGGCTCAGGTCGTGGTGCCTACACGATTCGTGCCGTGGCTGGTGTACTTCATCATATGGGCGTGCCCAAACCTGGCTCCCTGAGGCTCTTTGCCGAGCTGTACAGAAGTGCTGTCGACCTATACAAAGCACGCCGCGATGACGACAGTGTGAAGGGCCACAAAGCCATCGAATTCCTCCGCGCGCACACAATCGGTATGCCGAATACACAGTTCGTGGGCATCATCGACGCCATCCGAACCTCCTCTGATAGACTGTTGCATGACACAAGCGTGGTATCCTCAATACGGAACTTCAGGCACGTGATGGCCTTCAACGAAAACCGTGTGACCTTGACGCTTGACATGCCGCAACCTCCTAGCTTGAAAGATATGGAGGAAAGATCATTCATCCAGGCATGGTTTCTAGGCTTGCATCAAGACTTGATTGGAGGAAGTAACGAGGACGGTCATTCGTTGTATCCTTTGCAATGGATCCTCATCGAAAGTATGCGGACTGGGCTTGTACTTGCAGGCAATATGTCAGAAAAGCCTTCCACCGTCCAAGAAAACCCAGTGTCTCTCGTTTTCCCACAATACCTGGGCGACATACCACGGCTCGGAACGGATGACAAAATCGAATGGCATCTACGCTATGTCAACAACATCACTGTTAGCATGTTCGACTTGCAGAGTGTGCAAGTTGCGAAGTTGAATGCTAAAGATGCCTCGCACAACTTGACGCTAACTGCAGCCGGTACTTTGAATACCTCACCAAGGAAAATCTTCACTAGCACGAAACGATTAATTGGCTGGGAAGCAGAGCAAGCATATGGCACTATCATTCATCCTTCTGTTTTCTGTATACTGGATCGGGATTCTCGCTACATGCAAATATCACGATTCAAGTACTACAAAGAACAACTGGCTGAGTTTGAAGTTAACTGCTTACGTGGAGATACTGGAGACACACCACCTTGGCTTGAAGGATCAGAATTACTTACAAGTGGAGTCAAAGCATTTCGAATATTGGTTTGTGGTAAGACAGGCGTGGGCAAGTCGACTTTGATCAATAAAATATTTGGCGTGGAAATGGTAAGGAGCCTGATTGCCACCGACACCACGCACCACGCACCAGGCTAACATTCAGCAGACGGAGGAATCCAATTCTTATGCACAGGGACAGCACGATATCAACATAGCTTTCGAATCACCGAACAATCCTGGCTTGTTGATACACGATTCTCGTGGATGGCAGGCGGGGAGCGACACTGAGCTTGACCTGATTGCGCAGTTCCTACGACACCGAGCTTTCCAGAAGGATCCTGCCGAGGCATTGCATGTCATCTGGTATGTCGAACCATACGGGATTTATCGTGGTCACTAACGTCTGCGTTAGGTTTTGCGTCGATGCCGATGTCAGTAGAATTGAAGAAGCCGACAAGCGAACCTTTGCAACGATTGCGCAATACTCCAATCATGTCCCAGTATTTGTGGTCGGTACCAAGAAGGATAAACTCGTAGCCTTACGCCAGATGAAGCTCCTCGAACATTATATGGAGCAAACAAACGATTACAAGGAGTCAAAACGACTTGCAAACCAAGAAGCGGACAAAATGGCGACAGAGCAGTTTTCGGCTCTCAGGGATCAACTTTCACAAATCAAAGACTACAAAGCTGACGGT
>Ga0181459_100190_pt1 | contig 10465 bp, 11 predicted proteins | sample InSIn2SAF170_FD_119060 | JGI IMG/M metagenome (GOLD analysis project Ga0181459, IMG submission 119060) | Clean room microbial communities from NASA Spacecraft Assembly Facility at Jet Propulsion Laboratory, Pasadena, California, USA -... ...
GTTCCCTCACTGCTGTCATCCGCCGTAGCCTCTCTCGACCTGTCCGCTTGCTGGCATTCCATCCCATCATCCAAGTCACGGCAATAATCAGCGCCTTCGGCTATGGTGTCCTGTACATCATTTTGTCAACCTTCTCCGATATGTGGGTGCAAAAGTATCACCAAAGCGTCGAGATGTCGGGCCTACACTACATCGCCGTCGCCTTGGGCGAACTCTTCGGCGCTCAAGTCGGCGGTGCTCTTATGGACCGCGTATTCCGTCATCTCAAAGACCGTGCGAGGGGCGAGACGAAGCCAGAGTACCACGTCCCACTCATGCTCCCCGCGTTCATCCTCGGGGCTATAGGTCTGTGCATCTACGGCTGGCTGGTACACTATCGCGTCCACTGGGCAGCTGTCGATGCTGCGATTGTTCTCGCGATGTTTGGTCTGCAGATGGGAGGGCAACCTGTGTCGGCCTATATCATCGATGCGTATCCGGAGCATGCGAGCTCGGCGACGGCTTCGATGCAGTTCCTGCGGAGTCTGGCAGCGTCTGGCTTTCCGCTGTTCTCGCCGAGGATGTATGCTGTGCTTGGGTGGGGGTGGGGGGACAGTATGCTGGCGTTTGCCACGTTAGCGCTGAGTGTGTCTGCGCCATTGTTGCTATGGCACTATGGTCCAATGCAGAGGGCCAAGGTGCAAACAAGCTACTGAAGGATGGGTATGCTGTGTTTAGAGACGGCCAGACGAGGGGCTTAAGATGTGTCCGGTCCGTGATGTAGTCTGTGGCGGGCCATGGCGATTGTTGCCATTGTATTCGTCAGCGGGAAAGCGATGCGTGTCAGGCTTCCATTAGGCTGTATATGTGTGCTCCTCGAGCTCAACAGATGACAGCCAACTGCTGCCCGCTATGCGCTCTTGGCAGTGGCCTTATGCTCTTGGCTGCACCCTTGGCATATCCGTCTCCTCAGCCCACGTTCCTGCGCCGATGGTCTTTGTATGGTGGACTGCCCCACCCAACGAAAGAAGCGAACATGCTATCACTGTAGCAGCTATTACTCTTCAGGCCATCTATTCAAAGTCCGGCAATATGTTGCTCTGCACTACTGCAAAGCCATTGAGTGCCACGCTCTTCCATCCGAAGATGAAGACGGCCTTCCGCACCAGCCACATCTCCCGCGCTAGGCCGGTCAGCGAAGATGTGTATGCTCTGTGATCTGATGCTTCTTACTGTGGAGCTGGTCGGAGTAATTGTGCATTTATCAATGATGAGACCATGAAACCATGGTTGTATGGGAGCTAGTACACGAGAACGACCCAACCTGCTGCATCTGCCAGTCTCCAGTCGATCGGTATTGGCATAAGGCTCGGCAGGACGCCAAAGCTTGAGGATGGCGAGGGCAACAGCTTCGGGAGGATAGAAGAGTGTGTTCGCTCCGTGAGTGCAGATGGAGGCTAGTCAATAGTGAGAAGGGAAAATCGCCGGCTGCAACGAAGAAGTGATCTGAAGCTGATACGGGGGGCGGACGGCCTGTCCATCTAGGGTGGCTGTCAAGGCTGACAGGGTATGACTTGTCCACTAGTGAGCAACTAACATCACGATGCTGCTGCGAAGTGGTCGTTGCTCAGGGTATCGACTACCTGTGCCTTCTTGATAAGGCAGGCAAGTCGAGTGTTTGCAGATATGAGGTACGGTAACAATATATCGTATGACTGAAGCCCATCCACTGATCGCCACCCCGGCTACATCCGCGCTAGTGTGACTGGGCACGTATATAAACATCTTCGTCTTCAGTATACCCTCGACCACAACCCTTACACATGATGATCGTAGCAAAGAGCAATCGGGAAGATGTCGTCCAAATCCGCCCACTACAGAACTAGCAACCTAGTTATAGACCGGGAAGCCATTCTCGAATACATCTCCAAGGTAGCCAGCATGAGCAAAACCCAAGCAGAAGGCTATGTGGACAGCCAGAACACAGACCTGGCCCTCTTCCCGATAGACTCTGATGAGTATGAGATCTTCCTGCTCCGTGCCCAGGCTACTCGGCTGAAGATGCTGATGGTGCACTCCGGTAAGTAGCCAGGGGGGCGTACCTAGTGCGGTGTGTGAAGTCTGACTTGGAACAGACGCTGCAGAGCTAGAAGAGGAGCTCGTCAATGATCCGAAGTTTCATGAATTCCAGGGCCTTCATCATGGCGACGATCGGTGCGAGGCAAATTTCCGCCTCGGAATCTGCTTTGCACGTTTGCACGAGGCGATTGCTGCGTATGGAGAGATCCGGAGTGAGATATTTAGTGCGATTAGTGAGAGTCATCAGGTCGATGGTTTTGCTGAGGTCAATAAGGCTGCTGAGGGGGGGAGAGGGCGGCTCAACTATGGAAGGTAGGCTTTCGATTCCTGGTAGTTCTTGGTTTCGAGCGAGCTGACATAGGCCGTGTAGATGGCGGCGAAGCATCCGACGAGCAGAGAAGTGATAAGGACCAAGAAGGGGAGCAAGATCACACCGAGATTGATGATGAGACGGAGACGGAGAACGAGACTGTGATGAGCGATGTTAGCGAGTAACCTACTCACAGAGTCGGTAAGAGAGCTGGAGCGAGTTGCAAGGGCAACATGAGATGAGTCTGGGTCTGTGGCTACTAGATCAGCATTGGGACAATGGGTAGCCAGCAGAAGATAGGGCATATATGAGGTACCTAGCCCCGAATGCATCCCACTCCGCTGTATCCTCAACTACTTCTTCCGATTCTTCTTTCCTGTCACTGCCTTCTTGTCATCACTGCTCGCGCGGCACGGTGTTTGACGAGCGGACCAAGCTTACAGTATACCACTTTGCGATATCACATCCCCATTCTGGTACTGGTACTGGTACCGTCATGCAGCTTATAGGCATCTTACGCGACAACCCGTTGTTTCCGACGAATAGGAACATGGTCATGGCGGAGTTGGCAAGTAGGAGCCTATGTGTCGTGTGCACTCGAATGGCGAATGAAATGTGTCTGTCTGGTCTGCTGCCATCTGGGTGCTAGGTTCCTGGTTCAAGAACAACTCGGTGTTGGCAAATAGTTGGCTCGGCAGGCAGCCTTGTTCCCATCAAGGACTTGGTTAGGCTGGAGACTACTGCTGAGAAGGACTCTGTCTGGATGGCGCTTTGATAAAGACGACTTTCGTCCGAAAATTGGTTCTGAGAGGAGACTGGCTCCGAGAATGAAGCTGGGTGCGAAATGAAGCCCGGGCAAAAACCCGAACTTGAATCAGGATTGATAAGTTTCTGGATGCACGGGGTGGCTTGGAGATAAGATACATTTCTAGGGTTGAGATGGCTTCCTGGAACGGTGGGCCGGAGGTGACATGGCTGCATTCCAACTCATGGCATCGTTCCCAGAATCGCGAGAGTTCGCAAAAATTGACGGCTTCCTGGTTCATGCCTCGTTTCCTGCTCTCGCTTTCGCTCGACTTCTTGGTATGCACGTTTCCTGGTTTTGCTGAGTCTCCAGAACCTCCTTGTATCCTTAGTCTGCACACTTCCTGCTAAAACAGCTTTTAAGCTCTAGTCACAAACCTGGTTCCCGGAACGTCGTTCTGCACGCAAGCCTTCGGAGGCTTTGAGTCAGGTCACCTTGCGGGTCCGCGTCTCACTAAAGGTTACTGCTCCCTGATCTTAAGCCCCGCACTTCCCACGAAGTGCGCTGATGAAGGCTTCTTGGTGTCTGCAAGCCAAGGGCGTTTAGCAATTACAAGTCCTCCCTAGAATCGGCTTTCTTTCGAAGTCACCTGTGCATACGCGCAGAACTTGACGACCCGGAGTTCGCCAAAGGGATTGCAGAAATGAAGGAGTCAAGCAATCGCTCATCTCGCCTTCCTGAAACAGGTTCTTGGGTCCATCTCTACCATGCATGTTTCTCCTGACAGGATCGTACAACTCTACCTACCATTCCCATACAACTACTCTTCCCCTTCCTCCCTGTCGTCGTCCTCATCTTCTTCATCGTCCTCGCCCTCACTCTCCGTGGCCTCACCACCCAACTCCTTGACCTTAGCCTTGTACCCGTCTCTCTTCGCCTCCAGATCACTCATGACGAGGAACAAGCTGTCCAACTCCTCCTTAGCGCTCTTCTCGCCATCCTTCGCTTCCGCCACCTGAGCCTCCAGCTCCTTGACCCGCTTCTCCAGCGTGGCCAGCTTCTCAGTATCAGCTTTAGTGGGCTTGCTGCTCTCCGCGCGTGCCTCAGCTCCCTTGACACGAGCTTCGGCGTCTGATGCCTTCTTGTCCGCTTCAGCGAGTGAGGCCTTGGCAGCATCGAGTTCCTTCTCCAGCTCGCTGAAGCCAGAACGTTCGTTCGCTAGCTCGTCTTCCTTGCCTTTGAGATCGTCGCGGAGCTCCTTGATCTGCGTAGTAAGCCGCGTAACAAGCTCTTGCCTGTTCTCAGACTCCTTGCGCACTCTCTCTAGCTCGGTCTTCGTGCCTTCAGCTTCAGCCTGTAGCGCTTGGTGCTCCCTCTCCATCTTCGCGTACCTACCATTGACATCCTCATACTGCCTCCGCACTTCCTGCTCAGCAGTCCCGAGCTCCGCGTGCCTAGCCGTGAGCGCCTCAAGTTGCCTCGCAGTTTCATTGTGCTTTTGCTGCTCTGAGCGGTGGCTGTTCCCAAGCTCAGCTATGCGGCGCTCGTACTCTTGGATCTTCTGCGCTGAAGCTGCGCCCTGTTCTCGCAACCGATTCTGAGTTTGCTGCTCTGCCTCCTGCTTTGCCGTGGCCACGATACGTTGGTGCTCAGCATTGATTTGCTGCTTCCCTTGTTCGTGCTGCTGTGCAAGCTTCTCCAGTTCGGACTCGTGACCAGTCTGCATCGCTTGATTAATGCGGCGCAAGCGATCGACCTCGGCAGCGGCAGTCTGCAACTCTTTTGCCACAGCCATGCGGTCTTGTTCAGCTTGCTGCCCGACAGTGAGAGCATCCTGTTGTGCTTGCGATAAAGCGTCCTTGGTTGTCTGTAATTGCTGCCTCAAGTCGTCAAGAACGTCGCGGTCGACGCCAGCTTCAGCTGCTGATGCTGGCAATACCTCAAGACCAGGGTCTTTGTCGATGGCTTTGCGCAGGCGAGAGTACTCCAATTGGAACAGGTCGACAAATGGCGTGCTCAGCCGGCCTTCTTGCTCACCAACCTCGATGTCGAAGTCGCGGATGGCCGGATCACGGCGTAGTTGGCTCAGTGAGTCGAGGTACTTGCTTCGACCGAGCTTCTGCGTCAGCAGTGGTGCCAGAGTTCGTCGCGGGATCGGGCTGTCCTTCGTGCTGAACTCGTAGATGGTACCCAACAGCGTAGCGGATAAGCCAGCAGTGACTATGTCGCCAGACGCCGGATTGGCTGCAGCGACAAGTGCTTGTATGAGGCCGGACCCTTCTGATAGCAAGTTGTTGACACCATCTGCAAAGTCCCACAGGAACACTGTCAACAGGCCAGCATACGCTGCTATCAATCGCTCATCCGCAGATTGCAGTGCTGCCTGTAATTGTGACCCGAGTGCTTGTATGGAGGTCAACACATCCTCGCCTTCGCTCTCGTTGCCCTCCTTGACAGTGGCAAGCACTTCCTTGGCTTCTGGCTCGTCTGCGATCAAGTCTGACACAATCCAAGAAGCGAAGATAACACTGTTCGGTTCCGCGCCAGAACGTAGCAATGTAATAAGGACATTCGACGCATCTTCGTGCTCCGTATGCCCAGCTATCGCTCGTTGCAGGAAGTGGGCTTTCACTCTGTCGTGATTTGCGAGGTATGCCTGTATGAGCCCGCAAGCTGCCGCGCGTAATGCCGTGTCGTCTAGAGGTCTGTTGAGCGTAAGGTCCAGAAGTGCTTCGATGATGTAGGTCCGTGGACTTTCGGCACTTGCTCGAGCGCTACCTCTTGCGGAGGAGTGGCCAGATTTCGTGCCATTTGCCTGCGGTGAAGGCTTCGGTGTCCCAGCATTCTCTGAGGGTGTTTCGACTGTAGATGCGGCGAACGCCTCCTGCAGCGGTGGGTTCGATGCTATCAGGGAAGCTACACCCTTGAGCGCTAAGACTCTGATAGGCGTTGGCAGCTCTGCGCTGAAGCCAAGGTCACTCAACACTTGCGCCGCTCCAGCTCGGAAGAAAGCAGCCTGGTTCTGCGCGGTACTCGTTTCGCCTGCTTCTAGGAACAAGCCCAGGAGTTGCAGCAAACCCCATGCCGCCCTCTCTCGCGCTTGCGCCGCAAACACAGACTCAGGCTCTGAAGGTGGGAAAGCTTCAGCTAGTAGTCGGGACAACTGCGTGACGCAGCCCGACTCGCGGAACATAGTCTGATTACTTGGCGAGCCTTTGATAAGGTTGGCGAGCAGGCTCAGGCAGTCCTGCGCTGTGATGCCGGCCTCAACTAGCCCACCTTCGGTTTGTATCAAGCTGAAGATTCTGCCGAAGACATCTTCAAAGGCGACGATCTTCCGCAAGTCTTCGTTGGCGCCACTGGTCAAGTCCACAAGTAAGACCAATCCGGCATTTCGTACAGCGTCGCGGGTGTCGTCCAGTACACCTACCAGCCTGCTGACTCCCAGTGGCGCGCTGAGTATGCATTCCTGCAACCTCTCAGGTCTCGCAGCGCATATGGCAGTCAAGAGCTGTACGCTGTATAAGCGTGAGTAGTAGTCGGCGTATAGGCTCGTGGGGTCCAGTAGGTTCAAGAGTAAGGTAACATTGTCTTGGCGCTGGCATTAGCTTAGCCCTTAGTCCAATATGCAATATAAGAGGAGGGAGCATACCATTGAGAATTCATCGGCCATGAAGAAGGCGATCTCATCGCTGGCTTCCGGACTGCTGCTGTCTGGATTGAACAGCATAAGCAGAGTCTCCAGCACCAGTCTGATCGTGTCCACATCTCCGCCCTCTTCACTCTGTCTAGGCTTGCCAGGTTCTGAGCTGCCCTTCTCGCCCAGGCCATCTCTCCGTAATGTGGTAATGAGTTCGCGCAGAGAGCCGCTTGCTACGGAGGCAGGGTACTGCTTCGCAAAGCTACGCAGCCCCAGTATGGCGCCTCTTCGATCCTCGAGCAACGTGGCGGACTGTAGTCGACCACATAATGTGTCTATTGTCGCCGTAGCGGTCTGTAGGGGAGGTGTCTTGAGCATTGATGTCGTATGCTGCCCGAGGGCAGGCTCGCGATTATCTCATGCCGATTCCTGGTTTATGTTCGGCAGGCGCGTATACTAGTTCCTGTTGCTCCGCGCGCCTCGTACTTCGAGTGCTGGTTCGCTATGCGTTGACGATGTGCTGTCTCGAAGTCGAAGAGCAACCTCAGGCGCGAACAGTTTCAGGGACGTTGGCCGAATCGGGCCTAGCTCAGATTTCGCCGCATCTTCCATCGCCGCCAGCACCGAGCCGTCTCGCGACCTTCGACCTACACCAGCGACCATCGCCGGCAGCCTTGTCAACATAATCTGCCTGGCCTGAAGCCGTCGCGACCTGACCTGAGCCTACTTTCTCGACTATCACGAGGCCGAGGGTCTATTCGCGCCACCCAGACAAGGCACGCGACAATTAAATACGTCCGCTGAAAACTTCACGCGCATCGTCTACACACAATCTATATCGGTCACTGCGCCTAGTACAACTTCGCGAGTATGGGTGTCCCGGCGCTGTTCCGCTGGCTCAGCAAGAAGTACCCCAAAATCATCAGCCCAGTCATTGAGGAGCTGCCAGAGGAGATCGATAATGGCGATGGCACAAAGACTAAGATACCTACGGACGGTCGTAAGCCGAATCCGAACGGCGAGGAGATGGACAATCTATACCTGGATATGAACGGTATCGTGCATCCTTGTTCACACCCGGAAGACCGCCCCCCGCCGGCGAATGAAGAGGAGATGATGATTGCGATCTTCGAGTACACTGATCGCGTGGTCAACATGGTGCGGCCGCGGAAGCTGCTCATGATCGCTGTGGACGGTGTAGCGCCCAGAGCCAAGATGAACCAGCAACGTAGCAGACGTTTTCGCAGCGCGCAGGAAGCGGCGGAGAAAGATGCGGCGGCAGCCGAGTACCATGCTATGATGCTTGCCAAAGGCATCACAGATGAGTCGAATCCTGGCGATGGCGAGAAGCCCAAGAAGACTTGGGATTCCAACTCCATCACCCCTGGTACACCTTTCATGGACTTGCTGGCAGCCAGTCTGCGGTACTGGGTGAGTTATAAGATGAACACAGACCCTGCGTGGGAGAAGCTCAAGGTAATCATCTCCGATGCTACGGTGCCAGGTGAGGGTGAGCATAAGATCATGAATTTCGTGCGGTCGCAGCGCAGCAGCCCGACCCACGACCCGAATACCAGGTAAGCAAGTATCATGCTGTTTCCTTTGAGCTTTCAGCTTCATGTCTGCTACGCTCCTTGGTCGCGGTGCGAGTACGTTATGGGCAAGACATCGCTAATACTGTGCAGGCACGTCATCTACGGTCTGGACGCTGACTTGATCATGCTGGGTATTGCAACCCACGAGCCGCACTTCCGCGTACTACGAGAAGACGTCTTCGCGAACGACACGAAGCCTGGGCACTGCCGGAAGTGCAATCAGCCAGGTCATCTCGCAGATCAATGCCGTGGCAAACCCAAGCCGAAGCCTGGCGAAGAGGAGGTGGCGAAGCCGTTGAAGCCGTTTATCTGGCTGCATGTGAGCATACTGCGCGAGTATCTTGCTATCGAGATGAGCGTTCCAAATCAGCCCTTCCGCTTCGACCTGGAGCGAGCACTAGACGACTGGGTATTCATGTGTTTCTTCGTTGGTAACGACTTTTTGCCGCATTTGCCATCGCTGGACATTCGGGAAGATGGTATCGACACACTCATTGCGATTTGGCGTGACAACATACCTGTCATGGGCGGCTATGTCACGAAAGATGGGCACGTTGATCTTGCAAGAGCACAAGTGATTTTGGAGGGTTTGGCAAAGCAGGAGGACGCCATATTCAAGCGTCGAAGAGAGACAGAAGTCAGGAAGGAGGCGCAGCAAAAGCGGCGCGAGGACGAGAAGGCCAGGCGTGAGTCGAAGCGCATGCGATTCTCGAACGACAACAGCGGCTTTGACGAAACTGTCATTCGCAGAGGGCCAAAGGGCGGTGTAATACGTGGCGAGCAGGCACCGGACATGAACGCACTGCCTACATTCGCACCCGGACAGGCGCAATCGAGCAATGACCCGCGCTATGCATCGAATCTGACGCATGCGGATATCGTTGGTAACGCAAACAAGGCAAACAAGTCCGCTGCGGCTGCGCTCAAGGAGCAGCTCATGAACAGCAAGAAGCCAGCCGACAATCAGAAGGCTGAGCTGGAGGCTCTTTTCGCCGGTGCCAATGGTCAGAATGAACCTCCGTCAGCCCTGGGCAAGCGCACTCGAGACATGATAGACGAAGCAGCAGATTCCGCATCTTCTGCGCCGTCCACACCCGGCCGTAACACCCCGAACGCCGAGATTGCGGACCCTATCACCAACGGACCAGGCCGAGGCACTTCCGGTGCTCTCGGTGGCAATAGCAAACCTAACGAAGAAGCAATGCCTGAAGACACCGTCCGGCTCTGGGAAGACGGTTACCAAGGTCGCTACTACGAGCAAAAGTTCCACGTTTCGCCTGACGACGTTGAGTTCAGACACAAAGTCGCACGCGCGTACGTCGAGGGACTATGCTGGGTCCTGCTCTACTACTTCCAAGGCTGCCCGTCGTGGACGTGGTATTACCCGTACCATTATGCGCCATTCGCCTCCGACTTCGTGAACATGGAGAGCCAGGTTGTGACATTTCATAAGGGCAAGCCATTCAGGCCGTACGAGCAGCTGATGGGTGTCATGCCGGCATTGTCGAACCACACTATCCCAGAAGTCTTCCACCCGCTGATGACGGACGAGGAGAGTCCGATTAAGGAGTTCTACCCCACGGACTTCGAGGTCGATCTCAATGGTAAGAAGTTCGCTTGGCAGGGTGTTGCTCTCCTGCCGTTCATTGATGAGAAGAGGTTATTGGAGGCTATGGCGACGAAGTATCCCATGCTGTCAGACGACGAGCAGAGGCGTAACGCTTTCGGCAACGAGGCACTGATCTTTAGTACGAAACACCCGCTATACGATGAAGTGGCAACGAACTTCTATTCCAAGAAAGCAGGGACGCCGAAGTTCAAGCTCAACTCTCGGACTACCGAGGGTCTGGCAGGCAAGATCACGAAGGAGGATGACTACATTCCTAACTCAGAGCTGGCGTTCCCGTTGCCGTCAACGCAGGAGACTTACACGAGTTTGGAGCAGGACGAGAGTGCCACGGTGTGCTATCATATGCCCTCTATACCGGGCATACACAAGAGTATGCTGTTACCTGGTGTCACGTTCGCGGAGCCAGTGCTCGACTACCAAGACGTCCAAGCTACGAGGGACATGGCCCGGAAGTCCGGCCGCTCTCATGGCGGTGTTCAGTTAAGCC
>Ga0181459_100329_pt1 | contig 10442 bp, 6 predicted proteins | sample InSIn2SAF170_FD_119060 | JGI IMG/M metagenome (GOLD analysis project Ga0181459, IMG submission 119060) | Clean room microbial communities from NASA Spacecraft Assembly Facility at Jet Propulsion Laboratory, Pasadena, California, USA -... ...
AGAATTGAATTTTTTACAATTCTTCCCCCTAAGTCTGTTGATTTGACTATTCCCTGCTCTTTTCACCTGGCTTATGACTTGATTTATATTGTTTAACGAGCTTGACACAGGATCAGGAACTATGCTCGAACCAAACCTAGTTTCATTTTTTAAGGAGCTTGACACCGGAAAATAACTATGCTCCGACTAGACCAAGTTTCATTTTTTAAGGAGCTTGACACTCAAAAGGAACTATGCTCCAACAATCCAGTTTCATTTTTTAAAGAGCTTGAAACCGGAAAGGAACTATGCTCCACCCGAACTTCATCATAATGAACAGGAAGTCGGGGCTTCCAAGAGTGTCGGCCCGCAGGGAAGGCAAACATCTTGGAAGTCAGGGCCCAATGCCCCCAGGACACTATGCACAACGGTGGCATCACTAGATGCAGGCACGGGATGGGTGGCCACGTAGTTGATCTGTGCTGGGGCAGATGCAACTGTGGATGAAAACCAGGAGGGGACGATGATTGCACAGGAGGCACCCATGGACGAACGAACGATAATTGATCGATAGTCACAATTCTTCCATCGTGTGGAAAGAAAACCACACGGAAAAGTGAAGAGACAAGGGCTCCCATGGCATATACATAGTCACGGCCAAGGAGAAGACTAAAATATAAAGCACCTTGGGTGACCGATACGTCTATATAGACGGTCTTACCTCCCAAAGTAATAGGGAACTTTGGAAGGATCCCTAATAGTTGACTAGTTCCTCCGTCAAAAGCCGTCAGATTCGATGCGACCGGCACAAGCAGTGGGGAACCCAAAGCTTGCCAAGTAGTGGCAGGCATAAGAATGACAGATGCACCCTCATCCAAAACAGTGCCAGGTATCGCCTTATTATAGGCGTGTACCGTGACCCAGAAAGGCACATGGGATGGAAGGCGGTATTTGGTCAAACGACTCCAGTCGAAGGAAACGACTGAACTACTTGGTGGGGGAACTGTATGATTGCCCCCCTGCTCTAAAGGAACCGAAGCAGGACTCTCAGGAGCAGCTGGGATAGGAGAGTCATTTCCGGACTCAGGAGAATCTGAGGAGATGAGAAGAACATGGGAATGATGCTCTTCCGAAACAGAGTGGTCGACGGGTGGTGAACTCGAGTCGACACTCTTTCCGACCAATGTTTGGTCTGGAATAGGTGTGGCACAGCCAGGTTCGGGAAGAGGAGGCTAGACAAGAGAAGAATTTGAATCAATCTCTTGGTCAATAGGGGAACGATCTGCAAGTGCAGAGAGACGTTGATAACCATCTGGAAGCAGTCAATCTTCCCGAATGATGTGTTCGGTGCGTTAAGGCTCGCAAGGCGGCAGACTCGGCTTCCTGTGGATCAAGGATAAAAGCCTAATGGGGTCTCCCAGTTTATACGCGACGGTACGGGGAGCTCAAGTCCGTATTGGTAACTATCGATTCAACGTGGAGGAATCACCCAACCACTCCTCGACAATTCCCAGGTTTAAAGACGCCGGAACACGTCTCTAGCCTAGACCTCTAGAATGTTTGCATTATGTTCCAATGCATTGTTAGATTCATTCGGTTCATTTTATAGTTGATCTTCAATTAGGTTTCAGTTTTTAGGTCCTACCGTATGTGATCTCTCAAAACTTCCTAAATGCAAACTATATGCCACAATTTTATCATTTCGTTCAATGAATTCTAACTACAGGAAGGTTAAGAAATTTCACTCAAACAAAACGGATAAAATCAATCAAACAACTTAATGCAGCTAATGGAACTTCAAATGAAACTTTTCTTTTGAGAATACAAATCAATGAAAATCTCTTTTCCCAATTAACTATTGAATGCAAAAGATTTCGTTCGATTTTTTTTTTTTTAAATGGCACTATGCACTAAACTGAATTTTGAGAGACAATAACATCAAATGAAGAAGAGAAAAACACTCAATGAAAACTTGACAAAGTTCCCAAAACACCAAAGCGGTTCTCCAAATCAAAGGAAAAGCAAAGGCTTGTACGAGCTATGTGATCTAAGTCCAACAAGGTGGAAACGCAATCCAAGCAAGAAGGGAAGTTCCCCAAAAGCAACAAGCAAGTAGCAAAAGAATCTTTGTGAAGAAGCAATGAAACAAAGCCAATTCAATGAGATCGGGATGATAACATCAGGTCACAAGACACAAAAACAAGATCTGCTCAACAAGACTTCCCAAGCAAGTGCTTCAATGTTGAAACAATATAAATCAAGTCATAAGCCAGGTGAAAAGAGCAGGGAATAGTCAAATCAACAGACTTAGGGGGAAGAATTGTAAAAAATTCAATTCTACAGGAGTCAGCGCGTGTGGTACACAGAAATAGTGTGCTGATAGTGCTGTCAGCGCAGAAGGACATGGCTTAACCGCGCTGGTTCGATTTCGGAACCATCGCGACTGTTCGATTTACAAACGCGATGACCGCGATGTAAAACAAACAAATAAGTGATGTCGGCGCGACTGCTTTATTATAAAACGCGCTGACACATTCTGCTGGCCCAAAAAATAAATAAAGCAGTCCAGGGTCTAGTCAACAGTATTCAGACATATCCAAAAGCAAGAAACACCTTTAAAACTGACCCAGAAATCTCATTTACGCAAGCAAGCAAGAGAAAACTAACATGCAAGACAAACTCCAAGCTGTTCGGTTCGTAAACCAAATCGGAGATTGACTGAAGTAGGCGTTGATCTACTCTGCTAATGCAAAGCAATAGCGTTTCAAAGGTTGCCTGGCCGTACTTCAGGCTCCGTCCAAGGTTTATGAATCAAACAACAAATAGCTTCCCCAGCGGAGTCGCCAAATTGTTGGAGAGGTAAATCCCCTCTGCGGACAGAGGCGATCCCACTAGCCCAAAATGGGTCTAGCAACAATCAATTCATGCTATCATGCAAGTTCCTAGTTGCAAATCGAAAGTGGATTACGAGAACCAACCTGGAGTCCAACGCTAATGTCAAAGAAGAGTTGATACTCCTGCTCCCTTGCTTTGGCAGGTCACGATCCTCACGATCCCCGCGAATGGATACCTGCAAATGCAAAGAACGAAGCGAATACAAGCAAAAAATCCACTAAAATACAACTATATAACAGTCAGAAAGGAAATAGATCAAACATTATCATAATGAACAGTAAGATCGGAACCATAATGATAGTCGTTTATTAATGAATAATCAACAAGGAAAGATACAACCAAGGTTCTGACGTTGAACCTCTCCTCTGACTGGGCGAGCAGCTATGTATGTCTTGCAATAGACCTTCTCTCTCTCAGACTGTCGGCAGCATAACCTCCCTATGCTCCAAGACTCTTACTATCACTCCTAAACTCCCTAAACTTAGCTAAAACTTAGCTAAACTCAAAAAACCCCCTTGTCAAATGCATGAAGGTAAGCTTATATAGTTGAAGAAGGGGAGGAAGATACAATGCACCAAGACACCCATTATGGATTGGTATTATCTCCAAAAAGCCGTTATGGATAGATTTCAAGGATAGATGATGACTCTCGACATCTAGAAGATGAGCTTTATCCTTAAAAGACTTCACGACTTGAAAGGAAAAAACATCTAGGCGCGCGTTTGTCAAAAATCATGACCAAAATTTCTCAGCACGGGTTCATAACTGGACTAAAGCGCTGGCATCACATCTGAATAGTATGGAAGGTCATGTTAGCGCGACCCAATATAAGTAAACATTGCGTTGGCTCATAAAATTAGACCAGCTCGGAAAACACGTGTTCTTCCGCGCTGCCAGCGCATGAGTTCTATTATGAAGCGCCAGTTAGCACGGTTATTTTAATAACAGTCACGATGATGATAAAAACCATGGAAAAATGGGTCATTTGGCCAGTTTAGAGAGCATGAGCATGATTATTTTGAACCCATGACACAGTAGAGAAACTGACAGGGAGACAGTGACAAATTACTGTGTAACAGGTGTGGAAGGAGATCTCGGATGGGTATAGGAGCAGAGATCTACATGTCAGGAAGTCAATTGTTCAAGACTACAGATGGAGAGGTATGGAACAGCAAGACAATCTCGGCATAAAGATGATCTCAAGGCTTCGCTAATCCTTGAGATCTATGCTCATCCGGATGATACCACAAAGGTACAGTCTCATCATAATTATGAAAAGTAAAGTCTCAGTGGATATCATAGTGGAAATGGATTCAGACTTGTCTCCTAGTAGCCTCGACATTCATGAATTGCAGTGATCTCACAACAACACACTATCTCAGCATTCATTCTAGACATAGCCATATACTTGGTGATCACTACATAAACATATTAAATATTTTCACAGTCTTGATATATTTGTGATAAGGAAGGATCTTTGTGATATGTTTTCATACACAATCTTGATCATGGTATAGATGTAATCATGGTAGTTATAGGATCATGATTTTGATCTTGATATAACTCTCATATATCTCAATGGTATGATCTCGGTGCAGCAAGGTGTAGGAAAGATGCAATAGTAAATGATCTCGGTGGTACTATTGTGAAGGTGCGAGTGTTGCATAAATGGTGAGTTCAATGAAGGTACATCAATGGTGATGTCAGTGAAGGAGCAGCAAGGATGATCTCAGTAAAGGTGCAGCGGTAGTGTGATGACATAAGCATAGCAACAATGATGATGATGATCTTAGCATTGATAGAGAAAGGGATTGATGTCTTGGTCTTGGAGTGGCAGAATAGGTCAAGGGTCATGGTCTTGGTATTCGTCAATTGGAATCTCTATAAGAATAATTTTTTACAGGTTTTCCTTTGTAAGAGGGAGAGATTTTGGCCCTGGTAGAATGCCAAATATCTTGTTTTCTTGTCTCTTTGTTTTTGGTAGCAGTTTGATGAATTAAACACACATACTAATAACGACAAGAAGATCAAGCTAAGATAAAATTGTAAAAACACTTCAAAAAAATTTATCGTGCTAAGAAGAATTACTTTAATGTTGATTTCCCTAGATTCTTCAACATGGTATTAGAGGGTAGGTTCAGAAGTCATAGGAAGGGAAAAAAAGAGACATTCAAGGATCAAGTTTCAAGTTTCAAGCAAAGCATCAAGGCAAGCTCTACATTCAAAAATCAAGACCTAGATTAAAGAAGAGCCTACAACAATAGTCTACAACAACAAGGGTTTTGGAGAACAACAATCAAAAGATGAAGCGTGCAGATCTCAGGATACATGGAAACAGATTTGGTGACTCCCACAGTTTCGATCTACAACATACCAGTGATAGCCACTATCTCAAATTGAATCCTTTTCTATAAAGAAATCAACCCTGAAATCTCATATTCTCATAAATTAATTATACATATTTGAGGGCATATATTGGAGTTTGAATAGACAATACTCAATATAGAAGTTATACTAATTGATGGGTCTTTGTATATCATAGATAGAAACCTCAATTCAATGCTTCATACTACAAGGTTCCTTACGTAGCCCAATTATATCAATAGTTTGTTGGGTATATAAATCAAGATAGCTCGAAGGTAAAAAAGGCAATCTTTCCATCAAGGATCTCATCTAGAGGAAGCATCAATACATCGACCAACTACTACCAACATGATCAAGGTGAATACTTCATCTTAACAATCAGGTAAGTATCTTTTCATTCTATAATCAAGTTTGGTTCTATGACTTCATGATTGCAAGAAGATCTATAGGTTGGATGGGTCATCAAAGGTTCTTTCATGGAATAATCCTTATGGAGAAGAGAATTCTCTCCATAAAAGAGACATAAAAGGTTCTCTCTTTCCTATGTAGCAAGAAAGGAGACATATAAGGGATACATGAAATGCTAAAAGATGTACTCTCTGAAACGCAATAAAGAAGGTATCAAAGAATAATAAATATCTTCATGAGATCTCAATTGGGAGATCTGAGAAAGATGATAAGAAGATAATCATCTACGTTCTTAATAAGCAAGATGGCAAGTTTCCTTGGGAAATGGAATTTTCCTCATGCAACAACTTGTGGTATCTATTCAATATGGAAGAAGGACAAGTTATGGACAAAAGTGTCGAAGGCTAAAAAGACTTAAACATGTGCAAAAAGGAAATGGAATTTTTCAAGACATAATATTATAGCTAATATTCAATGTTATGGAAAGAAACTCATATTATCAGAAGGATGGACGAATCTAAAGAAAAATGCCATGGAAAGAGGGAGTAGCAAACCTCTGCTATGAGTGAGATGGTGTCCCTCAGAAAAGGGTCCTATCACAAGCTCCAAATATTTTTCAGATATGATCATGATGATAAGATGCATTGTGGCATCATGGAAACAAGAGCTCATAATATCACCATGGGAATCATGAAGGACAAAATCCATGGCAGTCAAACATGAAGGCCATAGCTCTTGGAATCTCATTGGATATCAAAGGAAAGGACAAGAAGTCAAAAGGAAAACACTTTCTAGATGGAGACATGCAAGATACTCAAGATTCTTTGATAAAAACCTCAACGAAGAATCCATTAATTTGGGAAGGAAGCAAGTGTTTCATCAGGAAATCCAACTTATGGAATTCATGAGAGGAAGGTCTGATGACATGAGAAATGAATCATATCAAGGGATTGAAGATATTTTCAATCAAGGAAGTTGTTGGAAGGAGCCTAGATGACATAAATGTAAAATGAGGTATGTATGCTAGTGTTTAATATTATAATGTCATGTAATATGGCTGTAGGTAACATGGATCAAGCATGATCAAGAGAAAGGGGATCTCCTCCTCTAAAAGGATGCAGGAAGGCTTAAGTCACACTAGATGAAATCAACATAATATGTCCTCATATGAAGTATGAGGTGGCCGAATACAATTAAGAAAATCTTATTGAAATCTCCTCGGATTGGAAGATGTGAGGATGGAAGAGATCATGAAATATGCAATTGTTGAGAAATTTAATAGGTGTATTAATTATCCTACATCTGTATAGCAATTTGGGCTCGTAAACATGAGTTTTATTGTGATTTCTACATTCAGTTGTTGGTCAGAGCTTTAATATTTCCTTTAGAATGATCATCTAAGTCATGGAGCACACAAATGCTTGTAAACACACAACTCAAAAAGAAATCAATCCATCTTGCTAACACAGGCAGAATCAATAATCAAATTCAACTTAAAGACTTTGAAATCTCTATAAACTTAACCTATTATGTTATTGAACTGAAATTTGGACTTAAGTGACAACTTAATTCTTTACCACAGATTCCACTTTGATAGACTATGAAAGCAAATTCCTAATCAAACAGATTCCACACATCAACTCAACAATTTCGTAATCCAAATCATAATTTCTCATTCTTACAATTTACACTTGAAACAATTAAAATATCTAATCTACTTGCGATGGTAATTCAAATTTAAACTAGGCAATCAATCTTGCACTCAATAATTGTTCTTGATTTGAAACCCTAGAATGAGAAAGGCTTCACATTAATTGCACTGTCTTGAAAAAAAGTAAAATATCTTTATGTTAGGAGCTAATCTGAATACTCTGTCTCATATACTTAACCAAGCAACTTGATCTCTCACACTCAACTAATATGTATACATATTACCTAATCTATAATAATCTTAGGAACAAGCTCAAATATCAACCCCAATTCTATTTTCAAGAATGAAAAGAAAATAAGAAAACTATGAATATCATAAGACACACAAAATTGTACTCAAGAGGCTATCCTACAGTTATATTTAACATGAATCAAATCTCAAACTAAGCTCAAGCAAACCTACTTAAGATTTTGGCAAACCAACACACCATGTTCTCAATGAAAAAGGTAAATCACACAGCTTGATTGCAACCTTACTTTGAAATCTAATCAAGCACACATTATACTAAGGCAATGTTGATGGAAATTACCTCAAGCTGAAAACTATGATTTTAACCAACATTATCAAATTCTAGGCTAGAGTATTGCACTCAAGCACTCAAAACAAAGAAAAAGGAATCACACTGAAAGTTGAATCACTCAGTTGAACTTCAAAATCATTCTGCGAACTTTATCAAGAATCTAAGAATCTATTGAGAAACAAGACTAGATTAAACTATGATAGGTTAAGCTATTCTGATCAATCAATCTAGAAAAAAATACTCCTACGGCACACACATTCATGAAAATAATTTATAGGAAAACCAATCAATTTGATAATGGAAAGAAACAACCAATGCAATTCTATTCGAAATTGATTGAAATCCACTCAATGCATATTACCAATCCGACTTCCTACTCTGCACAACTAAACCCACACTGTATCAACCCTTGCTACACAATGAATTGTATTGACTTCAGCATTCGAGGGTTTGTTTTTCATTTTCAACAAAGGGACCATCTCACCACAAGCATTCGATTTACAATGTGATTGAACCAAGTTTTCATATGACTGCAACAACACAGTTAGGACAATACAACTCGTTGCTTTGGAGAATAAAGTATGAACATGTCTTAAAGGTAGGAGCTCCAATATTTGTGATGCACACATGAACTACACATTCAAATTGCTAAAGAGAAAGGTCTGAAAATGCATATAATGGTTGACACACTGAAATCGTTTCAAATCAATGAAAGCCTTTACTCGGTATATAAACGATTAACATACAAACCAGAAATCAATGAGAAGAAAAGCCTCTACTCAGTATATAAACGATTAGCATACAAACCAGAAATCAATGAGAAGAATCTATACTTGACACATGATTATGTTTTCTAAGAAATAATATAGAGCTAATCCCATAGTATGGTGGGCCCAGCCACACCTAAGGAAGCTTACTTACAGAAAAACAAAAATCTTTGGCACATCTTATTCATGAACTCACAACAAACCATCCAACGAATCGGTCTGAACTTAATACATGGCCATAATAACAGTATTCAATTAAAAATAATATGTCTGGAGATAATATTTCAAAGATACAATAACATTATTCTATTTTTCTCACTAACTTCCTAGTTATTACAGATCAGCCTTTATAGGCATCAACTTTAGTTAAAAAAAACACTGGACCATACACAACAAGTCTAACAACTTGGATAAATTGATCTTCCAGATTAGATTATTGGAATGACATGTTCTATTTAGCATAAAAAATCCTCAACTAACCCCAATATTGGCACCAGCTAAATTCAACGAGGATAGTGAAGATCTTCATCATGGAAGATATTGAACTTGTTCGATCACTGCTATAGGTGACTCGATCATCTAGAAGCATGTGGCCTATTCATCCTTTATATCGTTGAGTACAGATCCTGAAATGGTTGTTAAGTACAGAAATGGTGGAACACGACTCATGGACAAGCACTCTCCTAATCTTATCCTTCTCAAGTTGCTGCAATATTCACACTCAATCATATCAATTAGTGAGCTCATTGGTAACAGATTAAATTCGCTTAAACTTAATCAATAAATAGTAAAATGACACAATGAAATGCTTTACCTCATGGCAGGATTTTGACAATTTTAGGGCAATGAAAGTGATAGGAGAGTAGGTATAGGAGTACAAAAATGAAAAAAATGTGAGGTGGGGAATAGTGGAATTGGGGGAAAAATAGGGCACCAACATCCTCCCATGCCTATTTGGATGCATGTCCTCATGCATCTATTACATCTGCCAAAAAGGAAAAATGTGCCAAGAAAAAAGAATTGTGGTCAAAGACCAACAATCTTAATTAGCACTTCTATCCCATGTTTAACTAGTGGGGAACATTTATGGAATTGGAGGGATAACCCTGTGCACTCAACTTTTTAACGAACCTATACCTCGATGCTTTCCAATGCTGTAGTTGCATATTCCTCCTCTTCAATTCATCATTATGAGCATACAGCCTCAGATTGGATTCTCTCACCGATTGACCTCCCTGACATAATGAAATAAAACCTTATACTTATTAGTCTGCTCTATGAGTTTGACAATCGTCTTCTGTAGTTTGATGAGTCAAATATTTAGATTTTCCTTTGCATCATAAGCAGGAGCCCTGGTAGGTTTCATCAACTGCTGAGATGCACTGCCTTCAAGCTATTTCCTACTCTAAGACTGCACCCCTCGAGCCATTTTATGCAAACTCAATTTCAAAAAGTGGGGAATGTTTAAATGTTTGTCTTCTATAAAATGAGTCATCAACTGAATATGATAAAGGAACACGACCACATACCTTCTCTCACAAGTTATAAAACTTTACAGCATTATGAGCAGCTGGGTGCCATCCTTCCTCGTTGCAACTTCGTAACACTCCTTTCACCCAACTAAGAGACCTATAAGCGGGATTCAAAAACATGGCACAGTTCGGAATGTCTAGTTTCCCTCCTTTAAAGAACTATTTTCCCTCTGCTGGTAGCCCGATAGCTCTGCTCACTAACTCTTCTATAACTCTAAAAATTAAATTCCCCACCTAACATTTTTTTCATTTTTGTACTCCTATAC
>Ga0181459_100259_pt1 | contig 10415 bp, 7 predicted proteins | sample InSIn2SAF170_FD_119060 | JGI IMG/M metagenome (GOLD analysis project Ga0181459, IMG submission 119060) | Clean room microbial communities from NASA Spacecraft Assembly Facility at Jet Propulsion Laboratory, Pasadena, California, USA -... ...
GACATCCCACTTTGTTTCCCTCTAATGTAGCTGAATAAGAAGGATGCATTTATTTGGAGTGAGAGTGCTTAATAGGCCTTTGAGATACCCAAGAAGGTTATGTGTTCCTATCCTTGCTTGGTTATTCCTAATTTTGTAGTACCTTTTACTATAGAGTGTTATGCATCAAATAATGGTGTTTGGGTTATACTCATGCCAAAGGGGCATTCGATAGCATTTGAGAGCAGAAAATTATGAACTGTAGAGAAGAATTTTAGTGTGCATGATAAGGAGATATTTTCCATCATGTATATGTTTGAGAGGTTCAAGAAGTACTTAGTTTGTAGTCTATTCATCATCAAGAGTGATCATAATAGCTTGATGTATTTTCTTAGCCAGTCCAATTTGAGTGAGAAGCAACAAAGGTGGGTAGGTAAACTTCAATAGTTTGATTTCAAGATTCAATATATTAAAGGGAAGAAGAATATAGTTGTTGATGCATTATCTAGAAACTCATATTTTTACTCTCTCCTCTCCATTATTGTTGATTGGAAAAAGATAATAATGACTAAATACACTAAGGATGAGTTTTCTCAAAGCATCCTAGATGGGACTATGAGGAAAGGCACATGGTTAGGGAAGTGTTGATTTTGAAGAGGAATAGAATATTCTTTACTCCTAACTCTAAAATGAAGGAGAAGGTACTCGGTACTTTGCACAACATCCCTCTTGCAAGTCATATAGGCATTACAAATACCTATAAAGTAGTAAGAGAGAGATTCACATGGAAGGGACTAGAGCAGGATATTTTGAGGCATGTTTAGGAGTGTGTCCAATGCCAAGAAGACAAGGAAGAGCATGTGAAACCAATAAGGTTGCTTCAGCCATTTTCCATTCCATAGTAGAAATGGGAAGACATCTCCAGGGATTTCATAATTGGACTTCCAAAGGTGCAAGGTAAACATTATATCTTTTTGTTGGTAGATAGGCTCACTAAATTTGCCCATTTCTTTTCCATTACTATCACATATACAACAACATAGTTGGATGTTTTATTATTTAGGAAGATCTTCAAATTGCATGGGTTGCCTAGGAAGATTGTGAGTGATAAGGAAAACAAGTTCATGAGCATGTTTTGGCAAGAGTTATTTCTATTGACACCAACCTCATCCCAAGTACTATTTACCACCCCCAAACAAAAAAGGATAAAAATATTGTGAACAAGTGGGTGGAGGGGTATTTAAGCAACTATGTGGGTCAAGTGGCTCCATGTTGGGGGTTATTTCTATACTTCCACCTATCATATATCCATAAAAATATTTCCTTTCAAATATTTGTATAGTTATGATCCTCCTAACTTTACAAAATTGATTTTAAATGAAGGAAAGTTATCAAAAGCTAAAAAATTGTTGTAGGAATATAAAGACATCATGAGATCTCTGAAGAACCTACAAATGGCCCAAATTTTCCAAAATAAGTAGTATGATTATAAGAGAAAAGAGAGGTTGTTTGGGTAGGAGATATGGTGTAGTTGAGATTGCAACCATTCCAACAATATACACTCACAAAGAGGAGAGAAAATAAGCTACAACTTAGATTCTTTAGACCATATAAGATCATGGAAAAGGTGGGAGAGGCTATTTATGAACTAGAGCTACCAAAGGAGAGCAAACTCCATAACACCTTCCATGTATCCCTCTTGAAGAAGACTATGGACCAGCATGACATTTCATCTACTACACTTCCACCACTTGATGATGAGGGATGGTTGGTTTTGATTCCTGAGAGGGTGTTGGAGACTTGATTCAAGAAAATAAGATCAAGAAAAATTTAGGAGTACTTGATGAAATGGAAAGAATTTCCAGATGAAGACTCCACATGAGAAGAAGCAGATATACTTACACATCCAACATTGAATTACTTGAGGGTAAGTAATTTTGAGAGGGGAGGCTTTGTGAAATCCCCCTTATACAATTGTAATTAATTTTATAATTTAATGTATTCCCCCCTTTTGTATAATTAATTATATAATTATGCTTTTAAGTTAGTACTTGGGATAGAAGACTTAATGGATAGTTGGACTCCATTATGAGCCCCAAGTGGGATGTCTCCCTTCTAAGTGTAGATTAGAGTATTTTAGTGTACTTAGAGATCCCAAAACATGATTGTGGAAATCCTAAGGTCTATTTGGCACTTAAAGTATGAAGGAGCACTTGTATACTTACGCCAACCTTGGGGAGACTTCTAGACCCCCACATTAGCCCATGACACCCTTGTTTCCCACTTATATTCCCACTCATGCCTCCTTAACCCACATATACATTATTAGACCTATGTGGAGCATGAGAGAGGCTCAAATACTTATGTTCAACCTAGAATGATGATATTAAGGTGAGATCTAGATCCATAAAAGCTATATTATCCCTTAGAGTGTTACTACTAGATATACAAATTTGATAATATTACTCATATCATTCAGAGGATAGAATTCTTAACATAATGTTAAGCAACATCCCTAAGTACAGCATCTAGGAGGGTTAACAAGCTGAGTGATCCTATTAATCTACAAATTTGATGTAGCACCTTAGCCCATATGTTGGTATTTTGAGATCAAGCTTCTACCATTCATTTGGTCGCTAGGGTTTGAGGAGGGTTCCTTTGGTGGAGAAGATTCAGATTTTGAGAGAGAAAGGCTATCCCATTCAGTGTTCTTCCCATCCATAAATAGAGAAATTTGTTATTACCTAGTTGGCTCCTTTTGGCTAATGTTGATCCCATTATACTTGGTACTATATATGTATTCATTCTACATCATTAATGCAATCAATGGGCTATTGGATCTCAATTTGTATAGTGTATACTTGTCTATTCCCATCATTGGATTATCTTTTCATGTATGATAATGTATGAGCCAAATGTTGGCATTATGAAGTTGTAATTGCTTGTATCTCATGGCCTAATCCTAACATTAGCATATTGAGGTTTTTGATGCTTGTTGATGCCCTTCTAGGCCATATGTGGGTGCTTAATTAAGAAAATTTACTTAATTGTGTCTGAAATTGCATTTAGGATTTTACACTCCCTTACAGAGAGACCAATGATAAGAGCCATAATAACATGATACAATAAGCATAATATGTAAAACATTCAATGATAATCATGATAAGATATAGCAACCAAATATATGATAAGCACAATTTAACAAATATGACAAGTAATGTATGATAATCATTATATTATATGATAAGTATTTTTAAAAGTATGATAAGCATGATATGAACATGTATTTGATAAAGCATGATCTATAATACATCGTACTTAAGAAAAGATAAGTTTGATATTATATTTCATGATAATCAATAATTATGATAAGAAACCTAGGTAACTAAATGAATGACATTTTTCGCATACTTACTATTAAGGAAATCATATTTTACAATAATGATTGATTTTTTCCTTATAATGCAAGAGCATTACTTGGAACATAGTGACATCGCTAGGATTGTTTATAATTTTCCTGAAAAGTCAGTTACAATAAAAAAAAAATGCATGTATAACGTAAAAAATGATCAAACATAGAATCATTTTAAATGTATCAATTATCATAATAAAACCTATACATCTCATATATTAAGATGAGCATAATATCTTGAAGCATAATCCAGTTTCAACACATCAAATATATTTCCCCACTAAGATGAATTACCTCAAAGCAATACCATTTACCATATTTTGGAGAGATATTGATAAGTATGCCCCACCTTTTGGAGAGCTCTTGATAAGAGTGCCCCTCTCGTACAGGGAGACCAATGATGAGACTAATATGAAAAAAATTATATGACAAACATGAAATGAAAAATATGATATGAAAAACATAATATGAAAAGAATGATATGAAAAATATGATATGATAAACATAATATGAAAAATATGATATAAAAGGCATGATTTTATAAAAATATGGTATGAAAAATATTATATGATAAACACGATATGAAAAATATGATATGATAAATATTATATGAAAAATATGATATGATAAATATTATATAAAAAACATGATATGGTGAGCAAGATATGATAAGGCATAACATCATTTTACTATCAAATTACGAAACAAAAATAATCTAACAATATAATTAAATATGAAGATAAAAAGATAAGGATTTAACCTTATTAGCTTGACTTGTTTTAAGTCCCCAAGCATAAGGGAATTTCTAAAATATCAAATAAATTGACTTCTTTTTGGATTGAATTTGTTGATACGAGGCTAAGCCAAAAAATTTAATATCATATTTGATTCTATATCGAGTGGCATCACTTGGAAATTTCAATAAAAACTACCAAAAAATTGAACTTTCTATCATTTTTTATACTAATAATTTAAAATTTGAGCTTATCATCTAAAATGTTTACCTAACTCTGATCATTGACACTTAAATTTTTCTAAAAATGTTCATCAAAAACTTGTCCCTTACCCTACAAAGTATTACATACTAAAATCTCAATGTAAATATGAAATGATAACTAAATTCCACACTAAATGACATTATATAACTTTGAAATATTTGATATTGAATTTGATCAACTCAAATCACTACTAAACATGCCCTTAATCCCAACTAAAAACTACTAAAATGGATCTACCTATTTCCCCCATCTTACTTGTTATAACTAAAATAATAATTATTAGGGTTATTTACTAAATAATTAGATTCTCCAATTTACTATGAAAAGTAGAAAATAGATTACATGAAAGATGACAAATATCAACTTGACCTTAACCTATAAAAACTAGATTGATGGAAGATAAAAACATGTTCTTTACCTGTTATGATAAATAAAGGCAAGATCCAATCGAGAGAGGGTGAACAATGAGCTTGAATTATAGGAGAAAATTAGGAACAAAATCACAAGTGTGAAAATTGAAAAAATGAACTTGAAGAGTGAATTCTAATATAAATTTGAGATATATAGTTATCTTGATAACGTAAACTATGTATCTAGATAATACCAACTTGCACTATTTAGCCCTTAAGAGAATTATCCTTCTCCGTGCACACTTAAGTGATTCTAATTATTTACTAAATAATTAGATTCTCCAATTAATCTTTCAAAACCCTAACTTGAATTATAGGAGCAAATTAGGAACAAAATCACAAGTGTGAAAATTGAAAAAATGAACTAGAAGAGTGAATTCTAATATAAATTTGAGATATATAGTTATCTTGATAACGTAAACTATGTATCTAGATAATACCAACTTGCACTATTTAGCCCTTAAGAGAATTATCCTTCTCTGTGCACACTTAAGTGATTCTAATTATTTACTAAATAATTAGATTCTCCAATTAATCTTTCAAAAGTAGGAAATCGATTACATGAAAGATGATAAATATCAACTTGAACTTAACCTATAAAAACTAGATTGATGGAAGATAAAAACATGTTCTTTACTTGTTATGATAAATAAAGGCAAGATCCAATCAAGAGAGGGTGAACAATGAGCTTCACTAAAACATGAAGCCACCAAACCAACCTCAACCCAGGGATGATGCCAGAAACCCAACGATAGTGCTTAGCTACCTTTCCAAAATATCTCATATTCAAGCTTGATATTTTCATCCTACCTTTGATGTATCAAATCTTGATCATAAAGGATAAAAGATTGCAAAAATCCAAAGCTCAGAGTATAAAAAAATTGAGAGATGATAGGTGATGTTTAGAAACATCGATCAAGATTAACAAAAGTATATTTCCACCTATCAAGGATTAAGGATTATGTCATGTCATTCCATATCACTAATCATGCACATTTGGTGGAAACAAATTATGGCAATCCCAAGATGTGTGATAAGATATTTGGGAAACCTACGATAAGGTATCGAAAATCCCTCAAAATATGAATCCTCTCCATTGAAGGAGCCCTCCTCAAACCCTCATGACCAATTGAATGGTAAAATATCAACCTCAAAATACCATCGGATGGGGTAGGGTGCTACACCAAATTCATAGATTAATAGGATCCCTTAGCCTGTCAACCCTCCTAAATGTTGCACTTAGGGATGTTTCTTGATGCTATGCCAATATTTTGATCCTCTAGATGGTATGAATAATATTATCAAATATTGGATCTCATCTCAATGTCATCATCCAATCTCCTCAAGCCACAAATTTGACACCTAGGAGTTATTCCTAATCCAACATGGGTATCTGGACCTCTCTCATACTCCACATGGGTCTAAGAATGCATGCATGGGTCAAGCATGTATGCATGGGCATTTAAGGGGTAACATAGGTGTCATGGACCAACGTGGTGGTCTAGAAATCTCCCCAAGGATGGTGCATGTGTACAAGTGTTTATCCATACTCTAAGTTTTAACTAGACCTTGGGATTCCCATAATTATGTTTTGGGATCACCAAGTACATTAAAAAACTCTAATATACACTTGTGAGGGAGATGTCCCACTTGGGGCTCACAGTGGGGTCTAACGACCCATTAAGTATTCTATCCCAAGATCAATTTAAAAGAATAATAAATAATTAATTATACAAAAGGGGGAAGCTGTTGGATTCCAAAATTAATTACAATAAAATAAGGGGGATGTCATAGGTAGGGAAAACCTTATCAAAAATCCATGGAAACATGGTGACTTGGAGGTCCAAGTTGGTCATATTCTTATCATTTATTCCTTTATGAGGGAGGGCCACTCTTATTATTTTGTTCCTTTGTAAGGAAGGGTCATTCTTATTATAAATTCATAGAAACATGATGTCATTTGGCATCTTTGTAAGGAAGGGTCATTATTATCAGAAATCCATGGAAACATGGTGGCTTAGGAAACCAAGTCGATCACTCTTATCATTTTGTGCCTTTCTAAGGAAGGGAAATTCTTATCAAAATCCATGGTAGCATGGTGGCTTGGGAAACCAAGTTGGTCAATAAATTGGTTATCTATTCTCATACTCTTGGTGGGTAAACCACTAAGGATAAGTTTGATTTCTTATTGTCTATGGTTTAGGATATATTTGTTATAAAGGTATTCCAAAACCATTATAAAGCTAATAAGATTTGTATAATACTATGATTTAGGTTATCTTTTTTATAAAGGTATATCAAAATATTTATAAAGCTAATAATATTTGTATAATGCTATGATTTAGAATATATTTTTTATGAAGGTATGCCAAAATATTTTAAAAAGTTAATAATATTTGTGAAGTGTTATGTTTTAGGATATCTTTTTGGAGATATGCCAAGATCTTTTGTGAGATAACAAGTCTTATATGAGATAAAAGCCTTCATCCCTTACGGTGAGGCACTCTCTTCACATCATCTTGGTGGGTAAGCCACCAAGGAAATTTTTTTTATCTTTTCTCTTATGATATTCATATCTTATGATGGTTAAATATTTTAGATATCTTATGGAAAATATTTCTTATTAAGTAGACTACATGTTCTTTTATCTTCATCTTTTTGTTGTTTGTATGATGAGAGGTCCATCATGTCATAACCAAGCCAAAAAGAGGGCATAATATTGGTGAAAATTGGGGCATCCATAGTTGTCATCATGAAAAAAAAAATTAGGGACAATTTTCTTACTTATCTTATTATACTTTAAATTTATGCTTTGATTATCTTTTTTCCTAAAAGCATTGAGATATATTCAATGTGGGGCATCTATTAACACCTAAAAAGGAATTTTAATTTAATTAAAATACCATTTTAGGTATTTAAAATAATTTATTTAATTAATTAAATAAATATTTTTATCATTGTGCACACTAATCTACCTCTATGTGTTATGATAATAGGTTGACCTGCATGACCATAAGCCCAAGGAGCAGCCTTGATACTATAACTGCTATCTATAAAGGTGGAAGGGTTATTCATGAGAAATAATGATATGATATGGAATCATTGATAGGTGGTAATATAGGGTGGAAGCAAGAAGATGGGTCCACTTTAAGAGGAAGTGTTGAATAAAAATTTGGGGTTGGAAATATCGAGATCATGATATGGAACAAATCAAGATCTTGACATTTTGGGCTCCCGATCCTCATAGGTACTAGGATCTCAATATAGCCTTAGTAACCTAATGTATATTGAGATCTCAATATTTCAGGATCCCAATATGTTCATAATAACTAAAAATTTATAATTATCTAGGATAATAACATACTTGATTTTTATCTTATAACTAGATAATATCATGCAATTTTTATCTTATAAAATTTTGTTTAACGTTTCACTTCTCTATTAATAAACCAATGTAGCATGAATATAATATGGATAAGTACTCTTACTAATGCTAATGCATTTAAGGGGAATTCAAATTCACTAAAATCTATTAAATACCAAGCTACTCACAAGGTAAAATGTGAATGTAAATCATGTTGTATTGAAAAATGATCATATAGTATTAATAAACAAATGTGAATGTGAATGTAGAGATGAAATATCTTATAGGATGAATGATGTCCAAGATATTCAATCACCAATGTAGCATGAATATAATATCTTTAAGTACTCTTACTAATATGGATATGTACTCTTACTAATGCTAATGCATTTAAGGGGAATTCAAATTCACTAAACTCTAATAAAGACCAAGCTACTCACAAGGTAAAATGAAATTATCAAACACATATTCACACATTAAGAGTTAATAATAAATTAGTGAAAAGGATAATCATCTTGTATTAATAAAAAATAGTGAATGTAAATCATTTTGTATTGAAAAAAGATCATATAGTATTATTAAATAAATGTGAATGTAGAGAATTAGTTAGAAGTCTATAAGGACTAATTGAGTTCATAGGAATCACAGGGTCTTGAATTCTAAAAAAGATACAAGAGAAGTAAATTTTTATATCTTAAAAATTATGATAAGGTAATTATAATGCATTGTATTATGTAATATAATACACATTATATTAGAGTGAAAATATACTTAGGAATATACTATTATCAAGCTTCTTTGCAGGACAAGATAACCAAGGTTATAAGTACATATAACTAGAAAACCAAGGATCTAAGTACATATAACTCATTTATAATATAACAACCTTAATTGATATTACAAGAAGGTATGTCATATATGGGAATCAAACCCACAACCATGTGTTTATAAATCACACTCTCTACCAATTGAGATAAGACAGTTGAGGGGAAGGGGAGATGAAGGGTAAGGGGAAGTGGAGATGAAGGGGTAAAGGGGAATTGGAGATGAAGGGGAGAAGGGGAAGTGGAGATGAAGGGGAACGGGAAGTGGAGATTAAGTTATGAAGGGTAAGTGGAGATTAAGGGGAGGGAGAGAAGGGGATATAAAATTACCTCTATTTGTCAATCATTGATACCATTTGCATCTTCTCTTTCATGTAATGCATTCATAATTGCCTCAAGTTCTTGCATTGAATATTTCCACAACAGTCTATTAGTAGGTCTCCCTTTATATCTTTCTAGTTTAATTTTTGTTGCCAGTATCAAATGTGAAAAGTGAATAATTTGTCTCCCTTTATAATCTTTGTATGCTCCCAAACCATTCCTTCTTGGTACTATTTTTCATAGCCATGTACCAACAACCACCACAGAACCTATTGGATACTCAAAACCATCATGATCACATCAAGGATAAGTTAACTTATGTTTTCTCTCAACACATCAAGCCAACCAATACTCTAATTCCTCCTTCATTTCCTTTAGTTTCCATAATAGCATACACATGTCCTATAAATATAATTCATATCAAAAAGTATGAAATATAAAATTAGTTCATTTATTTACAAAAATGAGCATTCATATAAATAAAATGAAAAAAAGGAAGTTTAAATTGTTTTAAATTACCTTCTTGTACAAGGTCATAAAATCTATCATATTTCTCTAATGCAAATAATTGATTCTTATCTTTAATGAATAATTATCGTTGATCATGCACTCCTATAGGTGTTAAATATATTTTTTTACATTCCTCAAGCCATTCTGTATTTATACATGCTTCTGATTCACCTGCCATACATGAATCACAAAAACATGCAAGCTCCCTTTTCCAAATAGTCCATGTGCTTGCATTTGAACTCTTGAATGAATTCCATTTTGTTGATCCATTAATTGTTTCAGAATCATGAAGACTCGTAATATTAATTGTCTCATAATCATGGAAACCAACCATACTAGTAACTACTCTCCTCTTACAATGCTTCTCTTTTCTACTTCCTACTTTCACTTGTTCTTGTAATGAAGTCTATTGGAGGATTAAATTCCATAGCTGATATCTCTGTGACTATAAACAACTGATCTTGATCTTCCCCAAGGAACTCCAACCACTTCATCTTTTGTTTTCTCCTTTCAAGAATGTGCCACTAGAATCTTGTTGAGGATTATTGGCAGTCCATTTCCCTAACACAATAGACCATTTGTGTTCCTTTTTCTAAG
>Ga0181459_100100_pt2 | contig 10394 bp, 13 predicted proteins | sample InSIn2SAF170_FD_119060 | JGI IMG/M metagenome (GOLD analysis project Ga0181459, IMG submission 119060) | Clean room microbial communities from NASA Spacecraft Assembly Facility at Jet Propulsion Laboratory, Pasadena, California, USA -... ...
TTATTATAGGTGAATAGAAATACAATACTTCTATTCAGCCTTATAAATTCTCTAAGGAAGTTGATCATTCAGCCTTATAAATTCCCTCTTGTCTCTCATTTGATGAAGGGGCATGTGGATGGAAGAAAGCGGGCTTTCTTCCATTGTCATAGCCTGCTTTCTTCCATCCACATGCCCCTTCATCAAATGAGAGACAAGAGGGAATTTATAAGGCTGAATGATCAACTTCCTTAGAGTATTTGGTGAAGAACAGTGCCCCGCATGCCACAGTTATGGCAATTAACAGTATAGCCTACTTTCTTCCATTGTCATAGCCCACTTTCTTCCATCCACATGCCCCTTCATCAAATGAGAGACAAGAGGGAATTTATAAGGCTGAATGATCAACTTCCTTAGATAAGAGGGAATTAGATCCATAATTCCCTCTTATCTTGAAATAGATGCAATAATTGTAATTGTTTTCAAGTGCATAATGAGCTTTCCACCCTCCATTAATCATTTTCTCAATGCTATAATTTCCCTTGATTTTCTCATTTTCATACCTTAATCTCATTACAATTACATCTTATTTTCATCAATTACAAAACAATTACAATTATTGCACCTAATTGGCAAGAAAGAGGGAATTGTAAAGGGTTCTTGTGATTTTCTCATTTTCTCAATGATCTAAAAAATAAAGTTTCTTATTATAAATGAATAGAAATACAATACTTCTATTCAGCCTTATAAATTCTCTAAGGAAGTTGATCATTCAGCCTTATAAATTCCCTCTTGTCTCTCACATGATGAAGGGGCATGTGGATGGAAGAAAGCGGGCTATGACAATGGAAGAAAGCGGGCTATGACAATAAAAAAATATTCACACAATGCCTATTAATATCAATACCTATTAATAAATACTAATAATTTATTGAAAAAACACAATTTCAATAAAAGAATGATCTGTGACTTTTGGGAATGATAACTCTGCCAAAATTATAAGGAAAATCACAATTAGCCTTGGAAGCAAAGATGCGGTGGCAAAAAATATTTTATTTGTTGAAGATATGAAGCATAATTTGCTAAGTGTTAGCCAAATGTGTGATCAAAGACACACATTTGGCTAACACTCTAAGGAAGATTGAATTTCTTCCAATAGATGCAATAAACATCACATTAGCGGCCTCCCTGCAATGGACATCAAATAGGAAGACACTGTGACGCTTCTCTACTCGTCGGGTGCAACGGGAAAAAGCAAGGGAGTCATCTCCACCCATAGAAATCTCATTGCCATGATATCTGGAGCTCTAAGCAGACGGGACGAGATGGAGGGAGGGGAGAAGATATGTTTATTCATCATCCCGTTGTTTCATGTTTTCGGATTTTTCTGTACACTTTCTTGTATTGCAGCTGGGAGTACCATTGTGGTCCTGCCCAAATTCGATTTGGCTGAAATGCTTTCGGCCATACAGAAGTACAGAGTGAAGTCCCTGCCTGCCTATTTTGGTCGCTTTAAATAAGTCTTCTATTGTTGATAATTACGATTTGGCTTCGCTTCACACGATCGGCTACAGTGGATCACCAATTGGCAAAGACATCATCGACAACTTCGCTGCTCGATTTCCAACTGTTCAAATTAAATAGGTCGTATTCAGCCCTAATTCACAAATTTCCTCTTATCAATTTGATTTTAAGTTGCTTTTGAGCAGGGCTGATATTGTAACTCCCTGTTTATCATATAAGACTTTCAATCGTCCATTTCAACATCTGCCCTGTTTATAGAGTTTTTATCATCTCATGTTTAAGTCAATCTCCCATGGTTAAATGATATAAAGGTTTATTAATAGCACTTCATATATCTTGAAGAAAACCTAAGCCTCACTTATAAGGCACACCTCTATTTATTATTTATGTTATTCTTGTTCATAGTCCCAACAAAACTCTCCCAGCTCCGAAAGACATAACAGGCTTGATTCTATTCCAACTTTCGAATTACCCCAAATGACGAAAGATCAAAACTTACTGTATTCCATGTTTAGCGATATGAATGTCTTTCTATTTTGAGCAGAAGGCTAATTGAAGGAATTTATTATTATGCAGGGTTATGGATTGACAGAGTCTAACGGGACAGTACCCTCGACTATAACCGATGAAGAAAATAGACATTATGGAACAGCGGGCTTGCTTGCAGCTCATGTGCAAGCTAAAGTGGCTGACACAACTACTGGAAAAGCTATGCCTCCCAACCACAAAGGGGAGCTCTGGTTGCGGGGACCTACAATCATGAAAGGTACTCCTTAGTCACTATGTTATTTTCCATTGGAGACTACTTTCTGCGAAAATTTAACAAATTTGCAGACCTTGCTGATTTCGAGTATGTTTTTCGATTTTTTTAGTTTTGAGAGGGTGATTTGGATAATGCCCTGATCACCTTGAAAACCTAGATCATATGAGAAAAATCTTAAATAGTTAAGTGAGGATGATAAAAAAACCATAAGCAGCAAGTGCTAAACTCCCCATGCACAATGAGACAATGGGTGCATAGTAAACATGCTGTACCCCAAGCTAATATTCGCCTTAAAGAACCTCAAACATTTCTATTTAAGTGCACCCAGAAAGTTTGTATACCCAGAAGTGCACACCTTATGCTATTGTAAAGTTTTAAGAGCATATGTTTTGTAGCCACAACAATTATCTTTCAAACAGGAAGGGTATTCTCCAGTCAATGAATCTATGCTTCCACAAAGTGGTGCATGAAGGCACTATGATAGCTCCCAAATCACAGTTTAAATATGATGTCATAACAGTCTCTTCCATAGATTAATTTTTCCCAAAAACAATATATGAAGGTTTTAGCTTCTCCATGCAGGATATTTTGGTAATGTTGAAGCTACTGAGTTAACTTTAGACTCGGAAGGATGGTTGAAAACTAGGGATCTATGTTACATTGGTGAGGAAGGCTTCCTTTTTGTTGTGGACAGAATAAAGGAGTTGATCAAGTACAAGGTATTTCAAGTACATAGCATTTCAAGGACCTTTTTTATAGTAAATGCAAACCCAAAATATTGATCTTCTGAGAGAAGACTTATATTTTGTTAGGTTGCTCCAGCGGAATTAGAGGAGTTGCTTCTCTCGAACCTAGATATTACTGATGTTGCTGTTATTCCGTGAGTGCCATTTACTACTTCTTGATCTAATATACTTCCCAAGTTCCCACTTGTTGATCTGATATGCTTTCAAATGTCTATATGTAGCTAGATTTACCACTTGTTTAGCTAGCAAATATTTTTCAAGTTTTAGTTAGAATTGAACACTTGGGCTGGTAGCCCAGACGACCTTTGAAACATTAGCTCATGTCCTTTTTCATTTTCAAATTAAGCCAAAGATTCTTGCAGACATGCTATTTATTTAAGCATGAAACTCTCTTCCTTCTGGGGTGTGTGTGGTAGGTATCCTGATCATGAAGCAGGTCAAATACCGATGGCATTTTTTGTGAAGAAGTCAAACAGCAATTTCTGTGAAGAGGATGTCATAAATTTTGTTGCAAAACATGTAAATGGAGCACTTGAGTTTCTATATGTTTCCTTACTCTGTCTCAACCTAAACTTTGTTTTCTTTTGTTGAAGATGTTAATTTCCAAGAGAAAATATCTGCTATGGTTGAGTGCAGGTTTCACCATACAAGAAGATACGTCGAGTAGCATTTGTCAATTCAATTCCCAAGTCCCCCACAGGAAAAATCTTAAGAAAAGATTTGATTCATCAGGCTCTGTCCACCTCCAGAAGTGACTCCCACAGTCAAACCATTAATCTTTGTGAAGCAGTCATCTTCTAGTTTTTAATTTAAACAACTTACTTTGTAAGTATGTGTCCAGGTGGTACAATCTCATAAAGTTGGTTATGAAAATCGAATTATTGATCAGCCTGTTTGATCATTTGTATCACGCAGAGTATAGTTTTGTATTCCGACTTCCTCGGCATTGACAGGTATAGGTAGTAGAAATTTGAAAGAGACTAAAATATCTCAGTGTCTTTCCTTTTGCTTTATGACACCTGTTTTTGTGATTTGTCTTCAAAACAATGAAACATCCCTATAGTCTCTGTTCGCATCGGTTTTGGGCATGTTAACCATTATGTGTAGAATTCAATGACAGAGGAAACCTGGAAGCACTTGCAGCAACCGTCTCTTTTCACTGTAAAGAACTTCACATTTTGAGCCTACTTGTGTTATTACAATCAAATGCCTCTGAAAGAAGAGCAAGTTCCATCAAACTTTCTATTTTCCTCGGGGAAATCTGGTCTTATTGAGTACTTAGAGTCTACACTTATTAGATGCCCACCTTCTTTCCAGAACCTGCCGCTGGGTATGTAGTGTAACAAGGGCATCGTTCATTGACCAACCCAACTCTGTAATGGGGGAAAGCTTCAAATTCTAATGTGATCAACAATAGGCTAAATGGTAGAATATCAGAGGTATATGGGAATTGTACAAGTCTTCTTCGGTTTAGACTGGCAAACAATAAGTTCAATGGAGAAATTCCAAAGGGTCTATGGGGATTGCCAAGAGTTTCAGTGCTACATCTCCTCTTATTTATCCCATTCGAAAATAAAAAATAGCAGTTTTTTACCTCAATCATTTTTATTTTAAAATATTTCAGAAATCAAAATAAACCCCGCAAATAAAAATCCAAACAAATTAGCCTACCAAGAAGTATGTTCTCTTTTGCATTGCATTTATGCTAAAAGTAAATGAAATGCAAAAAAATAGGGTGATATTGCGTATGAAAATAAATGGATAAAAAACAGGGTGATATTGTATATGAGAATAAAAGGATTTTGGACTTTTCTGTATATGGTGTTTCAGTTTCAATGCCAAAAATCTGCTAGAGCGGTTAAAAGGAAAGCGATTAATGTTTGTTGGAGATTCAATAAGTCAAAACCAATGGGAATCCATGGTCTGCATGCTTCAAGCAGTGATTCTTAGAAATAAGAAAATTGTTACTCAACAAGCTTCAATATTCAAGGCCCTGGTAAGCTGATAAATGTAGTTTCCATGGATAGTTGTGCATTTGATTATATGGTGAGTAATGAAGTCTTACAATCTTCTTTCTCTGAAAAGGATTATGATGCTTCTATGGAGTTTTTATGGGCTCTACTTCTGGTTGATCTGCACAATAACAGTCAGAACCAGAGAATTCTCAATCTAGACACTCCTGCGGATAATGGTGTTTACTGGAAAGGAGTTGATGTGTTGGTTTTTGAGTCATCCCATTGGTGGCCAGATCAAAGGTGGAAGTATCAAAACTCTGAACTTTCTGATTAAAATTTTCAACAAGGGGCAGCCAAATTTAGTGTTGTAAATGATATTAAAAATGTAATAGTTTGGAATGTGGTTGGACAGATGGGACCTAATCATGGCTAACAATCAGCTTTACACAAACATGGATCCACTTGTGGCTTACAAGAGGGCATTAATGACGTGGGAAAACTGGATACCTGCAAATATCGATCCCAAAAAATCACTTGACTTCTTTAGCACCTCGTCCCCTACACATTACAGGTAAATCTTTATACAAACACACATTGTATATATTATAGGGCATTTTTGATGTGGATTGCAGTTTTCATGAATATTTTGGAATTGGAAGTTTAAGCTTTAAAAAAATATAACTGTTCTTATGATAGATCAGATTCCAAGATATTCATGAAATATATTCAAGTAGCTATGGCTCTTATTTTAGGTATACGAAATGGTTTTCCTCATAAAATTGATGTAAATGTGCAGCCCAATTTATTGGAATCAGAAGAACGGGCAGAAATGCTATGGTCAGATTGAACCAGTGTAATTTGAAGGATACTCGCCTCCAGTGATTCCTCAGGTTCCCATTGTGAAGGAAGTTATAGGGACTATGATTTTTCCTGTTACTCTGCTGGATATCACAGGACTATCCCAATTTCGCAAAGATGGTCACCCTTCAATTTACAGTAGTACCGTTACTAATGATGAAAAGTAGCATCCTGAGCAGTTTGTAGGTTGTAGCCATTGGTGTTTACCAGGCATCCTTGACACATGGAATGAGCTTCTGTATGTCACTTTCCTTTCCAAGGATGTAGGGAATTGATAATTCTTATTGATCCTTGAAGCTGGGCCATATCTGGGACCTAGTTGGCCATAAGGAGGAAATCCTCTGCCTTGACTCGCTGGAGAAATAAACATATCTAGCATTGCAAACCCATCCACAGGGCCCATTCCAATCCTGTCAAAGCCATAAGTATCACCAGAAACCATACCTGGATGAAAGCCTAAAGCCTTTGATCTTGCCATTCCCTGGCTACCCCTTGACATTGTCCCACGCCACATCATTCCTCTTCCCTTGCCTCTTCCTTGGCTTGCGCTCCAAAGTCTGGCTTGAGCTTTCTTCCTTGGCTTGCACTCCAAAGTCTGGCTTGAGCTTTCTTCCTTGGCTTGCACTCCAAAGTCTGGCTTGAGCTTTCTTGGTCATCACAAATATTGATTTGAACTTATTTTAGTAAAACGTGAAAGAAAAAAAATCACAAAATTATGCTTATTCCTGTATTGGGTTATGATGGAAACAAAAATGTACTTGTTGGGTTGCTCTAGATTGAAGATTTCTGAAATGAGTTGTTATTCACTTGTATTCGTTACCGTATGGGTGTATGATGATTATCAACGTTTTAATTTGGCTATTTTGCAAAATTTTCACCATAGTTGTTGTGTTGACTTTACATGCTCACACATTTGAATGTGTTTGGTTAACATTTTTTGTGTAGATTTTGGTTAATTCTGGTTTTTTGTTTAGGAATAAGAGTTTTGTAGGGAGATTCTAGGTTTGGCAAATTTGTAGTTTCTTCTACTACTTGAGGTTTGGCAAATTTGTAGTTTCTTCTACTACTTGAGACTATGGACGACTTTGTTCCTCTGGGCTAGGTTTATATATAGAATCAGGCATACTGGTGCTATGAATTTCAATAAAGTACTCTGGGATTTTTCTAGGCTTGAAGTTTTAACATTTCATTGTGGTGATTTAGCTTGGTCTTCTGTGGATTTCTTTATTGGGTTTTAGTGTTTTTGCATAGCACACCGACTTGTTAAAATGGACTTGTTGAATTGGGATTAATTTGTATACATACATCGACCAGCCCACATACACCAACAACCTCGAATGCCTTCCCTGAGCCTTTAATTCTTTAAATGGAACACTAAGGCATTCTAGCAACTCCGACTACTGTTTTTGGCTACTACTTGTCTGGTATGGTAGGTGTTGAGGTTTCCCTTGTTATAAACTAGAAAAGAAATTAGAGATCTCAAATGATTGAGGCCGGATTAAACTTAGGTATGTCCTGCCACTTATTCTGAAGCTAAATATTATCCATGAATATAGTAACTACCCAGAGCTCTAGAGGGTGTACTTGTGAATGCCACTGCAGAATTTTGTGAAAGGTTCACTTGTCTGTAGATTGTAGAAATTTGATGGACAACATATCAATTTTAGTTGAAGAGAGTTTCATTGTATGGGGCATGTTGTACCAGATTTAATTGTATTGTATATGTTTAGTAATGAAAAATTAAAAATCATGAGGGGTATCGTTTTTACCACATACCTCTCAATTTATTAGTGCAATGGAGTGCCATTAAATTTCTGTTATGAACTCGTTGCAGTGGGATATATTTTTATAAGAAAAATTGCAGCCTTGTCGGACAGTTCTTGCTTTATTGTTTCATTGCTTATACATGGATATTCAACTCATACAAAAGGTTGTATCGATCTGGTTGGTTTTTAGAGTACTGGGTCTCAGGCCTCTTGTAGTTTGGTTTGCCTTTCATAATTTTTATGATGTAGAACTTTCATTCTGTATCACGTAGAACTATCACTCTGCAGGTACAGTTTTACTATTAGCTTTGTAAATATTTTTCCTTAGCAATAGCTTATGGCTTGGACAAGAAGGGTGGAGAGGAAAATATTGTTGTTTTTGATCTTCACGGTGGCACGTTTGATGTCAGTGTTCTAACTATATTATGTGATTCCAACAATAAATATATAAATTGTTTTTGTATTTATATTAATCTCACCAAACGTGCCATCTGCGAAGATCAAAAACAACAATATTTTCTCTAAGGAAGTTATCCTAAATAACCATGTTGGAAAAGATAGGAGACCATTATACCATGTCTGGAATAATATTGTTGTTTTTGATCTTTGCGGTGGCACGTTTGATGTCAGTGTTCTAACTATATTATGTGATTCCAACAATAAATATATAAATTGTTTCTGTATTTATATTATCTCACCAAACGTGCCATCTGCGAAGATAAAAAACAACAATATTATTCTAGACATGGTATAATGGTCTCCTATCTTTTCCAACATGGTTATTTAGGATAAATTCCTTAGAGAAACTAAAATTGATGAGGAGGTGTTAGAGTTGGAAAAGATAACAAGCTCTAATTATTATAGTTGTGGAAGTCCTAATTATACATAGAAACAGTTGACACAGGGACTTCTACAGGAAGCATGGAGAAAGGACAACAAAAGTTTTTTCTCCATACTTTTGCCCATATTTATGAAAAAATATAGCCATTGAACAACATTATATCTTTCCTTTGTATTATGATTTAAACATAAGCCATTGTATTTTTAAAGAAAAGGAACTGTTATGTCATCATATTTAAATATATGAAGGGTGTTGTCATGGACAAATGGAGGATGAACTCCATTATCAATGGCTTATGTTTTCATGTGTTGATGATTAACATGTTCCTTTTCTTTACAACATGCAGATGTATTCATTAATTTTCTTTAAAAATACAATTTAACACATCACAAAACTAAAAGGTCTTGGAAGGGTCCTTTGTCACACCTAGACCTGGATCAGGGTCTAATATGAGATAGATTTATACCCCATCTCAATCAAATCCATGGTATCCAAATAAAATTTATAATTAGCTATTAGCTATTATAAATTCCCTCTTGTCTCTCATTTGATGAAGGGGCACGTGGATGGAAGAAAGCGGGCTATGACAATGGAAGAAAGCGGGCTATACTGTTAATTGCCATAACTGTATTAAAATATGTCATACTTGTTAGAGAATCTAGAGTATGACAAGGAGATTGCAGCAGAAGAAAGACCTTACTATGGATGAGCACAGGGTCTCTCATGAAGTACGAACTCAAGAGGTTGCCCTTTGGACTTCGAGGATATGGTCTTCATTGTCTTCATGAGAGACAAGAGACTAGAGGATTTATCTTCACCTCTAGCACCTGTGATCACTTATGAGATATCCATCCCTCCGCCCATTGTCACCCCTTCCTCCCCTACTGTCCAAATGACTCCATCCTCATCTGGGGCTTCAGCCATCTCCCATTCGGTAATGCCACACTCATACAAAATGTCCTTATAATTTCCATATCCATATCCATATAATCATGGCGCATGTGTCCAGATTATATGGATATGCGCCATATTGAAAGCCATGTGTTGGGTTGGAGACAATTAGCAACATTATCAGTGACGACTTGGATGACATTATATGGCCCAATACGTTCAATTGTTTCAAGTAATGGTTGTGCAATGTTGATGTCGGTCTTCAACTTGTCTGAGTAATCATATGTTGAAAAGAAAAATGTCACCACTAGTAGACACAGCAAGAACACTTATCAATGGCTTGCCTTTCACATTTGTCCATCCATCAAATGACAGATACAATGGACACCCCATGCTCAGTCCATCATATCATACATCATCATAATTTATATGTAGTATGATATAAATTACGTTGGGGGACCACAATAATTTTATTTAATGGTTCTTAAATAGGGGCTTTCCTGACGCGATAATCTTCCTGTGGCTGGCTTTCCCCAGCCCTCCCATGTCACTTGCCTCCAGGTATGGATACAAAGTAATCCTGACGTGATAATCTTCCTGTGGCTGGCTTTCCCCAGCCCTCCCATGTCACTTGAAAATTTTACCATTTTCAAGCCAAATAACTCCCCCGCTGTTGCCTTCTTGAACGAAAGTAAACGATCTGAAACAAACGAAACTTGCATTGTAGCTGCTGCTGTTGGAAACCAAATGATATAACAAAGTTAGATATTTATGTCAGATTATTATCAGTATCCAACCAGTGTCTGCGAGGGTATTTTCCTATAACTATTGCAACAACACAGAAATACAATGACAGAAAAAAAAACAGCCATAAAACATGGGCTAGGAATGCCCATTATCATCCATATCCAGTGAACACTTGAAGTAGTTTCGTGACAGTTACCTAAAAACATGTCTTATATTAATCAATACTAAAAAAAATTAATTAAAATATTGAAAAGGAATAGTGAACGCCCTATGACACCCTTTGCGAAAGGAACTGCAGTGTGAAAACCCTATTATACCCTATAT
>Ga0181459_100334_pt1 | contig 10376 bp, 11 predicted proteins | sample InSIn2SAF170_FD_119060 | JGI IMG/M metagenome (GOLD analysis project Ga0181459, IMG submission 119060) | Clean room microbial communities from NASA Spacecraft Assembly Facility at Jet Propulsion Laboratory, Pasadena, California, USA -... ...
TCCATGCGCACTCGGCCAACCGTCTCCCGCAGTGTATGTGGATGAATTGCTAGAGGGCTGTGGCTTCTGCTTGGTTGTGGTTGGGTGCAAGTACAGGGGTGTGGGATGGATGACGATGGTGGCGTGTGGAGGTGGTGACGTTGATCATTGGTACTGAAACCGGCTGATGATGGTGATGACGGTGATATGGTGACAAGGACGGCGATGGTGCTGGTGCGGTAAGGTAGGGATTATTGTCCTTGATCTCGGTGATAGTACTGACTAGAGGTTGTTACCCCCTTGAGTCGCCGTGAAGGTAGATCTTGCCCATCGCGGCCGCATGTCTCCAGTTTCTGCTTGTCGAGGTATTCTCGCAGTTGAACATTCAAAACTCCGGTGAGGAATCATCATGGCTGGCGTCTTGTTCGTTCGGGGCTCCTGGTGACATTCGTTGAGGGAAGTCGTGAGCATGTCTTGCTCGTGCCTTCGTCGGGAGGAGACGCGTGGAGTAAGCTTTGCCCTCCTTGCGCGTGCGATCTTCGACGAATGACGAACCGGGGAATATGCTCGAGGTGGTGGAATTGTTGCAATCAGAGTCACAGGGTGTTTCTTCGCTGCACTTGCGTCATGACAAAATGGTCAAAAAGTTAGAGACCACTCCGGTTAATCGTCCTGACCGAGTAGTGGCTCAGAGGTGGCACGACGAGCATGCATCCACATACACTGCGGGAGACGGTTGGCCGAGTGCGCATGGATAATAGTGGTGGCGCTGCTGTACATTGGGATGGAGAGCAAATGAAATGAGCCATGGGGCTCGGAGTGGTGTGGTGTGCGTGATGATGCACAGCTTCCGAATGCTCGATGGCGATGATGGAAGAGATGTTGTTGACGTTAGTCATGATGGTGATGGTGCATGCCTGCAGTAAGCCGCTCCTGTCTGTGATTTATGTGACCAGCCGCCCCTCCTTGCATTGTACGTGTGACGTGATAGTTGGAACGGGAAGATCAGAGGAAGAAGACCGATTTGATACCACTGGCCTAGATGCAGGTGTACAGTGACATTGAATGGCTATGCCAATTGAGAAGCAGTGCCGTACGGGGAGTCTGAGATTCCAGCTTCGGAAAATCGCATGGGCTGGCCAGGTAAACAAAGACTCTTCCATACTTTCGTGTCGAGTATGTCGAATTGTAGCTGGAGCAAGACACTGGAAAAAAACCCGTGGGTGGCGCTGTCAGGCGAATATTATGGCTAGAATGATCATTTGTATTGTTTGATAATGCCGTGACCTATCGCATGGTGCGTATTACAATGCATGATTATCAACACCGGTGCTGGTAACGAATCGTGATGCCACGATGTTGCGATGATACTGATGCTCTCCACTGTAAACAGGAGCATGAAGGTCAACAACGATATGGTCATAAGGTTGATGATACCAGCGAGGGTATCAGCGCTGTAATTCTAGGGGTGTTAGAAGGAGGCGACGTCTCGATTACCACTGACCCTTCAGGCAAAGGCTGTTTCGTATAATCTTCTGAGGGTAGTCTGTGCCGTAGAGCAAGGATGAAAATGGAGATGGGATGGAGGAAGAAGAAGAGCGAGAGGAAAAGAACAAGGATGCACTGCTGAAGGACGAGAGCGATGCAAGTTTGGCACAGTCTCGTTTTCAACTATCATGCAAAACGGATCTGGGGTCGGGAGGCACGAAATTCAGTCGAAGAAAGCCTGCCATGTGTTGGTCGTGGACCACGACCGTAGAAGTCCTTGAATAGGAGACGGAAAATCCGAGATTCGAGTTACATAAGTACCACCTCCTTTTACTCAGCTTCAACGAGAGCATTGCGTGGATCAATAAGTGTGAGAAAGAGCTATAAGAGGAGTCTCGCAAACACCTGAGGGGTTTGAGCCGGATGACCAGCCTGCAGAAGATGTGTTTGACTCATTATGAAGCCCGCGATGATGATACTAAATAACGAGATGTCTCGATGAAGTCAGGCGCCAGTCCCTGCTCAGCGATGGTGATGGACACTAGATAACCGTGCCGCTAGAAAACGCTAGAATCTTTCCACGTACAGGCGTCGAATTCAAAATGAGAATGCCATAGGTGGTGCAGGACAAATTGTTGAGCTATTAGCGAGGTCCGTCAAGCAATACAGGAGTGAAGTAAAAAGTAAAGAGCTGCACGAACGATTCTTCTTTTTCTATTCATGACTTGATGGTAGGATTTGAAGCGAGCCAGGAGTTTGGGCAAGAAAAATTATGAGCACTCGGCACATTTTGCAACTCTTCAGGCGTAACCATGGTGTGCCCTGTTCGGCAAGATGTTCATTGCCTTCCTCCTTCGTCCTTCCGCCTTCTACCTTCCCCCTTCCTCCGACATATCTAATCTTCTCCTTCACCCTCATCCTTCTTCCGTCCATCTCTCATGTTCCGCCCACACAACACATCAACAACGAAACAAATCCCAAGGTCCAGTGATCAGTATCATAAGGTCCACATAACATCATATCATAACACTACATCTCACGTATGGAACACAAGACTCTCCATCTCCATCTCACTAAACACACCACCTGACACACACTCGCCAACAATAACAGCAGAAGTTGGCTTCCAGGGTCGGCTTTCCGGTTCCAGCCCGCCGCCCTTGTTTCTTGCCTTCTCGCTCCCTGCTCTCTTGCCCCGCTCTCGCACGTCCTTCACCTCGCCGAAGAAGTGTCGGATGTCGCTCCTGACCCTTTTTTAACGCCGTGTCGTCCCGGTGATCAAGAGTAGTAACGGGACTGAGCATCAATGACCAAGTATGCCCACGCCTCAGCCGTCCGCAGGCCAAGGGGAGTGGGAAAGACCATGCTCTCTTCTTCTGCCTCGCGTCGTTTAGGATGCCATCCAGGGCGCTCCAGATCAACACTCTATGCGCGGTGGGCTGCCAAGACTCGTCTCGCGAAGGCCCTTTCTGTCCATCGCGCAACGTAAAAGTGGCTTTCCTACCTTCCCCCAGACAACCTTGTCGAGAAGTTAAACAGGCGGAGAAAAGAGGACCAGCAACCAGCGCAACCTTCACTACTCCTCTCCGGACCCAAACACAATCCTGCTGTGCTCGAGCATGAGCTGCACCGCGGACCTTTGCACCTGCATATCTGTCATCTCGCGCTCGATGGACTGCGGGCGCATGATGGTAGGCGCGAAGACGACGGCGAGGTTGAGTGGGGTCATCTGGGATTCCATAATCGTCAGTAACGCCTAAAACATGATCGAGCATGATCGAGGGGTAGACGACTCACTAGATTCTCCGCCTCCCCTTCCATGACCTTGACCAGATGCTCCACCAAAAACTCCAGCGTCTCTCGATGACTTCTCGGTAAACCTTCCACCACCTCCCTCACCCTCGCCGCCCTCTCCTCATCCACCGCACTCCCGCTCCCTTCCACCCCTTCCATCGCCTCTAAAAGCCCATCATACACCTCAAACGTGATCAACGGATTCGGCAGCTTTCTGAAGTACTGCTTCAATACGCTCGTCACGGCGTGGATGTCCAAGTCTGGATCGCTGATGTCGTAGTGCAGGTGGTCCTTCTCGAAGCCCTGCTGTATTGACTTCACTTGGGTGGAGGAGCCGGATTTGCGGTAGATGCCTTCGAGGCTGATGCCGCGTAGCTCCACCTCTTCGACGCAGCGGGAGACGACGGAGGGGATGATCCGTTTCTCGTAGTCGCAGCGGGCTGAGAGGTCGGAGCCGAAGACGGCTGCCGCAGGTGTTAGCATATCGTTTTGCAGGCATAAGTGGACGTCAACTTACTACTTGGATCGGCAGTGACCAGATTGGTCACGCTAGGGTCTTTCCCAGTCCAATGTCCGTTCTTGCCTAGCGCGCCCTTTTGTGTTGTGGTCAGAAACCCCCACTGTTTCGCAGGATCTAGAGGTGCGCGTGATGCAGCGAATGGCACGTTGCCGGTGATTGGCAGCTCTCCAGGTTGCAAACTACCATAAGGTACGCCTTCTGCGAACTGCTCTTCACGGAGAGTCGAATTCTGGCCACCACCAAACGCACCCTTGAATCCTTTCGACACATTCTTCGCGACTGAAGCTCCTCCCTTCTTCCAGTTGAACTTCTTCGGTGCACCCTTGCGAATGTCGACAACCTTCGGCGCATTCAACAGTGTCGCGCTGTCCATGTCTGTTTCGGTTGAGTGCTGGGAGGCCGCGCTGTCAGTCATTGACAGCGATGTCTTTGCGTCACCTGTAGTATCCTTGTTATTCGTGTATATTCCGAGACCGTTCTGAGGCATTCCTGTGTTATTGACATATGGAGGTGGGGCCCCGGGTTGACGGTTTAGCTTGTACATCTCTTGAATACTCTGTACCAGTTGATTGTTGACGTCCGAGAGTTGACTGTTCTTGGTCGTCAATGTCTCGTACTCCTGGTAACACTTGTCCTTCATCTGCATGAGGTTCGATGTCTGGTTCGTAAGCTCAATCTTCTTGCGCATCATCTCCTCGATCTGGGTACCGAGGCTGTCCTTTAGTCTTTGCAAGGCAGCGGAGAAGTCGCGAATGACCACAGTTTGCAAGCTGTCCATGTCCAGAGGTGCGCTACTATCCTTGACCTTGGAAAGGTGTTCCGTCATGACCTCAAGCTCACGAATGACCATCTCGCGTTGGGTGTCGAGGAAAGCCATGGTCGTCCTCTTCTCCCTTAGCTCAGCATTCATCTGCCGTAGGTCGGCCGTCCCATTGACCTTCTCTTCCAATTCCAGCTTTTCACTCTCGAGCTCCGCCGCTCTCTGCTGTGTGAATCGCAATTTGTTCCGCAATTGAACAACTTCTTCGGTTGAGCCTGGAGCCGGCATCACAGGACTGCTGATGTCCGTTGATCCATTTCTCTTCCAGCTCTTCGGAGATGATGCCGGGGCAATCTTGTCACTGTGGCTTCTTCCATGCTTGACCGCTTTCGAGACCCTCCTGAACAATCCTCCAGCTTCAGAGCCATCCTGTGCCCCACGTTGTGTCTCGTCGTCATGATGGGCACCCATGATCGAATCATGTGCAGAAAAGTGCTCGCTCTGTATACTACTGAGGGAAGCGTTCTGTCGATGAGTGTGTTGCCCAGCCGGAGCAGTCAGGGAATTAGAACCTTCACCGTCCTCTTCGGGCCTGGCGGAAGCAGGTCTACGGGGACTCCGTGCGGGAGGGCCATCGGCAAGGCTGGCAGCGACCGACGGTGCAAAAGGTCTTCCAAGAGACTTTCCTGGAACCAGTTTCGACTCCCTACTGCTAAGTTCCGCAAGGTTCCGTTCCGGTAGCGAAGGTCCCGCCTCGACTGGTGCTTCTGTTTCTGGCCGTGGTACCTCCTTTCTAAGCACCGTCTGTTTCTGTACACTGCTTTTCAGCAAGGAATCATCCCTAGCAGGTCTGTCGTAGGGATTTGTTTCACTGACCGTGGGCTTGGATATTGGTGATCGAGCTCTCCGAAGGGACGGTATGCGCTTTGTGTCTGCGTTCTCGGTTGACTCAAAGTAAAGGGGGGATGTCGCTTCGGAGTCTGCATCCTTCACCGGACCCGCAGTAGAAGGACCTTCGGTAGATGGAGATGTCGCAGTCTTGAACGACTGTCGGGAATTATCTCTTGACGCGATGGGTCTTGTCGGTCTCTCTTTTGGCGCCTCTTGCAACCTGAAGCCATCTCTGTCAAAGGGGTCCATTGGTTCGTAAGAAGGCGATAGACGTGTCCTATCGAAGCCGGCAGCTGTAGGGGAAGTGGCGGTAGCCGGTATACCGTCCGCCGAAGATTTCCTCGGTTTCTGCTGAGATGCTATATGAGGGGCAAGAGGGCTTCGACGTTGGCGAGAATGACTTCGCTCCGTCGAGCCAGATCTTGATGAGCCAGCCACGAGATCTGTAAAGTCGTCTCGCCCTGCCGCGGCCGAAGCTTGTTTCGAGGTGCCCCCGAAGTAATCTCGCGCTGTCGCCTGCTCGTTCCCTCTTCGACTTGTCGACAATGGCGCGATAACGTCTGCTGCACTGGGCATTAAAAAGTCGTCGTCTGCAGTCGGTGATGTGTTGTTGTCCGAGTGTAGAGACAAGCCCGACAAGCCGGAATTGCCGTCACCATGCGTGCTAGGAGGAAGTACAGAATATTCTACAAGAATCAGCTGCGCTCTGCTTTGTGCGATCAGCGCTGCTTACCTTTCCGGCCCTCAACCGCTCTTGGCGACGGTTCACGCTTGATGCTCGGGTATGAACTCTTCCTATTCGACGTAATTAATTGCTCGTCCACGTTACCATGAGGTTGCGGCGTCGCTGTATCGGACGGCGGCGGAAATGTGCTCGATGGTAACACATGCGGTGGCAGCGCTGGCAAACTCTTGTCCAGCACCACCGGCCCCCCATTCGCAGTTGAATTTGTGCTAACAGTCCTCGGCATTCCTTTTCCCTTCTTTCTGCGCCTTGCCATCAACGACTCATGACACTGCATGCAAAAGATGCCTTGAGAAGTCCTTGCGTAGCGTAGATTGTCGATCTTGCGTTTGCAGTTGCGGCATTTGAAGCAGTTTGCGCAAAAGGCCTGGTCGCCCGTGAGGATGGCGAGGTCTTCAATCTTGTTACCGCAGGCGCTGCAGCTGTAGGTACAGTTGTTGCAGATGAGAGAGCCGTCGCCGAGGAGGAGCAGGTTCGCGTCTGAGTCGAGGAGGGTTCCGCAAGTGTTGCAGCGGAAGCAGTCAATGTGCCATCTGTTACCAGCTGCGCAGGTGTTAGCGGGATCGTCAAACGGACGTATGCACAAGCGCGGGCAACGCAGGTCAGATGAGATGAGGCAATGCGATGCTAGCACCCTGCGACACTCGTCCCATCTTGCGCGATGGGTTATGATGTAACGTACCGAGTTCGAATGCTTTGCCCTCCTCGAGAATCTACGCAAAGCACAATTCGTGTCAGCAGTCATCCACAGTGACGTGCAGCGCTCGAGTTGCGTGCCAAAGAAAATGATGCGTACCTCTCCGCATCCCTTGCATGGGTACACCGCCTCTTCGTTCTCCATCTGGGAATCGGATAGTACCACCGGTGCCTGCATGACTGACTAGACTTGATTAACAGTAGACCCCTTTGCTTGATCTGTAAACGAATGGTGACCGAGGGTTGAGGCTGCTCAGATGGTGCGGTGTTGGCGTTGTTGGCGGGTTTGACTCGAGGCAGGATCACGCAGCGGAACCAGTCAGGATCGTGTGTCGTCTAGACATGAAGGCAGGATCAAGGACGCGATGCGCGCGAGGTAGGATAGAAGCACATGAACAAGGAAGGTCGTAGAGAGACGAGCTGGAGATGGCAGATGGAAGGAAGAGGAGATTCGAGGTGGAACAAGCTCAGTCAAAGTGCCGCGCCGCACCGCACCGCACAGCACAATCTGGCTGTGAGGAGCTGGAGCAGAAGCGGGTCGAGCTAAGGTTGCGCGAAAGGCGTTTGGCGCCAATCGCTTCCTGGTTAGCTCGAGGCTAAATGGGCATGGAAGCTTTGCGCGACTGCGAGACGTCAGGGGCGTGCCTGAAACGCGTTTACTTGTACAGGATACATCACCCTTATTATATACACATTATTTCGCTCAATCAAGCATCACCACCACCCCCCTCAAGCGGGCAATATTCTGAACAACACATGGAGAAACTCGGACGATACATTCACCATCATCAGTATCAACATCACATCCTCTCAGGTACGCGATCCGTCTTCCAACGTCATGACCCGGAGGAAATCTCCGACACGCGAGCAATTATGGCTCCTCGATCTCGGGGACTATCGAGCGCAATCTTGTGTGCCAACCACATTCTCCCAATTGACCAAACGCACAGCATGCGCGATCGTGCCAATCAAAGACCCCAGGTTCAATTACGGTTGTGAAAACACCAGACACCATGCTCGCAGACCCTGCGAACCCCATGACTGTCATTCAAGCTGGAATTTTATAACAATCCAACGCGACGCCATGCAAAGAAGACATCAAGCCATCCCTCTCCTCGCCATGTAATATGCCAACAAGTTCAATTGACCCTCTCCAATCCCCTTCATGCCATTCCAAAATGCTTCCCGATTGTCCTTCCCAATCGCCGCATATAACTCGAGGCAGAAATCCATGCCTGCTTTCCTAATGTCGGCATCGTGATCCGCCAGGTACCGTACCACGAGAGCTCGCATCCGAGTCCTCTGCCACAGGTTCAGATCCTCGTCTTTCCTTTCCATGCTGCCCATCAGCTTCGTAATGGTCGAAAGCGATGTGGTAATTATTCTTTTCCGGGCGACGGGGTCAACGGAATATCCTTGCCAGTCACGCTCGAGCACGCGATCTAGGCATGCGATGATCTCTTCGTCCGCATGTTTTACGATCTCGTCTATCGTCTTGACGAGGTCGTTGCCGAATAAAGACGCTTTCTCGTAGGATCCGGCTTCCAGTACTACGGCACAGATGGCGTCAGGGTACCGCCGCACCGCAGCCTGACCATGGAGGGGCAGTGCGACCACCGCACGTATGCAAGCTAGCGCCTGGGTCCTGAATATCAATGCCCTAGTTGAGGCGGCCTCGGTTGGCCCAGCAGGATGATCCAGGTACTCAACGAGTGCACTTAGCAACTCGTCAAAGGGTAGCTCTTCACTGTGAGGTCTCGTCTTGACCAGTTGCTGTAACCGGCGGAAGCCGTGAGCATCGAGTGTTTTTGCACGTATCCGCTCGATGCCACTTCCAAGTAATCGCCTGGTCGTCAGTATCTCGGCACGATCCTCCCATGGTGTTTCGAGGATAGGTCGTCGCTTCGTCGGTGATCTTGATCGTTTGTCGTCTCGTTGCGTACCTGGTTTCTGTGTAGTGTTTTGACTCGCTACGATAGATGGATGATGCTCGTTCACCGGTAGTTCCTCCAGCGCCACTCGGATGGGCTCTTCCACGGGTGGCACCATTACGTTCTCCACAGTCGGATCCTCGAATACAATCAGGTCCTCCTCCGTCGACGTATGTCTATCGGTCGTATTAAGTGCTGTGGCAACGAAGTCCATCAACATCACCTCCTTTTGCATTGAGAGCTTCCCAGCAGCTGCCAAGTCCGACGTCGTGGTTATGACTGGCTCGTCATCGAATAGCAGAAGGTCAGATTCCGTGTTTGTCGGGCGTTGATCTACAGGCATGCTTGACTTTTGAGGAATTATGAGAGTAAAGTTGTCCTCCTCGGCCATGCTAGGTAGCGACATTCGGCCAAGGCGAGCTCTATGTGTATCGTCGCGGGTCCTGTATGGCAATACTAGGTTTTGTTCTGCGGCCATACCATTAGGAATAATCATGGTGAAGTTTTCTTCATTCATGGGCGGGCTAGGAATGCCGTTGTCTGCCCGGCTAGTAGGAGGAACAGCCACGCCCGAATCCACAGAATGCGTCTGTCTTAGCCTTGTTCGCTCTGGACTCGCGCGTGGACTAAGCATTTTCGGGGATCGTACAGTATCAGACCTGCTCTCGGCTGATGTCAATTTCACACCTGTATTGGAGAGATTTGACGTTGATGTCTTCCTTGCCAATTTCGGCGGACTTCCGCCGGGGCTTCTGGGTGGTGTACCCGCTCTGCTTGTCCTTGCAGTACTGTACAAGTCCGCTGTAGCAGGGCGAGGAAGATCGGGTCGTCTAGGTCGACGCATCGGCGCTGACATCAATCCATGGCCGTTCGTGGAATTGGAAGATGTCAGTGTAGGCCTTGTTGGGGGAACAGGTTCTATCACTGCAGCTGGAGGGGGGCGAGCTTGAGGTTGACTGGGAGCGGTTATGGTTCGATTCACAGGCTGCGCGGGACGGCGCTCTGGGGAGAAAGTAGACATTGCAGAGCTTGGTCTTTCCGGCAGCTTCTTCGCGGCAAGTTGAGGCCTTCTTCTGCGCAGCAATGGTCTCCTTGAGCGATAGGCGACCAGCTGCAGGCGCAGCACGCGGGTTCGGTGCTGCGCTTGGGCCCACACTGCTAGTAAAAGATGCTCCCGCGTTTGCTGCATGTGTCGGATTCGCTGCATTCGCCGCATTTGGATTTCCCGGGTCCTTCTCAAGAAGTTGCTTGGACTTGGCATCTAGTGTGCCCATGATTCTGTATTGATAAGCTCCTGAATGGCAATTTATGGCATGATGAGCCACTTACGTCTCAGCCCTTTCGGGCCAGGCCTGTGCGAAAATCCAATAAGTGCTCCGCATCGTTTCCCTAACTTTTGGATTCGCATCTAGTAGACATTTTCTGATACATTTATCGACGAGCTCCAGACCACCAGAGTGTTCGAACTGTTGCCGGTTATTCAACTGCCTCTTGAGGATTGTCTTCAGCCATCCAGCTGCAAAGCATCGTGGTTGAGTATTCTTGTCTTGGCAAGCGTGCCATATGTGCTGC
>Ga0181459_100123_pt1 | contig 10360 bp, 10 predicted proteins | sample InSIn2SAF170_FD_119060 | JGI IMG/M metagenome (GOLD analysis project Ga0181459, IMG submission 119060) | Clean room microbial communities from NASA Spacecraft Assembly Facility at Jet Propulsion Laboratory, Pasadena, California, USA -... ...
ATATTTATAATAAAATAGAAAAAACCGCTCAACTTTATCTATCTTATGGAGTAGATAAAATCAAACGATTTATTCCGTTACTGATGTGTTGACTTTATGATGACCAACACTAAATGTTGAAGAGCCAAAAGAAACCCTTTTGTATAGGGATTTTCTCTTCCGATTATACATATATTATATTTTTAGGTTTGTTGTGATAATAAATCTATCCTATTAAAACCAGTCAAGTTAACATTGCTTCTGTTATATCAAAAGTTTACTTAACCTTTCTCCTTTTAATTCTTCAGATACCCATCTGATCAAGGCTGAATTCCCCTTGGACAGTTTATTGACTTGATTAATCCATTGCACTTCATTATTGGCTTTCCCTTTTAGAATTTCATTAGTCGTATCAGTCGCATAAAAACTAGAATTAATAATCCACCAGTTGCTATATATTCCTGCTCGATTTAAATCTTCTTGTAACCTTGTCGCTTCATACACAGGCGTAGCTTCTGGCAAAGTAACAATTAGCACTTCTGTCAGTGAGTCATCTTTCAATTTAGGCAATAACGATTTAACAGATTCTGGAACATCTCCTTGAGTACGTTCAATTTCAGTATTATAACTTTGTGTTGATTCTAGTAATAATAGTGTATGCCCAGTTGGAGCTGTATCAATAACCACTGTTTCTTCTTTCGAGCCTTCAACCACTTCCGCTAACGCTCGAAAAACAGCAATTTCTTGTGTACAAGGTGATCTTAAATCTTCCTTAATGTACTCAATATCATCATCACTCATCGTTTGTTTTGCTTTGCTTAATACATTTTCTTTATATTTCTCTAATTCTTCTTTTTCATCAATGCTACTTATCCGCACACCGTGGCTTTCTTCTAAGACATATTTCAAATGTGATGCTGGATCAGTTGTTGTTAGATGAACTTTTTGTCCTTTTTTGGCAAGCTCTTGTGCTATAGTCGCGGCTATTGTAGTTTTACCGACACCACCTTTGCCCATAGTAAAGATCACTTTTTTATTGGATTGATATAAGTCTTCGATCACATCACTAAGGTTTGAACGATCGGCTACTTCTAGAGCTTCTTCTTTATCTTGGATCTGGTGCTCTTGAAATAATGCTCGAATACTTTCAATTCCTGTTATATTATATGGTCTCAAGGGGATTTGGTACGTATGAATTTCCTTAAGATGTGCAGGCCGTGCGTTTAATGCATGTTGTTGTTTATTATAAATAGCTGTCGAAAGTTCATCATCATGCTCTTGGAGTATCCCATTAATGATTAACTTCTGATTATTCACACCTATATCGTGTAATTCCAATGAGGCTCTCTCAGCTTCTTCCAACGCAGAGATCTCCGGTCGCGCCACTAAGATAAGTGTTGTTTTACTTTCATCAGCTAAATTATCTACCGCTTTTTTATACATTTCTTTTTTATCTTCAAGTCCTGCTAATTGTCCCAAACATGATGCACCGTGCGTACTTTCACTAATAAAATTAGTCCACGCTGATGGTAATTGTAACATTCTCAAGGTATGACCTGTTGGGGCTGTATCAAAGATAATGTGATCATATTTATCAGTAGTTTCCTTATCCGTAATAAATCCAGAAAATTCATTAAATGCCGCAATTTCTACTGTACATGATCCGGAAAGTTGCTCTTCCATACTTTGTAGAGCGACTTCGGGAAGTTTTCCTCTGTAAGGAGCTAGCACTTTCTCTTTATACTCTGCTGCTGCTTTTTCCGGTTCGAAATTTGCTACTTTTAAATGAGGGACGCCTTCTATTGAGACCCCTTTATTATTTAATTCTGTATCGAACACATCTTGCAAATTAGAGGCTGGATCCGTGCTGACCAGCATAATTTTTTTGCCTTGATCTGCGAGTGCAACTGCCACGGCACAAGCAGTTGATGTTTTACCGACACCACCTTTTCCTGTGAAGAATAAATATTTAGTTAAATCAATATTATCTGCATTGAATGATTCAAACATATGACTTCACTCCCTTTTAGCAACAATTACCTTTTCCACAACAACATTTTTTTGTTGATTGTTCTTTCGATGAATCCAGATATGCTTTAGGAATATCTAAAAATGAGCAAAATTCATCATTTGTAGGGTATTCTTTCTTTTTCACTACTTCTCCATCTACTGTTGTAATCGGCAGTGCCTCTGTTCCTTCACTGTCAATTATTTGGTTAATTAATTCATTCTCCACAAATGCTTTTGGATCATTGGCTAGATTATGTCTTTCAACTACTACATCTTTCTTTTTTAATTTATTGATTACTGTAGATACCCTCAGCAAATTTCCATCAACAGAAGGCCCACAAACTCCTGTAGAACAGCACATAGCAGGATCAAATATAACCATTTTCTTCATTTTACCCGACTCCCTTTCTTATTCTCTCAGCAATTTTCTAATCATTCATGTATCTGTTTACATCTCTATCATACCACAAGTTTAACCCATTGTAAAAAAAGGCACAATATATGTCTTCTTACTAAGACAATTAATATTCAAAACACATAGCCTCATTCATTACGATTGGTTACTGAATTATAGGTAGTTCATGATTTCCTTACTAAAAAAATAAATAATTTCCATTTCTACTTGACACCGTTTCCAGAATGCGGTATCATATAAACAGATGGATGGGACAAACAGCTTTTTGTTTTTCTTTTCATTTATCATCTCCTTTCTACTTGAAGAAGCTCCCCAATTTGCGGGGGAGCTTCTTTTATTTCTCTATTTATTTTTTTATGCTCTAACACCGAGAGAAATCCTCGCATAACGCGACATATGGCTCGTACTCCATGCCGGTGAAAAAACCAGATCAATATTAACAAATTCAACCGGATCACAATCAAGCAGAGCAAAACGGACACCATTCATAATCTCATCAGCTAGCGGACAGCCCATTGATGTAAGCGTCATGGTTACTTTACAGTCTCCTTTTTTATTTAAATCAAGTTTGTAAATCAAGCCTAAATTCAACACATCAATCCCTAACTCGGGATCAATGACTTGCGTGAGTTGCTGGTGTAAGACCTCTTGATGCGTTTGAGCTTCATTCAACAATTCAACATTTAAGTTTTCCATCATATCTGTGCACCTACCTTAATCTATATTGCGTTGTGGGATATCTAAGATGGCTGTGGCGATTTCTTCATTTGAGATATTGTAAATCAACGACTGATCAGTTAATTCTGTTATTTTTTCTCGAATCGCTTGTTCGTCTAAGCGTGTCCCAACAAGTTTCTGACAAAATTCTTCAATATCTTCACCTGAGAAAAAATCCCCTGTCAATTGCAATTCAGCAATACGTCCCGACTTGATATTGAGTGACACACTGAGCTTACCTCCCGCCAAATAATGCGTTGTTGTACGTGTAAATGTGGGGTTCCGCTTATATTTCGCTTCCCAACTGCGAAATAATTGATCCGCCAGTTCATTAATGCGAGCAATATCAGTTCTCGTTAAGTGATAGATTGTTGCTTCGTTACCCATCAATTCTTTGACCATATACTGCTTGAAGTCCATTGCTGTAAAGTCATTAGACAAATACTCAGCAATATTGGTCACCCGATCGCGAATAGATTTGATGCTTTTTGAGATGATTTTGTGTTCATCCACCGTCGTACTGCGCACCATTTCCTCAATGTTTGTATCGAAGAGCAATGAGCCATGATGGACCGTAATCCCTTTTTCTTTGTACTGTGCATTGCCCGATATTTTTTTGTTCTCAATCATAATGTCATTTCGGCCATTAAATTCAGCCGGAACACCTAATCGATTGAGTGCTTCAATAATCGGTTGCGTGAAATCATCAAAGAATATCTCTCGCTTCGTCTGATAATGGATAAAGGTGAATTGCCAACTACCTAAATCTGTATAAATAGTCCCCCCACCAGATGGACGCCGCACAATGTTAATATCGTGCTGTTTTGCATAGTTGACATCCACTTCTTCATAAATATTTTGATACTTCCCAACCATCAACGTTGGCTCTGTCCGCCAAAAAACTAATAAGGGCTCATTCATTTGTTTTTCCGTTACAAAATAATGCTCTAAAGCAAAATTAAAATATACGTCATTAGAATCATTATTAATAAGCAACATAGGCTAAGCCTGCTTTGCTTTAGCATGTTCGAAGGCCTCCGCTGCTTTGTATGATGAGCGAACGAGCGGTGCTGCTACGACATATTTGAATCCTTTTTCGCGGGCCATCTCTTCATATTCATTGAATTTCTCCGGTGTCACGTAGCGGGCCAACTTATGGTGCTCACTAGATGGTTGCAAGTATTGGTTAATCGTCAAAATATCACAACCGGTCGCTAAGATGTCATCCATCAAGTTAGAAATCTCTTCATCAGACTCACCTAGACCGACCATGAATCCAGTCTTCGTTAAGGTATTCGGTGAAATCTTCTTACTATTGCGTAAAACATTCAAGGACTGTTCATAATTACATTGTGGCTGGACTTTTCGGTACCATTCTTTTGGCATCTCCATGTTGTGGTTCAAGACATCGGGATCGGCTGCAAGAACGTCTTCCAATGCTTCATAAGAGCCGCGCAAGTCTGAGATCAAGACTTCGATTGTTGTCTCCGGATTGATCTCGCGGATTTGTCGAACAGTCTCAGCCATATGCGCTGCACCACCATCTTTAAGATCATCTCGTGCGACTTGCGTAACCACAGCATGCTCAAGCTTCATCTTACGGACTGCATCGGCCACTCGAATGGGCTCAAGTGGATCAAGCTGGCCCGGGCGAGCGGTCCGTTCAATATTACAAAACTTACAGCCACGGGTACATTTTTCTCCCATAATCATAAAGGTTGCGGTGTTATTGCCGAAACATTCCCCGATATTCGGACAATTTGCTTCCTCACAAACTGTTGTTAATCTGTTCTCTTCTAAAATATTAGAGACGTTTTTAATCGCACTCCCATTGTAAGACACGCGCAACCAATCAGGCTTTGACGATCGTGGTCCCACCTCAGCGACAATTGCTCCAACGGGTACATCATCTCCTTCTTCATAACGATGCTTCATCATCAAGCCATCCATCTCTGCCTCAATAATATTAACGACTTTATCTGTTTCAACTTCGTATAACGGATCGCCAGCTTCGAATATTTCACCTTCATCGACAACCCAAGCAACAAGTTTTCCCATTTCCATGTTGGGAAGTAATTTTGGCATCTTGATATGAATAGTCATAATTATAATCACTCCAATGTAGAATAGTTTTTATACCGATTTCTTGCCTATAATCTACCAAAAAATAATAACCATTACAATAAAAAAAGACAAAAAATTATCAATAAACCTAACATTTAATAAAATTCCATATAAAAAAGTATAATAAGGCATATTATAAAAACAATTTCGTCTTTAAATACAGTGAGAACCCGTTATTCTCTCCATCACTCGTTACTATTTACTATCAAAAAAATTGAAAAATATTCGTGAAATACTTTACAATCTTATTACCATGTAGTATACTATAAATAAGTTAGATGAGTTATTAAAAATTACATAGCGCTTCTACTGAAAAGAAGCACAAATCTGAGCAAGCGGTGAATAGGTGACTATTTCATGCAGCCCGGCTACTAAACGTAGCAGCAGAGTGTTAAGGCACATCTGTGAGACAGTTAATTCTGTCCACAGGTGTGCCTTTTTTAGTACAGTAGCTAAAAAAGGAGGGTCGTTTCACTAGCGCAGTTTATTTACTCATTATTCAAGTTATTTTTTACCAAAGGAGAGATTACAATGTTAAATTATTTAAAAACAAATCGTGAAGGACAATTTTTAGTCATAGGTATTCTATTAATAGTACTAGGATTCAGCCTATCAATAATGGATTTAACGAGTAGTCGGTGGGCATTCTATGGTGCTATTGTATTTTTAGGCTTCTATGCAGCAAAAGAAGCGCTAGTTGAAACTTTTAAACATAAAGCCCCCAATGATGCTCTGCTGATGATTCTCTCAGCCTTAGGAGCCACCCTAATCCAATACGAATCAGAAGGCGCTGTATTACTTCTTATTTTTGCTGGTGCAGAAGTGTTAGAAGATTACGTAACAGATAAGGCAACTGACAGCATCTCTGAGTTGATGTCTAGCGTTCCTAATCAAGCTCATATTATGCGCGAGAACGGCAAGGTTGATCGTGTTCCCACTGATTCCTTAGCAATCGGTGACACAGTGATCGTTCAAAAAGGAGCTCAACTTCCGATCGATGGTACGATTGATCGCCAAGCTGTATTGAACGAATCCGCCCTCACTGGTGAATCTATTCCAGTAGAAAAATCTAGCGGTGATATGGTCTATGCCGGAACATTGAATGAAGGAGATGTCTTTTATCTAACAGTTACTCAGACAAGTAATGACACTATCTTCTCCAACATTATTCATATGGTCGAGCAAGCACAACAGCAACCCTCCAAAAAAGCTCGCTGGATTGATACATTTGAATCCTATTATGTCACAGGTGTTCTGATTGCAGTTCCTCTATTTATTATTGGATTATTTTTTCTGCAAGATCTCAGTTGGCAAGACGCCTTCTATCGTGGACTTGTTCTCTTAACAGTCGCCAGTCCTTGTGCCTTAGTTGCTTCTATCACTCCTGCCACACTCAGCGCTATTAGTAACGGCGCAAAGAACGGTATCCTCTTCAAAGGGGGTAAGGTTATGGAACGCTTCGGTGAATTGAAGACACTCTATACCGACAAAACTGGTACACTCACTCAAGGAGAATTCAGTGTCACTGATTATGAGTTAGCCGATGACTATCTTCCAACACTGGTCTATATGGAACAGCAATCGAGTCACCCTATCGCCCAAGCAATTGTTGCTCACTTCAAATCAGAGAAGATCGAATTGCCAACTGAATCAGCTCAAATCGAAGAAATTGCGGGAGCCGGCTTGAAAATGGGCAACATCACAGTCGGAAAACCTGATTTATTCAAACAATCAACAGGAATTGAAACCGTCCAAGCAGCTATCGACAGTACAGATACGACCGTTATTATAGCTGAACATGATCGCATCGTCGGTTATGTTAATTTAGCAGATAAAATTCGAGTTAGTTCTCAAGAGGCTGTTCAACAGTTCCAAGCAGCTGGAATTGAAGTAGTCTTACTCACTGGTGATCAACAACGCGTAGCTGAAGCAGTCGCTACCGATATAGGTATTACTAAAACCTATGCCGAATTACTTCCAGAAGATAAAATGAATTTCATCCAATCCAGTCAGTCCAACAATGAAGTGGTGGGCATGATCGGCGATGGTATTAATGATGCTCCTGCCTTAGCTCACGCCGATATTGGAATCGCGATGGGCAGCGGTTCACAAGCGGCCATGGAATCCGCAGATATTGTGATTGTTAAGAATGATCTACAAAAATTGTTCAATAGTTATCGTTTAAGTCAACGCCTAGATAAGATTATTAAGCAAAACCTTTTCTTTGCGATTGGTGTGATTATCACACTCATCACACTGAATATTTTAGGCTGGCTCGATTTACCGATGGGCGTTGTTTTTCATGAAGTATCGACTATTCTCGTTATCTTAAATGGTCTACGGCTCTTGCGAAACAGCTCTACAGCAGCTACCGAAGCTAACACATCACAACAGCATACCGCTGATCATCCCGAGACCATCATTTAATAAGCACGATTCTCTCGCTACACCATTATGTATGTTATACTAGGTAGCAAATAGAAAGGTTGATAACTCATGACAAAAACATATAGTTTAATTACTGGAGCAAGCTCTGGTATCGGGCGTGATCTCGCATACAAACTAGCTAATGAAGGACACAATGTTATCCTCGTGGCCCGCCGTGAACAACGGCTAAAAGAAATTGCTGCCGATATCGAAGAAAACTACCACGTAAGTGCCGAGTACCTCGTGCAGGATATTGGTGATGTGGCGAGTTTAGATGACTTCTACGAAAAAACCAAAGCCTTCCAGATCAATCTCTGGGTTAACAATGCCGGAATCAGTGTATCCGGTGACTTCTTAGAGATGGATCCCAATGACATCTTAAAAATGTTAAAACTCAATACCGGGGCTCTAGCTAAGTTGTCAATTCTTTACTTGCAAGATTATGCGGATGAACCCGTCCAACTTCTCAATGTCTCATCTGTGGCCGGCTATGCTTTAATGGAAGGTGCCCCACTCTACTCCGTGTCTAAGCACTTTGTCAGTACCTTAACTGAAAACTTAGCCCACGAATTAGCAAATAAAAACAAACCAGCTCGGGCTAAAGTACTTGCTCCTGCTGCAACTGAGACCGAATTTGTCGGCGTTGTTCGTGGTGATGCTGAAGCAGATGTTGATTACTCTGATGTCTTCGAACGCTACCACACCAGTGAACAGATGGCTGAATTCGCCTGGGAGCTGCTTGAATCCGATAAAGTGGTGGGAATCGTTGACTTAGATGATTTTGAATTCAAACTAACAGACCCTCAGTTCAAATATGCTGGCGGTAACTAAGCGGTTTAACTAACTGAAACACCAATAACCGAGAAACGTCTATCTTACTAGCGTTTCTCGGCTATTTTTTAATAAGTAATCAAAAAAACTCGAAAAAGTGGATCACTCTTCCGGGGTTCGGTGTGCAATGAGATATTGCAACTTAATATGTAATGCGCATAAGAAGATTTGAACTTCCACGGGCACTAAGGCCCACTACCCCCTCAAGGTAGCGCGTCTACCATTCCGCCATATGCGCTTCAATCACAAACATAATTATACCAATTTAGAGATTATTTGTCAACTTACTTACCCAAATTCTTGTGAAAATTGTTCTTCGCGCCGAAGTTTATTCGGATTGTGGGTCAGTAGCATCTTCTGGATGTCTCAACAGGTGCCGGTCTTCTTTGTGTTGCTGGATAATACGCTGATAATCTGGAATATGTTCATCAGGTAAGTTAAAGACAATCTCGCCTTCTCCTGTCACGTAATATTCATTGCGCGCTAACTTAGCCACATACTGCTCATCGTTCAATTGTTTAATATAATATTGAAGATCTTCTTGATATCCTTTCACCAACTTAAGCTCATCGCTTGCTAGTTGACGTTCTTCACGTAAGTCATGAGCTTTCATGTAATTATTAAGTGTTGGAACGGCTAGTATAGTTAGAAGTAACATCCCCACCCCAACGATTAGCATCATTCGCTTTTTCAAATAAGCCTTGCGCTTCTTTGAAATTTGCTGACTCTGATGATAGGCACGCGTGTGTGAATTATTCAGCTGTGTAATATTTGATTCCTGATTCTGGTTCATTCGGTACCCATCCTTTTAATCATTGTATCTTACATCTATTACTTCTCACTTTCTATTATAGCAGTAAAACCCCGTTCTGCCAACCGATTTCACAACTTTATCATTGATTTCTGTTAAATTAATTTTTTATTCAATTGTATAATACAACTAAATAAGAAAATTAACCCCATCCTATTACACAGATAGAATGGGGAGCTACTTCTCAATTATTCATCTCTAAAGTCTCTTTCATATGTTTCATCAATAACTGTATAAAGATGCTGGGCTTCGGCTTTTTTCGTCGTGTTCTGAATGTCATCAACTCGTACGAATAAAGTCTTATTCCCAAAGCGAATTTCCAACTCATCGCCCACCGAGACGCGTGAGGAGGATTTTGCCATTTTTCCGTTAATCAGAATTCGTTCTTGGTCAGCAATCTCTTTCGCTACAGTTCGTCGTTTAATAATTCGAGATACTTTTAAAAATTTATCTAATCGCATAATTAATCGCCTCCCTTCTCTTGTGCTTTGATTTGTTGCCATAATATTTCAACTTCTTCTGCTGTTTTCGCTGTTGCATCGCCAAAGACATGTGGATGTCGGCGATACAGTTTGCGGTTAAGCGCAGCTAAGACATCCTCCAGTTGAAACTCACCTGCTAATTCCCCAATTCGAGCATGATACATAACTTGCATCAAAACATCACCCAGTTCTTCGACGATATGATCTGAATCTTCAGACTCAATCGCTTCAATTAATTCCGCTGTTTCTTCTTTCAAGTACGGAATCAGGCTCTGATTGGTTTGATCGATAATCCATGGATCGCCTTCTGCTGAAATAATCTCATCAATATAATGAGCTAGCAAGCCAAAAGAATTCACTTGCTCATGACGATCAACCGGTGGGACATATACCGAGCGTAAGTTATAGGTGCCATCGAAGTGATCCAATTCATGAAGCGGTACTTCTTGAATCTGCTGCTGATCTGTCCCCGCCGCATCCACGATAAAAGCTGAATGTTCCCATGGGTATTGTTCCATTAAGGTCAACTTCACATCACTCGCCATCAAGGAATTAAACACTTGC
>Ga0181459_100335_pt1 | contig 10337 bp, 11 predicted proteins | sample InSIn2SAF170_FD_119060 | JGI IMG/M metagenome (GOLD analysis project Ga0181459, IMG submission 119060) | Clean room microbial communities from NASA Spacecraft Assembly Facility at Jet Propulsion Laboratory, Pasadena, California, USA -... ...
AGCAAAGTCAGCTGATCGAAACACGGTCAGAGTAATTATTCATTATCGAGTTTCCGTTCAATAAAATCAGTCTATTAAAACATCAGTACGTGCATTATGTCATCGCGAAGCATTGCGGTGATCGCTAATCCTGCGAGATGGAGCTGCCGCACAGATGTAGCTTCAGCCTCGGTGATGTCAGGGATGTGAATCTCCCGCAGCAGCCGCATGTAATGTCCGAGACTCGAGGTACGTACCACATTGCTTGAAACACGCGCTCCACATGCAAGCAACCTGCAGCTGACCACTGTTTGGCTTCTTACATAGAACACCGAATTCAACCTCTCCTCTACCGCCCACCACGTTATCTCGTCGCATACCCCTCCGCGTTGTTTGTCGACCGACCTCACACCTGACACAGCTCGGTGCAGCTCTACACCGACGGCACAAGGGCTGGCTAAATCTTCTGGCCCACGGCGGCGACGCCCAACAATTTGACAGGATGTCGGGTCCTGCAGAGGGAAAGCAGGGCTTCCTTGCTGGTCTCTCGCCGTGGGGTTCACGTGCAGCTACACCGAAGCCCCCGCCGACACCCACCAGCGTTGAGGCCGACAAGACAAGGGGCAAGGAGAAGGAGAGAGATGATACGAGTGCTGGTGGGCTTGGAACACAACGAGGAGGCGACCATGTGGTGGATCGAAGACACCGACTGAGCTTGAAGAGATACCCCCGAGACTGTCCTCCGCTCGCGGTGAGGTGGTTTCATGCTGTAGACGTAAGTGGCCGGTGCATATCCTTTTCCTGCAAAATCTGACGTGACGAAGCTGCCCAAACGGAAACCGCTCTCAGAGCATGCCATCACGCCCGACAAGCCGGTTCCTAAGCCAAAGAAGTGGATTCCCTTCAGCAAAAGCGACTCTCGCGCCATCGAGGCAGCCTTCCAAAAGACCGCCGACGAAGCTGAAGCTACCGAGCAGAGGAAAGGTCTTCTCAGCCCTGCAACGCCTGCACCATCGTCCCACGAGGCCAAGGTTACTACCAAGGTCTCGGTGAACGAAGATTATCTGTTCGATGTTGAGATAGAGACACGCGAACTGGCTCCCGCTTACTGGCTGGGCCCTGTGTACGATGTGAAAAGAGGGACATGGTTCACGCCAGGCGGCGATCCTGTCGACGAAGGTCTCGCTATGCAACTCGAGGAAGGCTACCTCAAGTGCAAGCCATGGCGATTCGGGAAGCCAGAGGAGAAGCGCTCCGCCTCACAGCCTCGTGCGCGACCAGTGTCACTTGGTGCTGGTTTGAGCGACGATTATCGCAAGGAACTTGGCCGGCTCAACCGAGACTCGACCTCGAATCCTGTCACCCCAAGAGGATCCTTCGACAACCTTCGCGGCGAAGCAACCAAGCAGCCAGATGGCACTAGCTCAGGCGAGAATGCAGCAACACCAAATGCTCCTGCCGAGACCCCACGGACACATAGGCTTTTTGGTGCCCACATGAACTCGACGGTGACCTTCCAGGACGAGACTACAGCATGGCTGCTCACTGATGATATGTGGGCGCGCATGGGGAGTACTCTTTACCAGCGCTTTGCAGGTGGAGCGCATTACGCTGGTTACAAGTACATCCGCGGTTACACTGACCCCGAGGAAAAGAAAAAGCAGGCGAAAACCTCCAAAGATCCCAAGAGCAAGAAAGAAGCCGAGCGACCGTCCACTCCATCACACTTAGCCTACGGATCTGACAATGAGAGGTCTACGAATACTGGACCTGGAGGTGCTTCTGACGAGGAGGCTACGGACAACGAGGGAGTAGAGTCCCCACAAGAATCACGACGAAGAACCTTAGAGAGACAGGTCTCCTCGCTGATGACCTCGTCGCAGCCTGAATATCAAGAGAAGCAGGAAGAGGAGGCACGAAAAAGGGAGGAAAAGGAAATGCGCGAAGATTACAAGACGCAGGACAAGCAGGAGCAAGGACGTGAAATCGAGCACCTGCTATTGGTGACCCACGGCATTGGACAACGTCTAGGAATGCGCATGGAGTCCATTAATTTCATCCACGACGTCAACACAATGCGCAAATCTTTCAAGAGTGTCTACGCCAACTCCCCAGATCTTCAGGCTCTCAATTCAGAAGTCGACTCGGACACGAAGAACAGCCGTATTCAAGTAATCCCAATCGTATGGCGACACCTTCTCGACTTTCCTAAGCAAAGTCTTAAGCACAACCGGAAGGAGCACGATTTGGGTGACCTCGATCATGAGGATCATGAGTTTCCAAGCCTTGAGGACATCACTGTCGATGGCGTACCGGCTGTGCGCAACTTCTTGACTGACCTTGCGCTGGACATTCTGCTGTACCAAAGTCCAGCTTACAAAGGCCACATCTCCCGCATTGTCGTCGCTGAGTTGAACCGCATCTATCGCTTATTCAAAGAGCGCAACCCCTCCTTCAAGGGAAGAGTCAGCTTAGTTGGTCACTCTTTGGGCTCAGCAATCATGTTCGACATCCTCTGCATACAGCGTGACACCCAACCGCGATCAAGTAAGCAACGTCGCCTTACAGAGGAGGGTTTGAAGCTTGACTTTGAGGTCGAAGACTTCTACGCTTTGGGCTCTCCAATTGGACTCTTCCAGATGCTGAAGGGTCGAACGATAGCCGCTCGACCAGCTACAGCCTTTGTTCCCCCAGTAACGCCTGCGACTCCTCTCGACGATCCATTCTCGCCTGCAGCAGCACAGCGCGACCATTCGTTTGACATTACAACATCTTCCCCACTCTGCAAGCAAACTTTTAACATCTTCCATCCATCTGACCCAATCAGCTACCGCATCGAACCACTCATCTCTCCCGCCATGGCTGGTCTAAAAGCTCAACCGCTCCCATACACTAAGAAAGGAATCTTCGGTGCTCCAGCCTCACAAGGTCTCGGAGGCATTGGTGCGCGCGTTGGGCAAGGTGTCACTGATTTCTGGTCAAGCATCGGGTCAGGTATTGCATCTGGATTACTAAACCGCAGTCTCGGCATCAGTGGCACTGAGCTTGGAGATGGCGGATCAGGACAGCGCTCTTCGCGACCGCTCTCAGCGGTTCCTAATGCCGCGACGACTGGAGCAACTGTTCCAGGCACCAACGAACCGGTGTCTGCGTTCATTTCCGATGAGCGTAGAAGGCGTCTTGGAAACGAACAAATTACCACCGGTGAGGACGGTGAACACCCACCCACGCTCATCGAGTCCGAGATTGAGACCCTTTACTCTGGCTTTCAGAAGGGCAGGCAGAGCAGCACCACTGAAGACACAAGTAAAGTCGAGAAGGATCTTGAATGGCAGGAACTTGAAGAGCGGAGCAGAAAGTTGAAGAAGGAAGAGCTCAAGGTCAGAGCGTTGAACAGCAACGGAAGGGTAGATTATAGCATCCAAGAAGGCGTGAGTACATTGACGTAAGCGAGAATGCAGAGGTCATGCTGACAATGACTACAGGCCTTCGACATCTCCCTGCTTGCCAGTATTGCGAGCCATCTTGCTTACTGGGCAGACGAGGACGTTTCACATTTCATGATTTCGCAGCTCTTAGCTAGACACCGTGTTTTTAAGGAGAAGGATACCAAGGGACAATAGATCTGACATCATTCGGTATTGTACAGCATGGCGCGGCGTTCTGACATATTTGCAGCCAAAATACCCTAATAGACTTTGGTCTCAGCTCAATGCATCGAGTCATATCTGCTGCTGTCCAAATGCAATTTCTTGTTTTCATGTCTTGAACGGTACTCGGCAGTTGCACCGCCACTACCATGTTCTATCCCAAGAGAACGCGTCGTCATTACTCACACTTCTGACCCAGCTTCCCCAGACCAAGTTCAGCGTTCCTATCTCAGGTCAACGTCATTGTCGGCGCGCGCCACTTTTCAACGCCACAACCTCATGACCCTAACCAATGATGTACTATCCGTCATACCGCTCCGCAACAGCCAAGCACTCACGGCAAGCCCTTGCCGAGCAGTCTACCCATGCAGGGTCTACGAACCAGACGGTCTGGAAACATGCGACCAACGATTGAGAAGCTGTGGGTCTTGAATGAACGTTTGGCAGATGTCATGGTCGCGTAACATCGGAGTCGACTTGGTCTACCTTCGAGCTATGAGAAAAGCATATAAAGACTACTAGGCTTACGAGAAGGGCCATTTCAAATCAGTACAACCAAACAACCATCATTTACGCAACCAGATTGAGTGTCTGCAACAAATAATACAGCCACTATACACAGCCGCAACTTGGTATTGACCACTCCTCCTAAAGCAGTCCTGTCCGCTCCGCGCTTAAAACCTCCTACGCCTTGCAAGTCAAAGCAAAGTAGCGTAGACAAGACACTCGAACGCAACGAAACTTACCGTTATCCATCAGCTTCCCGCTCCAAACGCAGCTGGGCGACCTTCCCAAAGACAGATTCCATCCAACCACAAAACGTGCTTCACCATCCTTCTCCTACGCCTCCCCATCCAGAAACCTAGCGGAACCCAAACGCACACGCATCGACGGCAACATCGGCACAACAACACGCTCCAATTGCCACACATATTCTCACCGACAAAATGGGCTGTGGACCCTCGCGCATGTCCCGCCGCTCTGGCTACGGCGCTGGCCCACCCATGGCCGTGGGCGGTGGTAGTCGTTTCGGACGCGGTGGAGGGACGACGCATGTTGTGCACCACACGGGAGGGGGTATGGGTGGGCCGGGACGCGTGAGTGGAGGTGGAATGATGGGCGGTGGTGGACGACGGCGAATGGGCGGTGGTGGACGACGGCGAATGGGCGGGGGCGGTATGGGCGGTATGATGGGCGGGAGGCGGGGGAGGCGGTGTTGATGGGAGGGGTGTTGGTGGGATGGATGAGAGGAGGAAGAAGAGGACGAGGTGGAAGGAGCGTATTGGCTAATTGGTTTGTTTACGGCCAATCTATATATGTATGCGCACTGTGCTTTTTCACTTAGTGATGAAATCATGAACACAACCCAAGGAGTACGGTACGTTTTGCCTATCGAATTTGCGTCGCTCTATGGCTTAATCACCGCTATATCTTGGTATGTTTTGAACCTTTAGTGAGATTGCGTTGAGATAGAAACTTTTTGTAACCCAGCTGCCTCAAGTGGAAATGTTCAGCATCGTCCATGAGTAATTTCAGCAAAGCTCTTTTACTGAGCCGAAATTCCCTTCAACCACTTCCCAACCACCCTTGCACTCTCTTCCGGCGCCTCCTCCGCGCCAAAATGCCCAATTCCATTCCCTAGCGCATGATGCTGCACATCCACGCCCTCAAGCACCCAGTCTTTCCACACCGCTGGGAATTCATACCGACCTCCAATGTAGTTTTCGCTGTACAGTAAGAACAACGGAATGCCAATCTTCCTCCCATTCTTCTGATCATCCTCCTGCTGCTCCACATCTGTCGTGGCGCCGTGGTGGTAGTCTTCGCAACTCGCCCTCAAGACGTGCGATTGCGTGAAGAACTCACCGTACACTCTGAGCGAGTCGTCAGCCTTGAAGTACGACTGACCCGTGGCGTTCTTGCCGGCCCAGAGCGAGGTCATTTCCTCGAGGAACTGCGCGGGTCCAAAAGCCGTAATCATGCGCGTGGCGAGATCGACGTTCGCAAGGAACGGCCAGTGGAAGTACCCAGAGACATCTTTTGCAGCCTTGAGCGGCGTGCTGTAGTGCTGCCATTGAGTGCTTGTTGGGACCTAAGCAAATGTTAATATTGCGATAAATTCACATATGAGTGCAGGTAGGGCGCTTACAATGTCGATTAAGCACACGCCTTTGATATCGAAGCCTTCTACGCCACTGACGGCCAGGCGGTGCGACACTCGAGCGCCTCGATCGTGGCCTATCAGAACAATGGGGATGTCTCCAGAGGGCGGGCTGCTTGATGTGCGCTTGATCTCGGTCTTGAGCGCAGATAGGACGGCGGTTCCAACAGTAAACTTGTCATGCTTATCAACCGCAGCACTGGCGCCATAGCCCGGGAGGTCGGCACAGAAGATTGGTGCATCTTCCGGCAAGTGAGGGATAAAATGACGCCACCTGTGAATGTAAGTGGTTGTAGTGGATGGCGTTGAAGTGGGATTGGTGTCATTGGGCTTCGTTCTCTAATGACTTACATGTACGAACTTTGTGGATAACCATGAACCAAGACCAGTATCGGATTCTTGCCCGATACTTGTCCTAGGCTGCGACTGTAAGAGCATACCTGCTCTTTGTTGACAATTGATTTTGAGAAGCCGAGGCTGTTGAACTTCTCATCTTGAGTCTTATGCGCTGATGTTGTGGCCATTTTGCGGACAGATCGTGGTCAGTGGCTCACTTTTGGAGTGTATCCGTGAAGGCGATTAATGGCCAAAAGTACTGGGTGTTCGCGAAGTGCTGCTAAATCTGCGTGCTTGCTGTTGGTGTACTCCTCGGCTGTATGTACAGTCCGTCACTTGTGCCATTTGTCACCGAATGACGTAATTGCCCGTTTGATGGTTCCGCCCCCCCAGCCGGCAGAGCAGTACGGTGCGGATGTTCTTGAGGACAGGCTTTAAATTGGGTATAACAGATCTGGAAGACCGTCAAACAATCATGTCGACGTTACTCTTGCCCACCATATACTTGCAAATGCAACAAATTTTGAACCAAAACGCCATCGCTATGCTCATCACAACCAATATCTTACTGCTCCTTGGCCAAAACCATCTTCTCACGCTCAGCCTTTCGCCTCACCTTTCCCTTCTTGGTGTGTCTTCTCTCGTTCTCTTCCTTCCTCTTAATAGCCTGAAGCTCCTCAGAGCGTGCAGCTGGTGTATACAGACTAGTAGACGAACGGAATGTATGGTCAATGGCAATATCAAAGGTAACACAACTATCTAACGCCACCGAATACGGACAAAAGCGCACAAACAGCCTTCGCGACGCTCCGGAAGCACTCGTCACCCAGCGTGTCCTCCAGCGCGGCCGCCATTAACAGCAATTGTCTCGTCATCTCGCCTCTCGGCCCTCGCGACCAGGGCAGTGCGCACAGGCAGTGGCGCATTTGCGCATCTGGCCGGCAAGATAATTGGGTCCGTTCACTCAACCATCGACAGAGCATGCAGTCTACCAACGAGACGAGGCGCCAACGGACGCGGCGGCGGAGACCTTATCGTAGCCAAAACTCTCTTTCACATGCCAGGCTCAGCCCTGTTGCTGCGTCAATGTATCGTACAATGTCGCGACATTCCGGGGCTGATAGCCCCTCGAATACGCAGTGAGTGATGGAAGCTGCTCTCTTCAACCCTCTGTCGTCACTCTGATGCCGTTTGTATTTCACAATTTTGTAACACAGTAGCTATTCTGCTGTTCGAATTGAGAAGAAAGAGCGATCAACGGTAAGGCTGAGAGCAGCTTCTTTTCTTATCGATAGCCAGTTTGCTCTTTCACATGCAAATCCAACAAATTCACTGACACCAGCGCCGCTTTCAGCGCACAGGCACAGACATCATCGCGCGCGACTGGGCAGCCCGCATATAATAAGGTATGTTGGGACGAATCGCTGAACCACCCCTGCCACCACTTTGCTGTTACCATAATCCTGTTCCTTCCTGACAGCTGGGCAGCATTTATCCCCTCTTTCACCACACCACCATATAGACATCACAAGACGTTCATGTCACCACACGCTGAGGAGTCCATCACAAACGCCGACATGAGTAACGACAGTGCCCCTTTGACTAACGGCGAGACACCACAGTCGAGAGTTCTCTCGGTACGTACTACCCCGCGTGACCTGTACAGGTTTCACAAGAACATTTCGGTGTACTTAGCCGTCCAATCAGTGAGATCGACAGGACCACAAGCTACACTACGATACAACGTCTTGAACTTGAGAACTAGCTAACACTCACAGCATTTGCACTCCTACCCCGTCGTGCATGATGGTGTCGAATTCTACAAGTCCAACCCTTACGGCGCAAAGTCCCTCGCTCTTTTCAGCAACACCTACAACTCCTTCATCGCACCCTTCCACCCCTACCTCAAGACACCCTACTCGTACATCTCGCCGTACCTGACACGCGCAGATGAGTTGGGCGATTCCTCCCTGAGCAAGCTCGAACAGCGCGTCCCCATCGTCAAGGAAGACACCAATAAGCTCAAGGAGCTAGCATTCTCGCCCGTCGTCTACGTCGTCGGCACATACCAAGACGAGTACAAGAAGACTCAAGGTCCCGAGGGCGTAGTCAAGACAGTGAAGGCTGGCATCAGCACAGAGCTGAAGGTTGCCCACGACGCATTCAACTTGGCCGTGGAGTACTGGAACAAGGGGAAACAGCAGGCGAGCAAGAAGGCCGATGAGGTCAAGCAGTAGAATCGCTCGCATAAAGCCTGCTTTTGGAAGAGGCCTAGTGCCAAGGTCAAGATTGCCGCCAGGGCGATCGTCCATGTGTTCGATGAGGACGCTCCGCCGTCCCCGGGGTTTGTGACGGCTGAGAGTGCGACTGCGGCTTGATGGTAGGACGGGAGGGCAGCCGGTAAAGTCCAACTTAGTAGATACCTTTCATTGTTTGTTTAGGGGGGCGAAGGAAGAACTTTCATCCTTCGTAAGATTAGATCGTTTAATAATGATGATGATGGTCTCGAGTTGTATCAATCACCATCGTTGCTTGTGATTCACATGTCGCTCTTGTTACCAATCCAACCTGTGGTGTTCGAGAAGGTACAGTTGACCCACGCCCTGTTCGGTATCCTTCTCGGACATACTAGTGCATAGAACTCTTCTTTTCACGAATGTGATGGTTATTCATGGTGGCAAAGGTGGATGAACACTCAGACGAATGAGGTGTAGACACGAGTCGTAGCCACGGGTGTGACAGGTGATGCGTGATGCGCAAAGATCTTTACTTGGCCGTCGGCGCATGGGTCGAAGAATTGTCGAGGTGCCAATGTATGTCAGCCAGTCGGCCCTGAGTTCAGACGCTGATGTCGTTTGTCGGTCGAATCGTCAACTGCTACTTTGTCGTGTGGCGTCGCACGATTCTTTAAAGACATGTCTAGACCGTCAGTACTTCACCCGCAACAGATAGAGCGAACAGATGTAGTGTGGGAACATCAATTCATGAGCTCGTGAATGACCCCGATGCCGGATTTTCATGCTTTGATTATCAAGCCGAAGTACACGCCTGGATGGCAGGCTTTTTGCACCTGATCCATCCTATGATATCGCCCGACATGCTCATGCAGGATCTAACGTGTCAAATCATGCCCCGTCTGCGCCCAGCCGTAACCGAAGGAAAACCTAGAACTGCAGCGGTGTGAAGAACCACCTGTTCTTGCCGGAAGTGTATCGCTCCTCGAAAGCCTTCTTGACGGTCTTCTTGGCCTCCTCCCTTTGCGAGACCTCCTTGAATGTGTCCTGGGTGAGGGTGCCCTTCAGGTTCTCAAGCTCGATGGTGTAGCGGGTGGGCATGATGTGGGTGTCTGCGTCTATCAGCGCGGTCCTTGCGTGCGTCCTCCCTTTTCTGCTTCACGTACAGTTGACCTGCTTGACGAAAGGCTTGACCTTGCTCTTCTTGGCCTGCTTGTTCTTCGACATGCGGCGGGTGACCTTCTGGGGGTAGCGCTCGACACCGGCGACGAGGGCGTGGGGGAAGGGGTGCGACTTGGTGCCGTTGTCGAGGGGCGAGATGATCACGCACTTCTTGCCGGCATAGCGACCGCGGGTGATGATCTAATCGAACTGTGAGTGATTGCGACGGAGGGTGATTCGAGCGGTTTCAACGTACGACAACGCGTCCAACCTTGAGGCTAAAGAAGAAATGTTAGCAGCTGTTCTGTCGCAATTCGAGGTTGTGCAGCCAGTGGTGCATTGCGGTCCTCCAAGCGCGCCAAAGGGCTTCACAAAATTCCAACCCAACATCCAAGTGTTCGTCGACGGCGTACAGGGTGCACTCACAACTTCATTTTGCTGGCGTCCGGGCGTGGGTGCTGGAAGGTTAGTGGAGTTGAAGTTGCGATTTTTGGATGGCAGAGAGGTTGCGGATTCGCGTGCGTCCAGAGTGGGCGCTAACCGCTTCCATCGACCGGAAGCGAGGTTTGTCCGGCCTTGAAAAGCAGCAGGTGCGATCCACTGCACCGCGCTGATTGGCTACCCCACCTCGACCCTGCCAAAAAAGTTCGAGTGGAAGCTGCCCATGTTCGCCGCGCCTGCGAGTTTTGCAGCACCACAACCAAGATGAAGATCAAAGCCCTCAGCCGGTCGACGTCTTCGGCGCAGGCTCCTGGATCGAATGTCGCGAAAATCACACGCAACCTCGACCCCACCCAGCACCCTTTTGAACGGGCA
>Ga0181459_100336_pt1 | contig 10335 bp, 5 predicted proteins | sample InSIn2SAF170_FD_119060 | JGI IMG/M metagenome (GOLD analysis project Ga0181459, IMG submission 119060) | Clean room microbial communities from NASA Spacecraft Assembly Facility at Jet Propulsion Laboratory, Pasadena, California, USA -... ...
AGAGAAAAATGTTGGAGAAACAATCACGAACTGCAACACGCGAGGCACGCATCTGGATCACTAGCGAATCAAACGCCTTGGATATCTTCTTCAATTGGGGGAGCTGCGAGGTTAGGGGCCGACCTCGGCACAAATTGATGCCTTTTACTTAAGGCTGGCATTTCTCGAAGGGGCGTTCCGTTGTTGCCGATGATTTCGGGTCCGTCGTTTCAGCCTCCAGTGTTTGAATGTTTCGAGGTGCGCATCAAACTGCGGATGGGGCCAGGAACTCCGTATAAACATTGGAGATGCTTTGCGAAGTACAGACCGTAACACACCCTTGAGCTTTATACACAATACCTGAAGTTCTGGACTTCCTTTGTTGTACGGTAGCCACTGTCATAGCATGCGTCTTTGCTACGGCAGGTAGGTTGAGTCTTCGTCCATACCGGCAGGTTCGGCTTCGAAGACTGCAATGACAGAGGCAGACATCAGTGGCGCAGTTGAGGCCGATCGATTAGAAATCCGCTAAAAATGCCAAAAATACGGACAGGAGTTGAGATCTGAGGCAGATCTGCAGCTAAGCGCGGCACTCTATTCGTGTGCCTGAAACGTCTCGCCATTCAACGACAATGATTAAACACAGAGTGCGACTTTTCGAAGACGATGAAAACTACTTGAAACGGAATCGAATGGATATCAGAAGCACAAACATCCGACTTTTTCTGTCAACATGTTCAACGGCGGTTCGGCAGCAGCGGCATCCAGGATGCACCTGCAGCTGCTAATAAACCTCTTGGAGGATTACGCGTGCTCACCCCCGTCTCCACGCGTACTTGCTCATGACGCAAGCCACGTAACGAGGCAAAACATCAACTGGTCAGCCTCGACTGGCAGAATTTCAGGTTGGCCCTGCGCCTCGTCATCTTTACATCCCATGAACATTCATTTATAACCCGCTGGTGCCTTTGGTTCTGTGGACACTATCTGTTCGATTTCTTACTTGTACATTTTATCACCGCCTCTCTTTACTGCTGAGTGTTATCCCGTTGCAGGCCTCACATCTGCCATCGGTCAATCCCAGATTAAACGAACGTTCTCAGAAACTATTCTTCCACCTTGCCTCTCACGATGAGGGTGACTTCTCTTGCAGTTATTGCTACAACAGCATCCTTAACCTCAGCTATAAACCTAGCGCCTCGATCAGACAATCCACGAGTTGTGGGTGTCGATTTCGAAAGACGAAGTATTGTCGATCCTCTAGCACACGACCGCGCCCGTCTACGCAAGAGACTGAATACAGTTCAAGAAACCCTCGATAATGAGTTGACTTTATACTATGCCAACATCACACTTGGCACTCCAGCACAAAGTCTTCAATTGTCAATCGACACCGGCAGCTCCGACCTCTGGGTCAACTCTGCATCATCACAGCTTTGCGAATCAAGCTCAAGTCAGTGTCAAGGCGGTACATACAGTCAATCTGCTTCATCTTCTGTCAAGGTAGTAAATACCAACTTCAATATCTCGTATGTTGATGGCTCGGGTTCTTCAGGTGACTATTTATCCGATACGCTTGGTTTCGGTGGCGTCACTCTGGACAGTTTCCAATTTGGTTTGGGCTCAACCTCCAGCTCAACTATGGGTGTTCTGGGCATTGGTTACCCAATCAACGAGGTTCAAGTCAATCGAGCAGGTAGCAAATCGTATCCCAATCTACCGCAGGCGCTTGTTAACGCTGGCCACATCAACAGAGACGCATACAGTCTTTGGCTGAACGACCTTGACGCATCAACTGGATCTATTCTATTTGGTGGCGTGAATACTGCCAAATACCATGGGAATCTCGTCACCGTGCCAGTAATTCCTACTGACGGCGTCTACTATGAACTGGCTGTAGCCATGACAGGCGTCTCCTTCAACGGCAACAACATGGCCAGTACAGGCGACCTGCCCATTGCCGTTCTGCTCGATTCTGGTACTTCCCTTATCTACCTTCCAGATGACATTGTTACCAACATCTACAAACAAGTCAATGTTGTCTACGAACAAGGCACGGCATACGGGTATTGCGAAGACGCCAATACGAACAAGAACCTCACATTTACATTCAGCGGCCAGACAATCAACGTACCATTGAACGAGCTGTACATTTCACTCGGCACTAACTCGCGTGGTCAGCCAGTAACGTTTCAGAATGGAAAGACAGCCTGCATTTTTGGCATTGCTTCGGCTGGCGGCAGTACCCCTCTGCTCGGCGATACCTTCCTTCGAAGTGCTTACGTTGTCTACGATTTGACTAACAACGAAATCTCCCTTGCACAGACAAACTTCAACTCCACCACCGACAGCATTCAGGAAATCGCTAGTGGTACAGCGAGTTTACCTGGAGCAACACCTGCCTCCACCACCGTAACTTCTTTGAGTAATGGTGCTACCGGTGGTGCTCGTTTAGGCGGTGCAAGCGGAACAAACACCATTGGCGCTACTCCGACCGCTGCTGCTCCTTCGAAGCAGATTCCAGTGATGTTTGGTGCCGCCGCTGCCGCTGCTGCTGGTGCTGCGTTGGTTTTGTAAATTACCTATCGATACGGTCTGGAAAAGACGACTTACGATTCATGAATGGCATTATGCGCAGAGAATTGTTTTGAGCGAGGGAAGCGTTGTTCATAAATTATTATTACTAGCACAAATTGGAGACTTGGCTGCTCCCTAATCCATTGCCACTTCACCAATCCATCTCCTTATTCCAGCTGTGTTTATCCTCGTTCAGCTCCAACACTTCCATACCCTTCCTCAACTGCCCTTTCTCTTCCTGCCCCATCAACCCCTTAAAAATCGCTCTATCAAACCTCTTAAAACTCTCCGTCAACCCCTGATTAAGCGCAAGTCGATACTCCATCTCACTCAATTCGAAACCCCACTCCCTCCACCCTCCCTCCTCCACTTCCACCCTAGCCACCCGCCTCCCAACATCAACCTCAATCCCCCTCCCATCCCTCGCCTCCCCAAAAAATTCCTCATTACGCATCATAAACACCAAAAGCCCTAAACTAGGACAATTCCACCCAAAAACGAATGTGAAACTTCGTGCGATAACAGCTAACACGCCGCATCGTTTAAGAGCGCTGACGGCGGTTTCGCGGCTGGATCGGCAGCCGAATGTGGTGCCTGCTACGACGATGGCGGTTGAGATGGGGTGGGAGGAGATTGTTTAACGGAAGGTTGGGTGGGTTTGGGACAGGCAGTGTGCGCCGAAGTCGGTTTCTGTGGTGCAGGTTGTGAGGGTGTAGGATGGGGATAGGGCAATGGTGCCAATCAAACAACTTCCCTGTGAGTGACTCTAAAAGACGGACAGCTATAAATCATATGCGGCTTGACCTGTGCCGACAGGAGGAAACAGAGGCAGTGATACATGCATAGGTATCTACAGGACAGTATAAGCAGAGGACCTTGAGGACCTGGTGGAGGCCAGGCCGAGGAGCTTGGGGATTTTTTGGTATCAGTGACATATATATGGATGACACATCATCGAGAATACGGAGATGGATCGAGGGTACCGAGCTTATCCACTTTAGGCGAGTATCCCCTCAAAAGAATCTGGGATGTCTGGCAAGTCCGCTTTTGGTCAAGGATGCCGAAGCCACAATGTTGGTCTGTAGTCCATGCCTTTGCTTTGTAATTCTTTTGTTGCGCGAACGAGCAACATCTGACATGTGAGTTCTGTACTTGATATCGACTGCCATAGTAAGCAAGAGCGATTGAACGACGCCGCAACCATGATGAACAGTGCGGATTGCTCAAAATCGATGGTGGATCAGTGATCGATCATATATATATGGACAAGGGAGTTGCCATCAAGCCAACAATTGAACGCTCGAAAGACAGAGATCTTCTACCGGCATTTATCATCATCACCACCATCACCATCACCATCGCTACCACTGCAGTTTAACAGAATTTAACATACAAGTGACTTACCTACTTTAGAAAAATGACTCCAGAACAACCATCCATACCATTTTCCTACTACCGCGGAGGTACAAGCAAGGCACTATTCTTCCACGACAAGGATGTTCCTCCATCTGGACATGCCAGAAACAAGCTGTTTATCCGTCTGATGGGCTCCCCAGACCCGATGCAAATTGACGGCATGGGAGGCACATACATCGTCACTTCCAAGATTGCTGTGGTGAAGCCGTCTTCTCGACAAGATGCTGACGTCGATTACACTTTCTACCAGATCTCGGTCGAGGCGGATGAGATATCGGACGATCATAATTGTGGAAACATCTCGTCTGCTGTTGGGCCGTTCGCAATCACCGAGGGCTTGATCAAGGAGTTCAGAGCAGGGCAGAGGATTGATCCAAAAGTCAAGACACAGGAAATTCGGATCTTCAACACCGGCACAAAGAAAGTGTTAGTTGCTCATATCCCTCTCAAAGAAGATGGACGGGTTCAGGAGTCGGGCACTTTCGAGATCGCTGGCTGTCCAGGTACCGGCGCTCCCATCTTGATGGACTACAAAGACACACTCGGCGCCTCAAGGGGCAAAGGCATGCTGCCTACGGGAAATCCTATTGATATGGTCGAAGTATCTGGCCAGAATATCGAATTCACATTTTGCGACGTTGCCAATCCAGTAATATTTGCACAAGCTACGGCTCTGGGCATTCAGGGCGACAAACCTCCTCGCGCCCTCGACGAAAATTCTACTTTGCTTGTCAAGGTCAAAGAACTGCGAGGAAAGGTTGCGCAAAAGCTGGGCATGTGTCAGCACTGGGAGCGTGTTGACGAGGAGTCAGGTGCAATGCCGATGGTAGCCCTTGTGTCTGAAGCTTCAGACCCGCATGGGCACATCCAGTCAAGGGTGTTCATCGACAACAAGACCCACACATCCATGGCCGGGACCGGTGCGATTTGCCACACAGCATGCAGCCGAGCTCCTGGCACGGTTGTAAACAAACTGAAACGTGCTGGATGCGAAAAGGAGAAGATGTTCAACATCCAACATCCCTTGGGAATCATGCCTGTGACGGTGTCCACGAGGCCGGGAGAAGGGGGCCAACTGCCACGATTTCAGACGCTGTCGTTCATCAGGACCGCACGGCGGTTCTTGAAGGGAGAGATTGATGTGCCGGATGATGTGACAGATATATTTCTGGAGGGGATGCAACAAGCCCATAGGTCCACGACAAATGGTGTCTAGCATATGTAATAGATAGTGTTGTATACCTACAATAACCTTGAAACGTGCCTCACGTTGTGCAAGTTCAACCAGCGTGGCATCGATTCCACTTCTCAAGTGCTCAAGACCATGAGCAAGTCCTTTGAGAGCTTGAGGATTCTGTTGAGACCGAGCCAACCACCTCGGTTCAAGTCCATCGCGAACATGATGTACGCAAACCACCGCACCTCACACCACATGTTCGAATTACAGGCTGACTACTACATACCTATACTTGAGATTCGCCATTCAGGCAAAAATATGTGCGAAAGGCCTACCAAATATAATTAGCTAACTGGGTCTTGTCACTAACTGGCGGTAGCCAAACTCCTCAACATATAGTACCTTAAGATGATCTCCTCGGCTGCAGTTCTGGCCATGAATCAGCACTCCCTTATCGTAGCAGAGTACCACCTTCGCCGCCTGCTTAATGATAGATCAGGTCCATTTGATGCCTTCACCATGCCATGTTCATCTGGATCATTCTTCAGGAAGCAACGGGGCATCTCTGTCGACCAATACACGACTATCAACGGCTCCAGATCCTACAAACAGTCGTCAGCTTGATGCGTATGCGACCAAACTGACTTCACCCGTTTGAGCGTACAGTCTTTCCCTACCGGTGACCATGGTGAACGACGATGGAATATCTGCTCGGGCCAAGGCTTGTAACGAATGCCGCCACAAGATCTAGAGTCTCTAGTGTCACATGGCCTGTATGGTCGGTGCAACCCTTTGCAAAAGGGAACAAAGCTACTGATATTGTCTCGCTAGACCTTCCTCTCTCTGTCCAATAGATAATCTAGTAGACGCGGGCGAATTGTGTCCTATCCTTGTTGCTTATTCAAAGGTTCTCGGAATACAATCGTCGGTACTTCTGGTAAGGCTCTGTAGTACTGTCTCTCCTCGAGGTAGTGTACTGCACACCGTGCGAACGGTGCGAGCGGTGCGATCCCAGCAACCGCCCACTGCTGTCATGGCTAAGAAGCCAAGGAAGACTGCTGCACCAGCGAGTTCAACGTCCAGTCAGTCCGAGGTCGCAAATATACAAACACCAGCCAGACCATCTGGTCGACCTCAAAGACCTATATGGACACTGCTGTTTGATACCCATGTCAGAAGAGCATTCTACCTTGTGTTGCTGGCCGCGACCTATGCACCTTTGTCACAGCTCATTCTCTCACCAGTATACGGTTCAATACCTGCTGCCATCTATCATAAGTATGGCATGCTCGCTTCAGTTATGCTTTCCTTTGCCATCAAGGACTATGTTCCCCTGTCAATTGAAAAGTATTTTGGGCCCTTCGTGTTCTGGATTCCCGTGCTACATTTTGTGCTTTTCCGGTACAGCTCGGTGCTCGGAAGTCCAACAGGACCCCTGGTTACTGACTGTTTGACCACATATCCGCTAATCACCCTTTCTATGCACCTTGCTGCCAAACAGTTCGAGAAGCTAGACTTGAGGTTCCTTAATCGAGGAGTGGCCGAAGCTGGCCCGTCGATGATCAATTACCTCATGTTCACCATATTCGAAAGGTTGTTGAAAGGAATGCTTCCAACCTGGATGGGCGTGAACGTTCTCTTCAGTCGAGTCGGCTTTCAAATGCTTCTCGCCGCCTCATACACAGCTATCCTACCACAAAGCTTACTCTGGCCGTCCTTGCCAGCGATCGCTTTCAACACTATCGGTAATGTGCATTCACCATTGTCTCGGACAACTGATGTGCTACAGAATACTCTAGCACTCCACAACTATTCGCTTGTGGAGAGGAGGGAGTCGTTGACAGGATACCTGTCTGTTCTCGAGGACAATGAGAGGAAGTTCCGAATAATGAGGTGCGACCACAGCCTGCTGGGTGGTGATTGGATACTACCTTCAGATGCAAAAGGGAAGCGACAGGTTGCAGAGCCGGTGTATGCTGTTTTTACAATGTTGGAAGCTGTGAGACTGGTCGACCGAGGACGGGACAAACAAAAGAGTCCGGGAAAGGCCCTCAACATCGGCCTTGGTGTAGGCACGGCTCCATCAGCACTAATAGCGCATGGCATCGATACAACGATCATTGAGCTTGATCCGGTTGTGCATGCGTTTGCCACCAAGTATTTCGGCCTGCCTCAGAAGCACTTGGCATACCTTGGGGATGCGGTCGGAATAATTGAAAACAAAAAAGAGGGATTAGCTAACAATTATGACTACATTATTCACGATGTCTTCACTGGTGGTGCCGAACCTGCCGACCTCTTCACTTTCGAGTTTCTTTCAGGTCTGAAACAAATGTTGAAGTCTGATGGAGTTATCGCTATCAACTACGCAGGCGATCTTGCCATGCCATCCACATCACTGATCTACCGCACCATCCTCGAAGTCTTCCCATCATGTCGAGTCTTCAGAGAGGACGAACAAATTGCAGAAGAGAATGAGGATGCAATAGAACAAGATGGAGAGTTCACAAACATGGTCTTCCTATGCAACAAGGGTGACACGCCTGTCAAGTTTAGGGAAGCTGTGGAAGCTGACTTCCTCGGAAGTTCTTCACGAAGAGCATATATGGTGCCTAAATTTGAGGTAGCTGCATCCAAGTTCGAAAGAGAAGGTGAGCTACTCACAAGAGCGAACACTAAAGCGCTTGAGAAGATGCAGGTTCAAAGTGCCATTGGACATTGGAAGCTTATGCGAAAGGTGATTCCAGATGCCATTTGGGAAAATTGGTAAAGTCCTTGGAGATACTCACCGAGATTGCAGAAGATTATCAGGTCCAGTTGTCTCACTAAATGGTCGATGCGCACAGATTACATGCAAGACGCCTTCACTGCAATCGTGACCCCTCTGGGCGGGCAAGAGTGAAACCTCTCCGGTGATTAGCCAATTACACATGATTATCAAGCACCATACCCACATATGAATTGCTAGTCACTGGGAGGGTCTCGTCTTGCCCGCAGAGAGTATTGATCTACGCCTGCACACGGACCATGCACTTGCCTGAGTGAAAGGCGTGGCCAGGGTTGCTTCGTTCTCGTTTGTGTGGCTGCCTTGTCACTCAACCACGTTAGCGGCGCTAGCTGCCTGGGTTTTCACCACTGCGACTCCCTCCCACACTACACCACGTCTCCAATCACAGGGCACGATATCAGCATTCAAACTACTGTACATTCTGGTTCCTCCACCGGCCTGCTTGCCAAACCTTTATGTTACCGATCTAGCAATAGCGATAGAACGACCGATCTCCATCACGTCAGTCGAGGTAATAGATCTTCTTGCTGACCCTGTCGAGCAGGTGCACCAACGCACTTGCCCAATATAACCTATCAGAACGCAACTGCCCATTACCAACGACTGTTCCAGTCGTCAAACTGCATGCCGATCTTTCAATGGCGCTGATTCAACAATCATTACTTCGATACATTAACAGTTCTTCTAAAGAACACTTCCACGACCGATCTAAGATGACAAAATGGTTCGATCTACCCACTGAGGTGAAACAAATCATCTTACAAATGGTGTCAGATGCAGAGTCTATCATCTACATACCCAAAGACCGTCGTTACAAAGTCGATCGCCGACATGAGGCTGCTCACCACTTCCACGACCTTTTACTAGTATCAAAGACTTTCATCACAAGTGAAGAGTTTGCGTTTGCTCTATTGGGCAAGGCTGTGGTCACTTTCTACTGCTACAACCAACTGCGTCGGCTCACTGCAGAAATAGACCCTTCGTTCAAACAGCACATCCGTCGCATCCACCTCAGCCGCATCTTTTACCCCAATCATCCCGACACTGCATCAGATTCATTCGACAATTTCTCTAACATATCAACCACTCTTTCGACCAACATGCCCGAATTACGTCAAATTTACATCTCCTGGGATGATTATTGTGCTCCTCTCGGTCACTTCATAGCTCCCCTTGGCACCTTTGTGACTCCAGAACAACACTCCGAAATGCTCAAGTTTGCCTTGCAGCGTAACGATGCCACTCACGCCCCAAGCTACTTTCGTCCAGAAACGTCCCGCGACGTCCTACCCAATGCTGTTGCCAGCTTCATTGGAAATCGAAAGACCGCTTCTAGTGCATCTCGTTGGTCTGCTAGATACGAACCCTCCCTTGCATGGTCACGACCACACGTCTGGATCCGTCGTCTCGTCCAATATGCCGAAGACGCAAACATTGAACTCATCTTCAACGTCACACTCTGCATCAGCAGCCGACACATCGACACCGACTGGATTTCCCTAGCAAGCAGACCGCGCGGCCGCATCCGCGACGGCAACGGACTAGTTGGCGACTGCTGGTGCAACCGTATACAACCAGGAGAATTGAGATACTGGAATGCATCAATGTACATTGAAATGCATACACAAGCGCAGATGAGCACGAAAGATTGGATGTTGAGGGTGAAAGATCACGGAGGGAAAGGGTATGCCTATCACCAACAGCTTGCGTACGAGTTGTTGCATGCCAAACCCAGAGCATCGCAGGACTGGTATGGCAACCTATTAGCAGGCCTTGTCTATGAGGGTGGTCGTGTGCCACACCAGAAGATGCCCAAGTTCGCATTCTAATGGACATGGACTGTTAGCATGGCAGAGGAGGATGGTGAAGACATCGCACAATTTTCGATGTGTACGTACCTAAGTCACGTTTCGCAAAAGAGAAGGGAGTGAAAGCAGTCAATAAGCACTGCAGTTTATCGAAGCCTTGTAGTCTTTCAAGCAGAAAGACACAGACCTTGAAGGAATATTACAGCCAGCTAGGTCGCATAACACTTCACTATGAAGACTGCAGTGCAGTGCAGTGAAGTGCCGTCCGAAAGTGATAGTGATGAATAATACTTACAGTAGTAACAACCAGAGTGGAATGACATTGAAAATGCATACTTAGGTACGATATGTGCGTATACCTGAATACAAAATAATCGGACCATTCACTTTCTACTGTATAACACCCTACCAAAATTTCATATACAGTACAAAACCATTCGTTCATTTCCGTGTAAGTGGCATGTCCATTAGGTATGTCACGTCACTAACCACGTATACTGTGCTAAACACATACATGTACATATCATTTAGAAGTTGAACTTGGAGGATGTATAGTGTTTAACATATTGTGCTGGGTTGTATAAATTCGG
>Ga0181459_100340_pt1 | contig 10291 bp, 2 predicted proteins | sample InSIn2SAF170_FD_119060 | JGI IMG/M metagenome (GOLD analysis project Ga0181459, IMG submission 119060) | Clean room microbial communities from NASA Spacecraft Assembly Facility at Jet Propulsion Laboratory, Pasadena, California, USA -... ...
AAGACGCCTAGCACTAAAGTACTAAGTAAGAGACTAGGTATAGCTTAACCTTAAAAACGTTTAAATAATAAGGAAAAGCAAGAAGTTTAATTAGAAGAGCTAGAAATTCTAAGTAGCTTGCGTACAAGACCCCTATTAGGTAGAGCTTAATGTCCCCTAGCAAATAAAGTTATACTATATAGACTTGTTAAGGCCTGCTATAAACAACCCTCTCCCCTCTTAATAACCTAGAGATACAAACCCTAGAGCAGTTGTTGTATGAGAAGAAGGTTATAAAGACTACTTAGAGTACTATGTTAAGGAAATCCTTAATAAGCGCGTATAAGCAGGCTGACTATAGTACTAAGTTAAGTAGAAGGATTATAAAGACTTAACTTAGGAGCTAAGAGAATATGTTATTAAGACTAAAGCCTATAAGAAGTAGGTAGCCCGTACACAAATTGTACGACTACTAACTAGGAAGCTATCTAAGACCTACTCAGCGTCAACCAAGTACTCTTTATCCTTAGGAGCCGTGATAACACGACCACCTAAGCGGCCAGAGACACTGTTAGCAGACTTAGAAGAAGAACCTGTATAAGGGACTGCATTAAAGTAGCAGCAGGTAGAAGCATTGCTCTATACGCAGTTTAAATAAGCCCTACCCTATTCTCTAGCAAGAGACACATAGCTAAGGAAAGTAGTAAATATCTTCTTACTATATATAGCTGCAGCGCAGTTAAGAGTATAACTAGTTAAGTTAACTGCACTATAAGAATAGATAAGGTAAGCCTTAAGGTAGGACTAGCGCTAGGTAAGCAGCTATTATATATAGGCAGTTATATAAGCAATAACAGGAGAATAGTTGCAAGGGCTAGCGCTAAAGACAGCGTTGTACAGGGACTAACTGCAAAGGCAAAAGAAGAAATTAGTAATGCATTAGATCTTAGGCTATATAAGTTATTAGTAAGAAGATAAGAGAATAGAGAAGAATAGTTATTGTATAGAAGTAAACGCAAGGATGTGTTAGAACTTATTAGCTATAGTAGCATCTAGGATATACTAGACTATGTAGTTCTAGTAGAAGTTAGCAGGACTAAGAGGAATGTTAATATTAGCAGGGATTACGCTACTAGCACCTATACAAGTAAGAAGCTAGTAGGCAATATTAGTAAAGCAGTTAAAGGTAGTTGCATAAGTGCTGTTAGCAGAGCTACTGTTAGAAGCCTGCAGGTAGTTTACACTACTACCCTGCTAACTACTAGGACCCTAGATACTATAATTAGGAGCGGCTATAATAATATATAAGGAAGAATAGTATAAGAGAGGAGTTTAAGATATTAAGAGTGTATAGAAGCTAAAAGGCTAGAAAGAGTTAACTTGCAGGTTATAGAAGAGGAAGAGTTAAAAGCTAGGCACTAAAGGTTTATATGTGCCCTAGGACTAGCAGTAACCCACTAAGCTAGCCTTAATTGCAAGTAAAACAACAGATCTGCAGTTACTATATAAAAGTTGCAGTAAAAGGCACTGCATATAACTAGCACATCTACTTATAAAGCAAACAAATTTTCCTAATTTATATATTACAGCAATACACACATAACGCAGTACTAGGAACTGCGCTAGGCAATAGCTTGCAGTCACGCACAAACTAACACTAGCGTATAAGACTGCAAGTAAATATAAGGAGGGGAGTATTGTTATAGGCTAAGCCCTAGTATATAGGACTATATACAGGACTTGCTCACGTAACACGCTAAGCAAGGCTTAGCTACCTATACTTTATCTTATACAAGAGAAGACAGCTTCTCTTCTCTATCTTTCTGCTTCTGTAGTATAGGACAAATGCATACTTATTAGAAGGCCACTTTGACCCTTAACAATATCTATTAGCCTGCACTTACTTCTTTGCCTTTTTTCTATTACTACGCACTCTAAACTTCTTTAAAGTAGCTAGTTATAAGCTATCTTTAGCTATTACGGTCCTTTCTGCCTTAACATACTTTCTTTTATATAATTTATATTATATAGTAACTTTATTAGCAGCTTAAAGCTTAGCAATCTCCTATTATACTATTACTAGCTTGTGCGTAATTATTACTACCCCATTTAAGACCTTCTTAAACACTTCAACTATAAATCTTAGTAAAATATCTATATACCTCTAAATCCCTGTCTTTATAAGTGTTAATTATAACCTAAGTTCTAGAGTATTACTAGAGGTTTATAACTACTAGGGCTTGTTATTAGTAGGGAGTTAGAGTAATAGAGTGCGCAGCTTTATATTAAGGCCTATTATAACCTATTCTAGGTTAAAAGGAACTAATCTAGCAACTTAGAACCCTCCTTAGATATTGCTAGGGGTAATTGCAGTGTTATAGGCGTATATAAAGTATAGTAGAAACTTAGACTTTATAATATAGTTAATCTAGTTATGCATAAGGTCTTTAGCTTAGTGCCTGTACACCTTCTTTAAAGGGGCAAAACAACCTATATTAAGCAGCTATAGGAGGTATAATAAGTAAGAAAGCATGCAGATAAAGATAATCTTATTATTCTTGCAGTACTACTAGAAGTTAAGCAAGTTATAGCTCTTATAGCTATTAATAACTAGTAGGCAGTAGCTGCTAACTATACGCTGCTTTATATGCTCGTTAAAATGCTCTAACTAGTCTAGACTAAGCTTATTAGTAGTCTAGCTGTTATTAGAGACCCTAATAACCTAGTTCTAGGGCAGATCTTCCTCTTTATACTAGGCAGAGAGGTAGTAGTAGGCCTTAAAGATAATAAAGGGCAGAATAGCCTATTCTTTAGTATTAATACCCTAGATAACTATTATCTACTACTAACTTTAGTCGTCCTTATCTCTCTAAGGCTGTAATAACTGCTCTAGTAGATATCTAGCCTAGCATAAAGCCTGTCTTGTTAAAGTTATACATGTCTATATTCTAGATGCTATACTTAGCTTTAATGTTTGCTACTAGGCTAAACTAGCTCTAGATTACCTTAGAATCCTTATTAAGAGCTCTCTTATAGTTGTACTTATAATTAAATTTTACTTTAAGCTATAACGTGAAGCACCACCGAGGCGGTAACACCACCGAAGCGGTAACTTTTTCTTGGCATTGCAACTTCTACGTACGACACGTAATGGCTTAACAACGCAAACAGCAACTGCTACAGCAAGAAGGTAGGATTGACCTTGCGCTAAACGCGTACGATTTAGGCCAATTTAAGAGCGTGCGCCTTGCTGCCACTGCGTACAAGGTCCCACAGCAACGGCTCTCTGATCGGCGGAACAAAATCACCTTCCGGCTATCTACAACTGCTAACGGACGAAAGCTCACTCCTACAGAAGAGCAAACCCTCGTACGACACATCCTCAATCTAGACACGCGAGGATTTGCCCCTAGACTGTCTGAGGTGGCAGATATAGCTGATCAACTGCTGGCTGCCCGCGGCGGGACACCTGTTGGCAAGAACTGGGCTGAGCGGTTCGTCTCTCGTACGGAGCAGCTCAAAATGGCGTTCAACCGAGCAAAGGATCGCCAGAGAATCGTACAAGAGGACCCAGAGCTTATCAACTTGTGGTTCAAGCTCGTACAAGACACAATTACCCAGTATGGGGTCCATCCAGATGACGTCCATAACTTTGATGAGACAGGCTTCCAGATGGGTGTGATTGGCTCAATGAAGGTTGTTACAGGCTCTGAGAGACGTACGAGGCCTGATCTGATTCAGCCAGGGGATCGTGAGTGGGTGACAGTGATCCAGGGCATCTGCGCTGCTGGGTATGCTATCCCACCCTTTATTATCTACAAAGGCATTGTACACATCTCAGCCTGGTATGAGGAGGAAGATATACCGTACGATTGGAAGCTCTCTGTCTCTACTAACGGTTGGACAACCAACGCACTTGGTCTTGAGTGGTTAAAGCACTTTGACCAGCATACAAAGGCGCGCCAGAAGGGGTCGTACAGGCTGCTTATCTTGGACGGCCATGAAAGCCACCTCAACCAGGATTTTAAGGACTACTGCCTCGTACACAAGATCCTAACCCTTTGTATGCCTGCTCACTCGTCGCACATCCTCCAACCACTTGATGTGGTGTGTTTCTCGCCATTAAAACGCAGGTACTCTGAGCGCGTACGAAGCTTGGCATCACGACGCGTCTTCTATATTAACAAGGAAGGCTTCCTTCTAGCCTTTAAAGACGCGTTTTTTCACGTGTTTACGTACGACAACTGCAAGAAGGCCTTTGAGGCTTTAGGGCTAGTGCCTGTTAACGCGCAGCGTGTCTTGGATCGCCTTGATGTGCAGATTCGTACGCCCTCACTAGTACCCCACCCAGAAACACCCTGGGAGTCAAGAACACCAAGCAATACACACGAATTTGGATCGCAATCAAGACTCGTAGGCGATACCCTCGTACGAGACCCACAATCAGCCCAGAAAGGGTACTCGCAGCTGATTAAAGGAGCTGAGACAATGCTGCACGAGAATGTGATTATGAAGTCACGCATTCACCAGCTTGAAGAGCAGATAGCAGTGCTCACTAAGCGTACGAGTCGCAAACGAAAGCGAATCCAGCATGGCGGTACAATAGAGTATGGCGCAGCAGCATTGGCAGTAGCTCAGAGTGCATCTGGTAGTCGTACGATAGCAAAGAAGGCGCGCAGTAGTAGTGGTTAAGAAAGAGCCCAACCAGGTCAACGGCACTGTGGCAACTGCGGCAAGACTGGGCACAACGCGCGTACGTGCTAAAAAGATGCAGAAGAAGATTCTGTATCAGATACAAGTGGCTTGTACGAGGAATCTGTTCATAGTGTTAAGTAAAGTAGATGTTCATTTGTAGTGTTCGCAATGCCAAGGAAAAGTTACCGCTTCGGTGGTGTTACCGCCTCGGTGGTGCTTCACGTTAGTTAATGCTTAATAAATATACTAGGCTAGTTTATACTAATATAGCCTAAACTACGCTTAGCGCGCAAGGAATTAGCTATGTTAGCTATAGCTGCAAGCTAAGGCAGAAATCCTTATATAACTAGCTTAAGTATATGCTAAACAATTACCCCCTCTTTATTATTATCTATATTGTATAGTCTAGGCGTAGAATCTGCTTGTAAAGGTTGTCTAGCGCGTTAATAACCTAGTGTAGTTTAAGAGATAATATAGTAGGCTATAGCGCATTATTAGGACATTTTTGCGCTTTATTTAATAGCTTAAAGTATAAGGCGTACTTTACTTTCCTCTAACGCGTCTAAGTAGTGTTGTTAGGGAGGCATTATTGTAGAAGGGGTAGTTTAGTAGGGTCTTAGCAAAAGTAGCTAACTTACCTATATAGCCAACTTACCTATAGGGTACGTTACTTAATCAACTTAGAAGTAACATAACTTCTATAACCATTAAGTATTAAGAGGTAGTACTTTCTCTAAGCTATAGCCTTAGTAAAGCAATTAAACACCTGTTTAAGCTAGGCAAGAGCTATCTTATTGTTGCTCTAGCCTATGCTAGATAAGCTAATAAATACTAAGTGTTCCCCTAGCTTAATTTCCTTAATCTAGCCTAAGTAAATAGCTTAATTAGCTACTAGATATATAAGACTTGCTAGCAGGGCTGCCTCTAAGGCGCTTATGCAGGTAAGAAGAGTAATCTACTTCTATAAGCTGTCTTAGAGAGTGCCCCTAACTTGCTTGCTGTCCTAGAGTAGCTAGGAGAACACTTATTTTATATATTTAAGTACCCTAATTATAAAGCCCTTCTTATTTATATTATACGTGTGCTAAGGCTTAACGCTATACTTAGCTATCTTGCTATGTAGAAGCATAAAGTAGGCCTTAATAGAAGCCCCTAAGTTAGCTTAGTAGCAACTGCAATCCTTCCCTATTACCTATTTAGTAACTAGTTTAGCCTTATAACAGTAGAGGAAGCAAGTGACCTAGCTATAAGAGACACTGTTACTAGCTACTTTAGACGCGTAATTTTAAATTTAAAGCCTGTTAGGAGGGAAGCCCTGCTTAGTAAGGCTATTAATTAGCCTAATAAGCTCTGCTTCTTTAATATTATTAAGTTTCTGTTAATTAATTACTTTAATCTCCCTAGAAGTTAAAACCCCTTTGTGCCTCTGCGCTAACATAGATTAGTTAACTCTCTTCTCTGTAGCAAACTCTATATATAAAACTTTCTCTTCTTAGTTACACAAATTAAATTCTTTAATTGCTTTTTAAATTAGGTCTATATTAATTAAGTTATAGGGTGTTAAATATAGGGTGCGATTTGTTCGGCGGGGCGTTACGCGATGGTGGGCGTCACGCGCACGAACACGGTATGTGCTGGTTAAAGTGCTTCAGCCCTTTAAACTGAGCTCGTTGTTGGTGCAGCTGTTCTCAGAGACATTGAAGGTCCAGTTGTCAGGTATACTGGGCTCTTTGTACCAAGCAGAGAGGTGGTGCTTGACAGAGAAGATGATAAAGGGTGGGATGGCCCACTCCTTTGCATAGATGCTCTGGATGATACTGGTCCACTCTCGGTCGCCCTGCTGCACTGCCTTTGGTCGCCCGCGACGCTCAGAGCCTGTGACAACAGCTCCTGTTGATATAACGCCCATCATGAGGCCAGACTTATCGAAGTTGTGGGTGTCTTCATCTAGGGTACCATACTTAGCTTTGCTAACCTGCTGTCGAATACCAATCGCACATCGGAAACCACCATGAACGGCACCAGTTGAAGCTGAGTCTGCCCACAGTATGCATACCGCCGTGTCTGTGCGTGTTAATGCGTCGTCGTCTTGCCATCAATGAATATTTAGTCCATGGCTTAATTTCCGCATTCAGTCTTGTTTCTGTCCATGACAGTATGTGAGTCGATGCTCTTTGTCACTTACGACCCAGCTTGAGCAACAACGGTACAACCACGTTTCTACGAAGCATCCTTTGCATGCATCAGTTGCTACGTCAGAATCCGTTCTTTCTTGTTTGCGGCGGTGGCGATTGCCAAATCTCTTCCCCTTCAAAAGGGCTACAGGACGACTGCGGTGGCGCTACGTATCTTGTCCTCAAGCGACTCAGTCTTGACGACAGCCAACAAAAGCAACCAGAGAACGCAGAAACCGGGTATACCCATCGCAACACGCAAGCGCCGATTTTACAAACCCGTGGTCGTCAGATACCATTTCAGTGTCCAAAATTCGTTCCTCTTCAAAGGCAGTAATGCTCCTACCCCTGTCGAACAAGTCGGGCTTCTCTCGCTCGATCCAGTCAACTTCGTCAGCTGCAAATGCCGCCGTCACTGGCCCCTCTGAGATCTTTCGAACTCCGACCGCAAGCATCCAACATCCGTCGCCGTCCTCGAACGCGAGCCTTGTAGGCATAAATAGCGCTTCGAACCTTAGAAGCACACGGAGTCGACGCGGAGCTGTCCAGTTGTCGCCAGACTGGGCGCATGAGGTCTGCGGTAGTGATACTCACAACGCAGAGAGTCCAACGCGCTTACAAGCTTCATTAAACATGTTAAAGAGGATCAGCTCAGGATTACGCAGCCTATTGTCTCAGAAAGGCCCGAAGAGAGGCGGGAGATCAGAGACTTGAGGATACTTCGGCTAGCTGCGCGTGGCACTGTGATTGGTTGAGCTGAAAAGGCAACTCGACAGGTCACATGCCTTGCGGAGGCTTTGCAATGCAGAGGAAGAGGGTCGTATTACGACGCGGAGCGGCAGATCTGGTCTCGACAGCTTCTAGCACTCCTCACGCAGTAGCCTGCACTGTGTAATTCTCCACGTTGTACAATGCACAATTTGTCTTCCTCTCTCGCCCTCACACATTGCTCGAACTCCCTGTCATACTGAGATGCTCCCTGACTGCTACTAGCAAACATTAGCGTCAAAGCGTTTACAGCATCTACTGGCTACGACAGGACCCAACGGGCATGTGACCCTTACCAGTATGACTACGTGCATTCAGGATCGAAATGTGGACGTATCTTGCGCTACCGCTGTACTTAAGCCTAACAACCAAACGGTGGCGAGCTGCGCTATGAATATGACTCCACCATCTGATTAGTCGAGAACTATGGATGGCTGAGGACTATGGATGGTTGAGAACTATGGATGGTTGAGAACTATGGATGGTTGAGAACTATGGATGGTTGAGAACTATGGATGGTTGAGAACTATGTGGCCAAGAACTACAGGTGGCCGAAAAGTATATGTGGCCGAGCAGTATACGATCATGCTAAACACAGCCGTATGTCTGATGATATACATGGCTTTCGTTTCTAAGTAGATGCAAGACCATCGATAGCTGTCGGTATGTCACGATGTCTGCACGGGGCTTGTCTATTGCATGTTGCCACCAGGTTCTCTGGCTAGTCTAAAGATCTCCATCGGTCTTTCTCATGCGAAGTGCGTACTGGATCAGAAGGCCTACACCTGGCTTACGGATGGCTGAACTAATTCTGACGCAGACCGAATGCCCAGTAGCATGCCGTATCTGGTCAGAGGCAATCCCGATATAGGAGTCTACACAATGCTTTAGCCAGACAGGCGGTTCTTCGAAGCGTTTTGCGATTTTCTGATGGCATCGTAGTGACGCATCATCGAAGCTGAAAAGACGTTACACCAGTCCTTGTTCGGACAGAAAACGGAGCGGAGCGGGGGCCTGCATGCATCAACAGATCTGCGCGGCCCTGCCCTTGGCCTGCTTTCTGTTCTCGAGGAGGTCATGACGCTCGACCGAGAACGGTCGTTTGGACTCGGTCTATCTAACAAACCGTCCAGCCCAGGCCTTGTATCTGGCAGTGCAAGGAATCGGAGCATCTTTGTGGCTGCATTCGTAGAATGCCAGACAGAGATGCTTGCGAGGAACGCATGGAACAGGGATCTAACCCATGCATCCACGGACAGCAAGTGGTGTTAGGATATAGTCGCCTGTATAATTTCCGAATTACTACGCACTGTCACATCAAAACTTTACAGCAGTGGCTTCATCATAACGCATGGAACTTAGGGACCCCTAAGCCAGCTGCATTTATTAGTTGAATCTATTCACGGATTGCTACAAACAACAGGCATGTGCTTCTAGGAGGGTTGTTCCTATGTGACCTCAGTCCAATTAGTCTCTTGAATTAATGCATTTCTACCTTTCCTTTCTGCCTGTAGACGCGTATTCCGAAACTGTGCACTCGTTTGCGGAAGAAAGAGATGATTTCGTTCCAGGCCGATATACCGGCTAATCCACAGAATGCTCTTATCAACTGTAGGCACAACCGGAACTATTGACGATAAGCGGAGACTCGATGTGCCCCACGGCAGATCCTTTTAGACGAATTCTTTAAATCTGCATCTACAGACAATTTGCTGTGGGCAGATAATGATAGTAAGGTACGGCTTCACCGCCATTAGAACCATTACAGAAAATCGGTGCCACCATCTACAGATCCCGAGCTGTAACAAAACTGAATGTACGCTAAGATGGCAGGACACCTCTCGTGACCGCGGCATCTAGTTTAGTGGAGATAAATAATATGAGCACTGACAAAGAACCGGATTGTTACCTCAAGCGCCGAAGTCAGAAAGAGCCAGGCATGCAGAGCCTCTCCATAGTTTTGCAAACGGTATCTCAATGGCCACGCACCGCCAACGCCTATTTCAAGTAAGGAGGGTGTCGTTGCTGCTAGGCTTATTGATGCAGTCATTGATCTCATACTGACGTGAGGGGATTCGATACCACCGCCTTGACAGTATGTTGGAGCCTGGGCCTATACTCACCTTCCCAAAGGCGGCAAGAGTACTATACCATGAAGAAGAGAAGGGAGATAGCACAACGAAGGAGTCAAGGTACGTGACCTGGGTCCGTTCTGCACCTGGTCTAAGAAGCTTACAGACAGCAGATATTCTATATGCAAACCCCTGAGCATATAGCAATGAAACAAATTCATCCCATCCTTCTCTCAACCCAAGGTCTCTTGATTCGAGCCTGTCAATGCGAATACTATGTTCATTGAGGATACCTGAACTGCTACTCATTTATTACCCTTCAAAGCCTTGGTCACCATGCCTGGAGTTCAGCCGAACAATGAGTCCGTGTGAGTAGGGAACCAAGAATCTATACTATGGCTCCCGCGATCTGTTGCTAGTTCCTGCCAGTCTTCCCCGAAGACCGCTACGCATCGGCACAGTAGGAGTTGAGCACGTAGAAGAATCTCTCCTGCGTGAAATCGCCAGGAAGTACGACTGTGTGGGCTTCGACAGTTCCACCGAGCGCATCGAGCATTGCAACCACACTTCGGGTTATTGCAAAACGTTGAGCTTACAGCTGAT
>Ga0181459_100314_pt2 | contig 10253 bp, 15 predicted proteins | sample InSIn2SAF170_FD_119060 | JGI IMG/M metagenome (GOLD analysis project Ga0181459, IMG submission 119060) | Clean room microbial communities from NASA Spacecraft Assembly Facility at Jet Propulsion Laboratory, Pasadena, California, USA -... ...
AAAATGTGGGACTCTGCCTTCTGTGGTGTGCGATTGTAATCTGCGATTACGATTATCGTATCACAACCCGGTTACGTCGGGGGCTGATTTTTGCAATGCCTTCCCTGTTAGGAAGTGCGATTGCGATTTATCACATCACAACCCTAACCTTGCTTGGGGCCGATTCTTTAACACGACCCACTTGCGATATGCGATTTGCAAAATGCGGGGACCAATGGCGGCCTGCCACTTGGGGTTTGCCCATTCGCTGAAGGGCCTTGCCAAATCATCTTTTCCTGCCATCTGTCCAAGTCAAACTTGAACTTTGACTTGCTCTAACTTCTTCATATAAGCTCGGATTTGAGTTTTGTTCACACTGTTGGAATCAGAATGACGAGATATTTGATTTGAAGCTAAGTTTATCAAGATTCCGACAGTTTGAGTTTTGATCCTAATTTTGAGCACCTAATCAGATTCCTAGGCCTATAAGGTAACCACCCTCTGGGATTTACCGTGTATCCTGCCATTACCAATCAAGGGATTCCTAGGCCCAATCAAGGGTATTCACTAGTGAGCTTTATCATGTATCCTACCATTTACCAGTCAAGGGATTACTAGGCTTAATCAAAGTGTTCACAGTCAGACTTTACCGTGTATCCCATCTCAGGATTCTTAGGCCCTGTGAATAATCATGAGACCACCGCACTCAACTTCGAATCCATCCGGAAATCCATCTCAACCAAATGTAAGAGAACCCACCACACCATGGCTATCTGGAAATGACAAGGCAAGGGTGAAGAATATTCTCACACCTGGAAAAAATCCATGCCAATGACAACAAGAGAGCGAAGAACACACATGCATGTACCATGCATGCCACATCTAGCAAGGAAATCACACATGTAAATCAATACTTGCAAGTAATCTCGTTGTATTTGCTTGGTCTTGCTCTTCCTTGCTTGATCTTTGCTTCCCTTTGCCTTCTCTTTCCTTCCTTTTCTTTCCTTGATCCAATGCTAGAATTCTCAAAGAATGCTCTAAGTTTCCAAGACTGAGAGAGAGAAAGAGAATAGAGAGAGAGCTCCAAAACTAAACTAACAAAAGGTACCAACTGATCCTCATAATCCTTTTTATTAATGAGGCCTTTATTTTCTTCAATTTTGCATTGTTTTCCTTCATTTTCCTCCTCACATGCAACCTGTGACCTTTCACCTTCCTTTTCTCCTAATTTCCGTTATTTTCATAAATAAAATACTAATTAACACCTCATTCCTTTCCAAATCGTTTACCAATTTCCCTAGCCATGATAAACCAAATGAACACCCACACTAGGATGTTTTTCCCAACATTCAGCTTGGAATACGTGTCCCATGACCTTGGTTATTATTTTGCCTTTATTAACTTTATTACATGGAATTTTGATCAGGGTTGTTACAAAACCCTCCCCCTTGCGGGAGCATCATCCTTGGTGTTAAATGGCACCTACAACCAACAAGACTATTGAGAAGAAAAACATACTGCCCATGGAGGTTTATAAATTAGCTCGATGTGGTATTTATGATGATCAACCTGCTGGAAAAAAAAAACCAACATAACACAGAAAAACATAGCAACCGTAACATCATGATACCCATACAACTTATTGGAGCTTTATAACACATCTCATGCCGGTATTTACATCCATACACATATGTACATATACCAAAACATCACACCAAAACATATACCAAAACATTCGCTCAACCAGTGAATAAACAAAGATACGTAACCCGCATATAATCAACCATCTCCCATGTAGCTTCATCGGGCCCAAATTGCTTCCACTACACTTTAACCTACTTGATTACTGAGTTCCAGAGCATGAACATATTTCTTTGCAATATGCACCGAGGTTCCGATTGGAATTCTCCATCTGGCTCCACCTGAAATATAGATGAGTCAATCACATGATCAACATCTTTAACATACTTCTTAAGCAATGACACATGGAAAACATCATGGAATTTAACTATTGGAGGTAGTGCAAGGTTCCATCTTGGCACATGATCCAATCCTCAAGGAGCTCTTCTTCGGCTTGATGCCCAAGTACACTTGTTCCCGAACCTGAATCTCCTTAAGCAACTTGTTCTAATCTGCATAACATTTTTGCATGTCTTGTGTTGCCTTTAGATTCTTCTTGATTACTTGCATTTCTTGTTCCATCTCTGCCATCATATCCAGTCCAATTAACACCCTATTGACTGGATCACTCCAACTAATGGGAATATTATAGCCCCCCTCCATAGAGTGCCTCAAACAGACTCATCCTCAGTGACCCTTGATAACTGTTATTATAAGAAAACTCAACCAATGGAAGGTACTCATCCCATCTCCTCTACTACCTCATCACATACATCCTCAACATGCCCTCCAATATCTTGTTGGTCCTCTTTGTATGCCCATTTGTTTTGCGGATAATAAGTTGTGTTGAAGGCCAACTCTGTCCCCAAACCTGCAAACAACTCCTTCCAAAACTTGGAAGTGAACTTAGCATCCCTGTCTGACACAATCTTCCTTGGAACACCATGTAACCTCACTATATCTCTGATGAATACATGTGCCACATCACTAACTAAATAAGTAGACTTCACTGGAATGAAATGCGCTACTTTAGTCAACCAGTCCACCACAACCATGATGGAATCATGCTATCTAGATGTCCTCGTTAAACCTGCGATGAAATGCATGGAAATGACCTCCCACTTCCACTCTGGAATCAGAATCAGCTGTAGTAATCCACTTGGATTCTTACATTATGCTTTCACATGCTGGTAATCGAAACATTTAGCCACTAACTCTACCACGTCCTTCTTCAGATTATACCAGTGATAAAACTTATTCACTGTTGTCAATGCCTTCTGGTATCTAGGGTGATCTGAATACGGTTTTGCATGAAAATATCGCAAGATAGTCTTCTTGATATCATTGTCATTCAACACATAGATCTTATCCCTAAATATGACCAAACCGTCTACTGTAATACGATATTCCATATCATGATTACATGTACCATGCTGCAACCTAAGCATAAGCTCCATGTACCTGGCATCCTGTTGTCCTGCCTGTAAGATCTGATCCTGTAAGTTTCTCCCATAAGAAATCATAGTTGCTATATGATTCACCTGTACTCTCCTGCTAAGAGCATCTGCAACCTTTTTATTCTTACCCTTGATGTACTTGATATCAAAATCGAACTCATTGATCATGGCCAAACATATAGGTTGCCTGAAATTCAAATTCATTTGGTCAAACAAATATCTCAATCCACTGTGATCACTCATCAATACAAACCTCCTTCCAAGAAGATAGTGTCTCCACATCTTCAATGCATGGATGATCACTGCCAACTCAAGATCATGTGTTGGATAATTCTTCCCATGCTCATTTAGTTTCTGTGACTCAAAGCATACTACATGTCCTTCCTGCATAAGGAATCCACCAAGTCCTCTCTTGCAAGCATCTGTACATACCACAAACTATTTTTCTGGATCCACAATATTTAACACTAGAGAATTTGTCAACAGTTGTTTCAACTGATCAAAACTTGTTGCACATTAATGTGTCCATTCAAATTTCTTACCTTGCCTCTGTAGTGATGTAATAGGATATGCAGTCTGAGAGAAGTTCCTAATAAACCTCTCATAGTAACCTTCTAGCCCCATGAATGATCTTACCTCATCAACATTCCTAAGAGCTGCCCATTCCATGATAGCTCTTATCTTCTCCGGATCCAATGATATGTCTTGGAAATAACAAGTCCCAAGTAATGTACCTATGTTTGAAAGAAACTGCATTTTCTAAGCTTCACATACAATTGATGCTCTCTCAATAATCTCAACATTGCTGCTAAATGCTTGGCATGCTCTTCCCCATTTTTATAATATATCAACATGTCATCAACAAATACAATAATAAACTTGTTCAGATAAGGATGCAATACACCATTCATCAAGCACATAAACATAGTTGGAGAATAAGTCAAACCAAATGGAACTACAACACCCTTATAATTCCCATACGTGGTCTAGAAATTCGTCTTGTAAATTTCCTCTTCCTTGATGCATACCTGATGATATCCGGATCTCAAGTCGATCTTTGAGAACATTGATGCTCCCTTCAACTGATCAAACAAGTTATCAATCCTTAGCAACATATAACTATTCATGATGGTTACCTTGTTGAAATGCTTGTAATCGATGCATAATCTAAGAGTACCATCCTTCTTCTTCACAAACAATACCGTTGCACCCCACGGTGATACACTTCGCATAATGCATCCTTTGTCAAGCATTTCCTTCAACTGCAACTTCATCTCTACTAACTATGGGGTGCTCATCCTATATGGTGCCTTTGATGTTGGTGCTACCCCTGGTACCAACTCAATGGAAAATTCCACTTCTTTGTGAGGCAGAGACTCTGAAATATCTACTAGAAACACATCTTGAAACTGATGCAAGATCAGGTACCTGCTCAATACCTCGCATCTTCAACATCCTTACCTTTATCATTAGAAATATGCACTACAAATAACACACCCCCTTTTCTGCGATTACATTTTGCCTATACAGCTGTCACCATTCTAATGGATGTTATCATCTTCTTACCTTGCAATACTCTTTGTTCTCCATTGTCATCCATGCACTCAATGGCCCTGCCATAACAATCTAGCTTAGTCCTATGAAGATATAGCCAATCCAAGCCCAAAAGCATATTGTATGATCCTAACGAAAATACATTCAAATGTGGTGAGGTAGGCATACCATTCAACTTGAATTCACAAGCTCTTAGCCAATGATGAACTCTCTTCTTTGTACCTGTAGCCAACTACACTAACCAGGATTATGCATGCACTTCTTTATTCAAACCACACTTATCCACCAGGTTGGGACTAACATAACTATAATTAGATCCAGGTTCAATCAAAATAGAAACAACTTGATCACAAAGGTTACCATCCATCTCGATAATAGTTTCCTGGTGATCCGCCTACTTGTTATCCAATGCTACATATATATAAGGAATACTCTATGCAACATCGCCAACAGTCTACGCCTCTTGTGCACTGTAGATATGAGGCCTACCACCCTGATACTGCAGGAAATCTCTTTGGAGATGATCCTTGCCACATATACAACACTGGAACAGTCCCATACCACCACCTCTATTATTATGCCCTCCAAGTTGTGACCCATGTCCCTGTCTAACTACGTTGAACTTCTTATTAGGTGCAACATTTTCTTTCTCAAATGCATCCTGAGGTCTTGTTATTTTTTACTATCATTTTCCTTTATCTTTGTCTTTCCCTTTTGAACCTTGTTGTGATTTTGTCTTACGCTTTGACTGCCCATAAAAATGCTTCAATTTTCCAATAACTTCTTCAAGTGACTGAGGCTCGTCATACTCAATCTAATCTCTAACTGCTAATGGAAATCCACTAGAAAATATCTGAACTTTGGCCTTCTCATCTTTAAGATATGGTACATACCTCAATAACTCTAGGAACTTGGTCGTATACTCCTCATCTGTCATTGATCCCATCTTTAGCTCGTAAAGATCCTTAGATTTTCTGTCATAGTACCTTTCTAACAAGTATTTCTTTTGGAAAAATCTCTTGAATTCATGCCAACTCAACTCTTCTATCATGATATCCTTAACCCTCTCCACATCTTCCCACTAGATATTTACTTTCCCCTTGAGGCTGAACATAGCTATTTTGGCCTTCATATTCTCTGTGTGCTCATGCAGCTCAAATAATTTCTTCATCCCAAGTAGCCATGCTTCCACATCCTCTGGATTCTTCAAATCTCCATCAAAGGTAGGTCGCTTTGCTTTCTTGAACTCATCTAGAAAATATCCCCTGTCACTCCTCTTGTAAGGATGATAAAAATGATGATCATAGTTCCTATCAGAACCACAACTAGAATAGAACCTGTGTCCATTTCCTCTCCTATTCAGAGTATCCAAGAGCCTGCCATCTCAGATATTATTATCCATATCAAACATGTGTCCACCATGAGACCTGCTGCCATATGCTCCATTAGTTATGTCCTCCTACCCATGGATGATCCCAAGTGGTCCCTGTCTCTACAATTCTGACAAACTCTGAAGTATTATTGCATTGACTTCTGCTTGTTTCTCATGTGCCTACATGATTCTATCATTATCTTCTTCACACAACTTCTTATTTCTACCTTCAATCTTCTCAATGTGTTTGCTAATTTAGAAGAGTGCTCAACACCACGTTTCTCATTTGATCCATAGGAGGAGTCTCGTGAATTGTAGCCTACCATCTTGGTAGTCATTATTGATCTCTTTCATGCAAGTACACCATGTCAGCTAAAACCAAAACATAACATAATCAACATACCTCAGTATAGTTCAGGGGAGGATATCTCATATGAAAGATCAACTAGATTGGCATGATACATGTATAATAATAATCACATCATCATATAACATCAGTTTAATCACTATCAATTTATCAATGCATGACCATACCGACCACATACCATGACATCATGCACGACAACTATCACCATGTCAATGTATGTGTAAAAACATATAAGCATTGACATGCATAACCAATGCATGGCTAACATATACTCACGAAAAACACATCCAACAACAAAACCATCAACTTTTAGATGATGACATAAATACAACCATGACCCACACCCTACATACACAATAAGCAGATAGACCATAAGCATGAAGAACACATATGCAACTGATATGTGTGCATGTCAAACACACATCACCCATCCAGTCAAAGGTGTGAAACATGCTTTGATACCACTTTGTAACACCCTCCTCCCACATTTACCCAAGTTAACCAGTGTGTTGGGGTAAACATGTGACAAGAGGCTAGTATGATGTGATTCAAATCCCCATGTACAATTAAGGAAGTGGAACCGACAAAACATAACCATTCTAACCTTCCACACATGCTACAGAACCCTTAGAATCCAACCAACCTTTCCAGGTGATCAACCCTTGAGACAACTTGACATTTCACTCATCTTGACCCCCAGCCACTCCCATAGTAAGGCATGCCAGCGACTATGGACTTTTCCAACTAGTTCTGAGCCAATGACCCTGGATTTTATGCCACATTTTCAGGGCCAAGACCTGGGCCACTACCCAGAACTTCATGAAACTTTCAGAAATGATAAATAACAATGGAATAAGGCTACTAATGTAATAATTGGTACAAGTACTTGATCTGACCCCTACTAGCCATGATAGGATTTTCGTTAAAAATGTCACAAATATGTAATCTAAAGGTCATAACAACATATTTGAGCATAGGGGTCTCATTCTTTTCTGAGACTCATAAAGAAACATTGATGCCTTATCAAAATAGTTTCATTTTCATCTATTAGGTCATATATTCCTTGTACATTCATTTGCAACCAAAACATGACGAGAGAAATACATCTAGTATGTCATAAAACATACTCATAACCAACATATAACCAACATAAATAACAAGGATATAACAATCATGAGAATAACATATGAGCCAATACATTTACACATGAAATACCAAGGAGAAAGAGCTCTTATTAATGAATACATAAGCCAACCAGTTCTGGGAATTCCAAAAACCACCTAACCATAAACTGGCTTAACCAAATCTTTCTTTCATCCAATCAGCCCTCTGCCATATTCCAAGCATGAATGCGGGACTCAAAACAAAACCAACTAGGGCTTCCTGAGGCCAAACCACCTCAACCCTTATCAATATAACCAGGCATTAAATCCCCACCAGATCACTAGGACCTAAATAAGCATGGATGCCTCCGAATCTCTCCACCTAAACTGTGAGGAATTTTTCAGTCTCAACCTCTTGGCTTTACCATGTATCGCACCATGACCAATAAAGGGATTCCTAGGCCTACGAGGTCACCAACCTCTGGGATTTACGATGTATACATCCATTAATTTTCAAGGGTTTCCTAAGCCCAATCTAGGGTATTCATTACTGAGCTTTACTGTGTATCCCACCATTCACCAGTCAAGGGATTCCTAGGCTCAATCAAAGTGTTCACATCTAGGATTTACCATGTATCCCATCCCAGGATTCCTAGGCCTTGTAAATAATATTGAGACCACCCCACTAACTTTGAATCCATTCGACAATCCAGCTCAACAAAATGCAAGAGAAACCACCACACCATGGCTATCTGGAAATGGAAAGAGGCTGAAGAACATTGTCACGCCTGGAAAAACCCATGTCGATGACAACAATAGAATGAAGAACACACATGCATGTACCATCCATACCACATCTAGCAAGGAAATCACAGATGAAAATAAATACCTGCAAGTAATCCCACTATAGCTGCTTGATCCTGCTCTTCCTTTCTAGATCTTTACTTCCCTTTACCTTCTTTGTCCTTCCTTTACTTTCGTTGATCCAATGCTAGAATTCTCCAAGAATGCTCTAAGTGTCCAAGAGTGAGAGAATAGAGAGAGAGCTCCAAAATTAACTGACAAAATATACCAATTGATCCTCAGAAGCCTTTTTATTAATGAGGCCTCTATTTTCTTCAATTTTCCATTATTTTCCTTCATTTTTCTCCTCACACGAAACCTATGGCCTTTCACCTTCCTTTTCTCCTAATTTCCATTATTTTCATAAATAAAATACTAATTAATGCCTCATGCCTTTCCAAAGCCTTTTCCATTTCCTTAGCCATAATAAACCAAATGAACACCCACACTAGGATGTTTTTCCCAATATCCATCTTGGAATATGTGTCCCAGGACATTGATTATTATTTTGCCTTTATTATCTTTATTGCATGGAATTTTGACCGGGTTTGTTACAAAAATCCCATGGCAATGACAACAAGGGAACCAAATACACACATGCGTGTACCATGCATACCAAATATAGCAAGGAAATCATACATGCAACTTGGTACCTGCATGTAATCATGTTGTAGTTGCTTGATCGAACTCTTCCTTGCTTGATCCTTTCTTTCCTTTGCTTTATTTTCCTTCCTTTGCCTTTATTTCTCCAATGCTAGAGTTCTCCAAGAATGATCTAAGTGTGCAAGAGTATGAGAGAGAGATCCAAGCCAAAAATAACAAAAGTCTCATACATAGAAAAAATTCATGAATTGATCCTCAAAAGCCTTTTTTATCAATGAGGCCTCTATTTTCTTCAATTTCCACTAATTTTCCTTCAATTTCCTCCTCACATGCAATTTATGACCCTTCACCTTCCTTTTATGCTATTTTCCTTTATTTTCATAAATAAAATTCCAATTAATGTCTCTTTTCCTTTTCAAAGCCTTTGCCATTTATTTTTCCAATTTCCTTAGCCATAATAAACCAAATGAATACCCACTAGGATGTTTTTCCCAACATGTAGCTTGGAATACGTTTCCCATGACCTTGGTCTTGTTTTGTCTTTATTAACTTTATTACGTGAAATTTTAAACTAGGGTTGTTACATACCCCTCCCCCTTAGGGGAACACTGTCCTCATTCTTCAATGACACCTATAACCAAAAAATTGCTGAAAATAAAACATACTGGCTATGGAGCTTTATAACCCAATTCGTTCTAGTATTTACAATGACATCCTGCTGAAAACATGACACTCATATTGTTTACTGGAGCTTTATAACACAACTCATTATGGTATTTACAATAAAAGCAATACATCAATATGTGCATTTACCAAAACTTCTTTTCCTCAACCTACAAACAATGAAGGGTACATAGGCTGCATTAGTAACTAGGGAATCCAGAGGCTCACAATTCCACCCTCAAAGTAATAGCAGGATTCACCTCCTTCCTAGGAAGTCCATAATCCACTACCAATGTCAAATTCTACCTCCAATATCCAATGCAACAATCCTTGCACTACTTGTTCCCTCAGTAAACAATTACCGAGTCATTGTTCCAGGCACACTCCCAATGTGAATCTGATTCCATTTGGCAATTCTAACTACCAAAAAAAATCCATCCCTTGCCCTTTCCTTCTATGCTAAACAATCCCTCAGGAAATATGGTCATCTCCTTCTGTGCAGTCACTCGCCTTCCAATTTTCCCAACATCCCATTTCCTGAGTGATCCATCCCTTGGCAAGGTTTCCATACAACTTATTGGAGCTTTATAACACATCTCATGCCGGTATTTACATCCATACACATATGTACATATACCAAAACATCACACCAAAACATATACCAAAACATTCGCTCAACCAGTGAATAAACA
>Ga0181459_100307_pt2 | contig 10246 bp, 9 predicted proteins | sample InSIn2SAF170_FD_119060 | JGI IMG/M metagenome (GOLD analysis project Ga0181459, IMG submission 119060) | Clean room microbial communities from NASA Spacecraft Assembly Facility at Jet Propulsion Laboratory, Pasadena, California, USA -... ...
GTAGTGCACGAACACTAGCTTAGGCTAAGGTCTTGGAAATAGGAGTGTGAGTTAACTGATCCAAGACTACAAAATCAACTTAGCAGCTTGCAGTAGGGATTTAAATCCATTTGTAGTAGTGTAGTCTGGGAAGCCCTCTTAACAAAAGGGTCAAGCATGAGGTCACAATTGGGCTAGTCGGGGTGACATGACCCATTTTGCTTAGTTTTGGGTGGCACAATATAGCAGAATTTTCATGCATACAAACGGTGTGATTAGCATTTTCTATAGCACTTGCAGACCACTTGGGAGGTAACTCTCAAGGGGTTTTCGGTCTTGGCTCCCTTTTCGGGTTGAAGTGTCCTTCCCTTGTGTGTGGATTTGTCAAATGACTATCCCCCCAGGTCGTGTTATTGTTGGTGGTGACCATAGTGTCCTATATTCTTAAGGAACATACACAGGTGCAAGGTTGGGGTCATCTTCTCTATACCTGGGATAGATATTAGTCATACTCTCTCAGTCCTCTTGGGGGTTGTTCCACATCTTCTGAGGGCACTTGCACTGAGTTTGCACCTAAAAGGGCTGGGAAGCAGGTCACTAGTATAATTTTTCCACCACTACCTTCTTCGTATTTTGGTTTGCATGTGCTATATTGTAGGAAGTTTCTAGTGTGTGATGTTTGGTTTGAGTCAGTGTTTTTGGCCTTAGGGTGTTTTCACCAAAATAATCATGTTTAAATTATAAATTATCACCATGACTGAATATTTTCATCGACAGTCACACTGTCTACATGGTTTACCTCTTGAACGAGGTGGACTTATTATTCCTGCATGGATAATTCCCGTTGGTGCTCAAGACTTAGACCAACACATTGTCTTGGAGTCTATACCTGGTCCTTCTTATAGTGATATGATTTCTATTGAGACTTTGGCAGATGAATCTAATGCTCCTACCAATCCACCTTTGACTGATCCATTAGGACCTGAGTTATTGCAGCTAATCCCTCAAGGTTCTACACCAGTCTATACTTATGTGCCTTTGTCCATGATTTACCCTATGGAAGAGTCTGAGACTTCTTTACCTTATACATCGGCCATATCAGTTACCATGTCATCATTACCACCTCTTATCATGACTATACCCACTCCTCCATCCACACCTCTCACTTCTTCTTAGGCCATTCCTCCAATTTCTTCTATAACTCCTGTAAATTTCTCTAACGTTTCCATGCCAACAACATCTCCAATGTCGACCATGGTGCCTCAATCTAGTGAGTCGGTAGTTTTAGGAATCTTTGCACCACATGTTGCCCAAACAACTATTATTGTTCCTTAGTTAGGCATGGTTACTTCTAGTAATATGTGGGGGTGATCACCAGTTGTTCCTAGTTAGCATGGGGATAACGCTGCTTCTAGTATGTCTCAAGGCTGGTATAGTTCACTCTTTGGAGGGGCGCCACCTACCAATACTTTTACTAGAGGGGCTAATTTACCTAGGGGCAATCCTACTTCCAATACTACTTCTCACATGGGTTATTCCCCTTATGTTGGTCCTATTGCGCAGAGTGGTCCTTATTCTATCCTTGGGTACAACCCCATCAATAACCATGCTTTTGGGGGTTCTTTTCTCTCTTGTGTTACTTACCCCAGGGGCCAACATCCATTTACCAGTCATGTTGGCCTGTAGCATTCTTATGTTGGAGTGAACCCTTTCCCTCACTAGAAGGTGCATCACTCTACTCCTTATATGGGGGGACCACATAGTTGGTTAGGGGCTTCTACTGCCTATGACCCATTTAGTCAATTTCACAATCCATTTTTATCTTCTCTTGATTTACTAGATTTGGTGAAATTAACTAATGGCCCCATCCGTCATGATCCTTGGTGGCCACCCATTCCCGCCAAATTACCATCAGATATTCACAATTTTGAAGGAAATTCTAGAGAGAATCCATCCACTCACATTACCACTTATCATTTGTGGTGCTCATCCAATTCTTTGGTAAATGATTCTATTAAACTTCGCTTATTCCAACATACATTCTCTAGGATGCTGCAAAGTGGTACATCAAGTTAGATACAACATCTTAGAGTGACTTTGCCACCCTAGCTCAAACATTTTTGACACACTTCTAGTTACCTACTCGGTATGACATTGACTCTAACCTCAGTCTAATTCCAAACAAGATGATGATAGATTAATTTATGATCATATTCATGAGTGGCATCATCACAAGAGGTTGGTGAGAACCAAGTTACCTGACGAGAAATTCCGTAAATGGTTCATCTGGTCTCTATCACCTCAAATTGATAAGATTATGTCCATGTTTAGAGTTGTTACTGAGGAACAAGCTATTTTAGTTGCCCAACAATTGGATCTGATCTATTGATAGTGAGGTACACTCCATGAAGTCTTGCCTAATGCCCCTAAGCCTTCTATTGATCCTTCAAAACCTATTCTTGGCCCACATGCTGATGGTGTGGTCGGGTCTATTTCTGATTCCCTCAGCCAACTTGTTGCCGAATGTGGGAAACTAATTGTTACATCTGAATCAGCAACAAGTGCATTCATATCTACTAAAGCACCCTCTCCTAAGCATTCCACTGATGTTCTAATGGTGAATTCCACTCAACCAAAGAACAACTAACAATTTGGTGGTAGAATGAATAATAAGAGAAATAAACATAAGAATCAAAATTCTTAGGAGTCCCAACCCAACCCTCAAAGTTAGGGGGTGGGCACTAGTGAATGTCGTCATAAAGTCAAGTTCCCCTGTAAAATTTGACAAGGTGACCACTTTACTCATGAATGCCCTCAAATGGATGAAGTCCAAATGCTTCTTTCACCACCTTTTACTTTGGCGGTTTTGACTCATCTGTTCCTTACACAACCAAACAAAAGATGGTTTCTCAACCTTCTCAACCTCCACAAGGGGGAAAAGAGGGGTCATCTACCCATCTTCCTCATAGTTCATCCATCTTCATATGCAAGGAAGATGCCAACATGACTACATGAGCCAAATCTTACGATGTTCCTGAATTGATTTCTCCCTCTAAGGACTCATCAACTCCACTACCTTCCACTAGACCTCTCACTTTGAATAAGCCTATGGAATATGGTTATTCCCGCCCGCCCTCCCCCCCCCACACACAAGGGTGTTCTTCAGAAGATGACACATAATCCTTCTACCATGGCTGCTCAACATTACAATATTCGTGAAGATCTTGCCTAGGCTCCTTGTGCTATGTTTGCCTTGGAGGTGTTTCAAAGTTGTCCTCAACAATGAAAGGCCTTATAGTCTTCCATTAGTAGAGTGGATCTGTCTGACTCTAGTCTTGTCACCCTTAATGTTGACAAATTTGCTCCTCGCCTTTCCCATCAGATTTCTTTTCAAATCATTGTGAATATTTTCCACAAGAATATCCATCACACTATGGTGGATGAAGTCTCTTCCACATGTGTTATGTTTGTATCCTGCTGGAAGGCTCTTGTCTCTCCAACGACCGCCACGTCCAACAAGACTCTCCAAGATTTTGATAGACACAACTTTTTACCTAAGGGGTTCTTCCAAAGTTTTCCATTGAGTTAGGAGGGAAAACTATATATGTCGATGTTGAAGTCATTGACGCTCCTTTGGATTATAGCCTACTCCTTGGCCATAGTTGGTTTTATACAATGACCAAAGTCGTCTCATCTATTTCCCATTTACTTTTCTTTCCTAATGAAGGAAAAATTTTCACTATCGATCAACTTGACTTCTACATGTTGTCAACCCAAATTTCCACCAGTTGGAATTATTTACCACTCGTGGGAGATCACCATGGTAAATCTTAGTGTGTTGGAGATAGAATATTTAAAAGTTCAAATCTTATGAGGGTTTTTCCTCAAATCCCTCCGCTCAACACTCCTTCTACTCCTACCACTGCTCATTTCCATCTGACCGCTTCTGACACATGTGGACCCCATAGATCTCTTGATCCTTAGGTGGTATCTCCTGACCCTACGGAATTTGATCAAGCTAGTGATAACCCTTATCCACTTATTGTGGAAAATATTCCTCTCAGGAAGTCCCGTCAGTACCTCTTGATGCTGGTCAGAAACTCCATCCCAATATGGAATATGAGCAGGTTCTTTTTCCCACACAGGCTACCCCTCCACTTGCTCCACATGATTCCCTTGATGATGAGCCTTCTTGGTTATTCAACTTGGAGGTAATGGATCTATCCACTGATAATCATAGGGAGGTTATGCCTCTTTCTGCCTCTAGTCTCCCCAGTTTGGAACATGTAAATCTTAGCAACGTAAATCTTGAATCGACCTAGGGGAATCTCCTTAGCCCTCCTTGGAAGTACCATCCATGGACCGAGTCAAGTCTTGGGATTCTACTACCGAACTTTCCAACAAATTTTCCATCTCCTTACCACCTCTTGATGAGTGTCTCGTACCTCCTTTATGTGTTGATCCTACCTTATGTCCTCAAGTTAATTTTGAGAGCATGACTATGTTAGAATGTCCTTGGCATGGTCAACCTTTCTGGATTGGGCAGTTTGATTTTCTTTGGCATGGCCCCACATTGGTGATCCATATGATCCCCTTACCCTCCATGAGTTTGTTTATCATAACCCTTGGCCTGTGCCCATATGTGGGCACTCTTCAACGTGACCTATTGGACTATGTTGTGCTTGTATATATTGTACATAGGAGTGTGATGTGAGTATTTTTCATGCCTTTTTTATGCCAAAAATCCAAAAAAAATTATATAAACAAAAAAAATATGGTTATGTTTTTACCTCATCCATGTTTATTTCTTTTGTTATGTGATTTAACCATGGGCCTAACCTTTTTGGATGGTTTTTATAGGATAGGGTGGTGTTTTTATTGTAACATCCATTGGACCTTAGGTGTGTTTACCTTGAACCCGACACATAGGGGTAGGTCATATCTCACCATCACCAATGCATTATTAGCCATCAGTGCCAATTTTATGCCTTAGTTCTGACCCCTTCAAGTTGCAACTTTTCCCACTTCCTTTATGCATGTCGTAGCTTGGCGGTAAACCTTACCCACTCATGGACACCTTAGTTAGCACCTTTTTCCCATTTTGGTGTCCATGTAGTGATTTTTTTACTCCTTTTCAGAATTCCTCCTTACCTACCATGACCTAGAATCTGAGCCACATGTCCTCGTCTTTGTCTCTTTTCTGCCTATACCCCAAGAGGATTCCACCATTTTTACCCCTTGTGATTGCCACTTTTTATTAGCTTACTTTTACACGATGAGCCTTGGCTTCTCTCTTCCATCGTCATCATATGCTTGGCCTACCATCCACTTTCACTTGGTTTTTACCCTTTCTTGGAGGAACCACTGCAATGAGTGGTCCTATTAGCTCGCCTCTTGTCCTCAATGTGTCATGAGCAGTTCCAACACTACGAGAACCAGTTTCTATCCTTTATACCACTCATTGCTCCAGGAGGATTTTTCTTTAAGCTCTTTTCAGACTCCTCAATTTAGAAAAGATTGTCGAGTGAACTTATCTATTTCATGCTCATTAAAGTACATGAAGTGTTGGTTACCCAGTATAAGTTTAACCCTTTTCCGGACTGAGATAGATTAGTTACAAAAAGGAATACCCTAGTCTACTATTGCTAGGAGGTTTCCCCTTATATACTTTTATCTCTATTTCAGGCTTGGGGGACAACTTTACGAAAAATGAGCTTATAAAAAGAGAAGGGAGGGAACATATTTTTCCGTCAGTCATTGAAATGGTAGCATCAGTTGCATCGCACTTGAACATGGCACATGTTTGTTTCATTATCTCACAGTTGGGTTTTAGCTTTCCTAGGAGCCATACCATCCATATGATTATCTTTACTCCTCTTAATGGTTACTCTTCTAGTCATATGGAGCGTACTTCGATGCCTCATGTGTCGTTGCATGATATCACATGGTGTTCATTATTCATGCTACCAAGTCATCTTTGTGTTGTGTCGTTATTTGTTCAAGGGAAGTCTCAGCCTATGTTGGCCATCTGTAGTAGCCTGTTGACCTTTTTGTGTCAACCATTCCTGTTTCAGTTGTACTTCATCACTTCATGAATTCATCCATTCATCACATCATCCTGGTCTGTTCGATGTCGATTGATGGGGGATACATTAAGGTCCTCCTTCGATGGATCTTCTCTTATCGACTTTAGCTCATGATACAAGAGTTTGATCTAGGAACCAATAGTACCTTGGAGCTTGCAGACCTTAGTGGCTAGCTTCCTTGCGATCGACAATGGGTTTACATCATTGGCTTCTGATTGGTAGAGTTCACTAGTTTTCGACATCTGCTCATTTATTCACACTTAGTGGACTGTACTAGGTACCTTGGGGTCCATTTTCCTCGTTGATGAATTCCCTCACGTCTGTTACTAGTTCACCTCATTGGCTGGTAATCAGGGGGCTACTACCATACTCGACTTCAGCTCATCTATTCAGTTGGTGTAGATTCGTACCATCGGGGTTATTTCAAAGACCCTATGTTAGGGATATCTCACTCTTATATGGAATCCTTCCTAGGTTGCGTTGGAGTTATCTATAATTCAAGTACTTTGAGGACTATCTTGAGACATGTATCTATTTGTTATGTGTCCATAGTCCTACTGATGTATACTGTGACATCGATCCACATTGTATTTGTTCATGGCTATGCTCTATATATTGAGTCACATGGATCCACTATGTATGTCTTCATGGCCATTTTCTAGAATTTCATGTCATGGATCCACAACGTATTTTATGGCAGCCATGTTTAGTATTTTCTTATGAATAAGCATGGGTATACCCACCTCGGGGATGTTATCAACAAAGTTGACACTTCATCATTTGAGTTCCTTCCATCCATATTCCTAGTCTTGGTTCCTTCCTCCCATTTTGAGCTTTGAGTATTATAATACATTTTAGCCATTGGTTTCTCTCCTGACCTCATGCATTAGGGGGCATCTGTTATAACCCTATTTACCACTCCATTATAGTGAGAGAAACGAAATATCAACTTACCTAAGTTGTTTGGCTAAAATGCATCCCTTTTTACCTTTTCTTTTACTTATGTGAGATTTATCCCATGATGAAATGGTGGAATTACATGATTGAGTTATGTCTGATAATTATTTTACCAAAATATTATAATTATGATATAATAATTATTTCTTAATTGGGATATTTGAGAAAAAGCTCATAATTGTGAAAAAGGTTTCTAGAGTTTTCCATTCCCAAGGAGATCAACTTGACCCACTTGTGTATGATTTGGCTAGGGGTCCATTATTGTAGAAGTTTCCTAACTTTTCAAGTTCCTAGGTGTCTAGATACATTCTCCTGGAGGATAGAATGAGCCTATATAATCTCACCAAGAGGAAATGGGGTAAAAGGGGGAAGTATCCAAACTATATCACGAGAGCTATGTTGTATTATGGAGGAGACCATAATACAATCTGGAGGAGAGGATCTTATTTGTTGAAGGTATAAATATGATGTAATTTCATTTATATGGTTAATACAAATCTATGTTCCGTCCCCTTATGTCAGTTTTGCAGTAATTTATATGTGTGGTTTCTAGATGTTTTGAGTTGATGATCTTCTGTGGAAGATCACCTCTCATCCTTTTTTGGTTTTTTATTGTCTGTAGTATTTGGATCAGGAGTGTATGAAAGAGATTGCTTGATTGGAGCCCAAGGATTCTGCATTACGCGCAAAACCCTTCACCAACTTGCGAGGAGGCAAGGTACTTGCTCATACTTTGAGCATTAGAAATTGCATCGATGCTGCATGCATGTCCATTTGGATTAGGGATTGATATTAGATTGTATTATCCATTCTCTTTTGTTATTTGGTGATCTCAATTGGGAATGAGATCACAAATAAATAGCTCCTTACATAATTAAATGCAACATGTGGGTAGTCATTGAAGGGTCTGGGTAAAGTTATCCATCATCGCATTCCTTTGTCACTTGATGGATTCCTCGAGAAAAAAATTGAAAGGATCTTTTGCCCCCTCATCTTTATTTTCTTCCACCATGGGAGGTCATCAGGGTTTGTGAGGCTGGTCTTGTAAAGGGTCAACCAGTTTGAGCCCTAACTCCTTATTCCCTAACCTCATTAGGGACATGCAAAGAAATATAGAGAAAGAGTAGACCCGCTCTGATACCATTAATCCACACTTATGTAGGAATGCAACAAAATATAGAAATACCCATATACCTAGAGATGCCACATAAATAAAACTTCATTTCATTAATTTCAAGAACTGAAATATGCTTACATACCTAAATAAAAATAAATTATCTCTGGCAATGGTAGCTTATATTTGGAAGAGATGTGGTGGATACATGCCTATGAACTATGTTACAATGAGGTTTGAGGGGCTATTTATTATTTAACAACAAGGGAAAACCTAAACAACCAAAACCCTAACCCTAGGGGATGGGATGCCAAGAATTTGTGGGCCCTGTTGGTGTTAGTTGGGCATCCAACTTCCTGGGGTCGTAACTTGGTCATATTATCTATGTTTGGCTTGTACGATATCTTCTTGGAAATATCTCTGTGAGTACTATAGGATTTGCAGTAAGCCCTTACCTACAACAATGGGCATTTTGTGTGTAGAAATTTTGAATAATATGACACATATTCACAAAGATTATCCTGATTAATCACTTATAAGCGGAACATGCATAATACATAACCTCCTCTACATTGATCATCAATTTACAGATGCAGAAACATTCACAGGCGCACATAGAAGCATCAATCACACATATCAACACAATATTTTCCTGGGGAAAGCATCTCACTAAAAACCCCAACTATCTGTATATTATATTGATTGAGAACATGCAACATTACAAAGTACAATGCTTATCACAAGAAGTCCAGTACCAGCTCCACCTGTTACACACCATACAGCTCAGATCTGATCTCCAAATCTATTCCATTGTTTGCCTACCTCCACAACTCAATACCTGCTCAAGAATGAATGAGAATGGTTTACCAAACTCATATTTAACCTTCAAAGAGTCACTCACACTAGGAAAGACATGAGCAGAGGCTACAATACTCGGTATTGGTCAATTCATTGGCATACTCAATCCCTTTGATTGTGCAAATCCTCATGCATAACTATAGTCACAACTGATAGCAATCTGATCATTTAACAACTGTCCCTGCTGAACTGAACATGCACTAACATGCAACTGAGTTAACTGATGTATTCTATAGTTTCATTATGAGTTAATAATTAGTGAATTAATTAATCACTAATTCACACAACTCATCACTTAGTCTATTGATCAGTTAGACTAAATACAACTAGTTCAACTAAGTCAAACTGAACACAACTCCATTAACTGCTCATCCAACTCCACAGAACTCAACCACATGAGTTCTAACTAATGTTCTAGATGCAATAGCTCAACTGACTCATAAAGAAAGAATATTTCCTTCTGATAGCTGCATGTGCCACATCTGTAGCTCAAATTGAAGTGCTCCAAGAGGATAAGATAAAGTTTATAGTCTAAATATTATTATGAGACAATAATATTTGACTTTTCTATTTTTTACTAGCAGTCTAAAAATAGACTCTGATCACTCCTGCTGTGATCACTCTTACTGTGATCACTCCTGATGTGGTCACTCCTGCTGTGATCACTCCTGTTGTGGTCACTCCTACTGTGATCACTCCTGCTCTGATCCAAAAATAGACTTTGGGCCATAATTTTCCTGAGGGCCCACTTAGTGAAGGCGACTCCTTTTTACTAAGCTCCATCATCTTGTTGCATTTTCAACAAGCATTTCTTGTTGCACACTTTTCAACACTCCCTCTCAACAAGAAAGGCTTCCTCTCAACCACTTGATCCTGTAACTCTGGAATGTTCTCCATGCAACACATCTGGCTGGTCCACTTGCTCTGTCATCAAAGTCTTTGACTGCTATTGCCTCTGTCGACTGAAAACTCTGCATCTCTGTGCTCTTCAGTATCTGACTGCTCTAGCCTCTGTCACTTTGATCTCTGACTGCATCCGTGCTACTGCTGGTTCTATCTCCCAACATTGCATCTGCACTGCACCTCCCAACTGACCTCCCTGTTGGGCTAGGAACATACTCTGATGCTGAAGCTCTACCTGCTGCTTACAAGTTCTCCCTCTCTGACATTTGCGCTACTGCAACATCTCGATACATCTCACACCATTGCACACCTCTCTGTGCCACCTAGCACTGTGCAAAACACTTGTGCC
>Ga0181459_100351_pt1 | contig 10140 bp, 7 predicted proteins | sample InSIn2SAF170_FD_119060 | JGI IMG/M metagenome (GOLD analysis project Ga0181459, IMG submission 119060) | Clean room microbial communities from NASA Spacecraft Assembly Facility at Jet Propulsion Laboratory, Pasadena, California, USA -... ...
TCCTCGTCAAGAGCCAACTTGCTTGTCATCCGTATTCGTGTCATGTGATACGCTTCTGTTGAGTGCGTTTAGTGGGACATTGACCATTTATCCGTCACTCGCCGAGGTCACCCAACTACGGAATGATAGTATTTATTCGAGTTTTCGATATCAACGTCAGAAGTGACGAGCTACCGCGGCTTTCTAGAGAGCGGCCACAAGTACAGTACTGTATAGCACAGGTCGCTTCGAGAATCTCAATGCTTCCCTCTGGGGTTCACTGTACTTCGAGTTCTTTGTGTAAGGTATGCCTGCACAGATCTGTAGTACTGTATGCATTGGCACAAGAAGGATTATGCGCACACTAGACCCAATCGAGGGGAAGCTTTCCACATTGGTCTTCGTATCCTGTATGACATTAAAAGGTAATGCCATATGCTGCAAGTACAAACCACTTCTGCATTAATTTATATCAAGGACCCGTCCAGGCCTTAACAGCACATTAGCCCTTCTACCATGCTGCATAATGCATATCCTTTTCATCGGATATGCAGACAAGGACATGGTGAATAACAAGCAGGGAGCAAGAAGCGCATGGACCAACCATATTGTCTCATTCTCAACACTGCATTGCGCAATTGACCTTGCAGGCACGTCAGATTCATCCCCACCGTCGCTGACCTTGCTGTCTTGGCTACTGTACTGTACAAGTAAATTAACTCCCTCATTTCATGCAATGCACCAGCATATACAGACAATGTGCTGCTTGTAAACAACGCTTAAGACGTATTCAAGGAATCAGTCGTGTTGCATGTACATAGCTATGTTTCTTGCCAATGGACTGAAGTGATAGCAGTTCCCTACATGTTGATCTGTAGGTATGTTTACCCACTGGCTGTAGGATTGATTGGTGCCTTCCCAAGCCTCGATGTCGAGGGCTGGAGTATTATGTCAAGAGCTACTGCTGAGTTACACGGTATTGTCATTCTCGTTCGTCTCCTTCCGGACGGCGATGGGATGACCGACATGATCGTTGCTGTATACCCCGCCACGAGCTCATTTCTCGGAGTCTGTACACGTCAAGTAATTCAACCTTTGATCACTACAGTGGTTGAAACTTACTGGCACCAAGCCTAGACCATGCTTCTCGATTGCTTCTGTAGAAACATTTCGTCCCACGGCGAGATGTGGCATTAACAAAACCCGAGTATCAGCCAACAACATGTAGGGAACTGCTATCACTTCAGTCCATTGGCAAGAAACATAGCTATGTACATGCAACACGACTGATTCCTTGAATACGTCTTAAGCGTTGTTTATAAGCAGCACATTGTCTGTATATGCTGGTGCATTGCATGAAATGAGGGAGTTAATTTACTTGTACAGTACAGTAGCCAAGACAGCAAGGTCAGCGACGGTGGGGATGAATCTGACGTGCCTGCAAGGTCAATTGCGCAATGCAGTGTTGAGAATGAGACAATATGGTTGGTCCATGCGCTTCTTGCTCCCTGCTTGTTATTCACCATGTCCTTGTCTGCATATCCGATGAAAAGGATATGCATTATGCAGCATGGTAGAAGGGCTAATGTGCTGTTAAGGCCTGGACGGGTCCTTGATATAAATTAATGCAGAAGTGGTTTGTACTTGCAGCATATGGCATTACCTTTTAATGTCATACAGGATACGAAGACCAATGTGGAAAGCTTCCCCTCGATTGGGTCTAGTGTGCGCATAATCCTTCTTGTGCCAATGCATACAGTACTACAGATCTGTGCAGGCATACCTTACACAAAGAACTCGAAGTACAGTGAACCCCAGAGGGAAGCATTGAGATTCTCGAAGCGACCTGTGCTATACAGTACTGTACTTGTGGCCGCTCTCTAGAAAGCCGCGGTAGCTCGTCACTTCTGACGTTGATATCGAAAACTCGAATAAATACTATCATTCCGTAGTTGGGTGACCTCGGCGAGTGACGGATAAATGGTCAATGTCCCACTAAACGCACTCAACAGAAGCGTATCACATGACACGAATACGGATGACAAGCAAGTTGGCTCTTGACGAGGACACCAGAGGAGCAAATCCTGGCAAAAGTATACGTGCTTGAAAGAGCTGAGCCCTGCGAGGTGAAATCTCTGCTACTGCTTCTCGCTCCCATGATCAATTGGCGGGTTGAATGATGATTACAGAACACCGATCCTGGTGCCACTGAACAGACCGTGCATGCTGGTTTCTTTGCCATCGAGAAGTCTCCTTCGTCCAGCTGGAACCACGGAACGCAATATGAATTTATGTAAGAGCAACATTCTTGACACTAAAATCTTCGATCTGACAAGACAGATCTTGACGTGCATAACAGACACGAACGCAGTCTGTACTCAACTGTAGCTACCTTGAAAGCATAGTCCGCCGGTCAAGCCCGAACTCGCGCATTTGACAATGTATTCCCGTTCGATGAAAATCTTTGCGACAACCAACAACGATCGATGGTCATGTTCTGCGAGTTATTCTGGCCCGTCAAGGTGGCTGATGGCGACAGCCATTCGCACTCACAGTAACGTCTAACATACCCGCCACAACGAACGCTTGTGCAGACTTTCAGGGGTGTCCAGCATCCGACTATCGTCAACCATACTGACTTGTGACCATCATGCAAGATGTGGAGATGACTGAGACTGATACAATGTGACAGTTGAAGCTGTTGAAGCTTCACTTACGGAACGAGGTTGGTTCTCGAGGTTCTTAAATGTCGTACGCTCTCCCACGAAAGGGCTGGGCGACTGACATGATTTGAGGGGACAAGTGTCTTGAGATAGCTTTTTCTTCACTCGGCACTGTCACACAAGACAGCTAACCCTTGTCATGGTTTGAGTCACAACAAGATGCCACTCGAGTGTTTCGAGTTCCGCTATCACAAGCTTACAGTGGAAAAATGAAACAGGAGGGTAGGTACCTAGTGGCGGCGTATCGAGCTTGGCGCCGCTCAAAGTTGACGCTTGTGGAAGCTGACATGAGTACTCCGTACCTACAGTGCGGAGTTCTGTCGAAGACCGTTAAGCCTCCAAAGCTTCCAAAATCACCACACTGGCTCCTGCCCCTCAGGAATTGTCTACCAATGATTATTGCTGACACACACATGTCGAGTTCACACGGTGAAAGCACCTGAAGCGAATAGCAACAAGCCTGCTTGTTCTCGTCCACAGATTGTGTAAGAAGCAAATCTTGAACTCGACAACGTGCTCGACATGCCGTGGTTACGGGACTGATGCAATTACCCAGGTAGGTCCTTTACTTTACACATAGAAGGATCAGGGTCCTACTGTACAATACAGGACACTGTGGGATAGAACCCTGCTCAAGCCATAAAAGCTACACAAATCCGACGACGAGCTCCAACGATACTTTAGTTGGCTGGAGTAGGCTAGAAGAAACTCAACGGCACACTGACTGATTACAACCCTTCATTTGTCGTATCAGGCTCGGACGAGACACAGTACAATAATCAACGAGATTGTTTGAGTTCAGAAAAGCACAATGGATAGGGACATACGATAGCCGTAGTTCCTGAAATTCCCTTCTTGCTGCGAGGCACAAAGCCTAGATGTTCTATGGACAAGAAACCTGGATAGTTGTGGGCGCCCGATCACGCTCAGCAACTTGACTCCCTACAGTACATTGTCCAGTTCTACAAGCAAGAACAAACAAGACAGATGCAAACTGACTCTTCATCAGCAGCATTTTCGTGAATCAGCTCGCTTAAGTTTCACTTTTACGGTGCCCACTTCGCCCAAGACACAATGACGCAGTTTCTGCCTTAGCATCATGGAAGGGAAGCAAACGAAATGGGTGACGAGGATCATTACCCGACCGAGTTCAGCACCAGAGCTTCAGAGAAAACTAGTCCTTGAAGAGATGTTCGTTACGGCAATGATGGGCAGGAGGCCGCACAATCTCCTGGCTTACGGAGTACACTTTGAGCTTCCCAGAAATCGCAAGTCTACACACCTTTAGCACAACGAAGCCAACACCATCAACCAACTGTAGCGAGATTGATCTCTCCACGTGCAACACTTCACAGTCAGAAACCTATTGTACGTGGATGGTAGGATCGTCGAGGGCTCGGTATGGATGAACGGAATCAGTTGAGTATACTCAGTGAGCTGCGAGAAGAGGGATCAGTTCGTCAAGAATTCCCTCTACCGTACGATGTACATAAAGTATTGTATAGTTTCCTGCTGCTGCCAACTGCTAGAGACACTGCTCGTTTATGCACATACATATCGGACCTGAATTTACTTATCTTCTGTATTGTACGCATGGTATCGATTACTGTACCGTAACCGAGCCGCGTCGACTGTTTTACGTGTACACAAGTGACTGATGGCGCACGAAAGAAACTTGATGTTTTCCAGCCCGCATACCAAGCGTACCTTGCAGAAACGGGCGTAGTCGTAGCCTAGAGGCACCCAACGGAGCCATACTCGGTCCCAATGTGGTTTGTAAAACGCTGACTGTGACGTCCTTGGCGTACACCCCTGCCCGGAAACGAGTCGTGCAAGCCGTCGCCTTACAGTAGTGTCGCCGCGGGGCGACCATCCGTTGTCGCTAGGCCATCCTTCCCACCAAGCCACTGTCACTCTTTTCAATCCTTACCACTGCATGTGTCTCCGTCTTCACTGTTGCCGATGTTCCTAAATTCACCCCCACCTCCTCCCCGAGGACCGTGCATCCTGGAGCACTTCTAGAGCTAACACACTTTACAGTCGCGTCCACTGCTTGTTGTTGCGCCGGCATATGCGCGACCGACGTTTGACTACTCGGGCTCCCCCAGGGAGACGATGCCAACTCTATTGCCGGTGGAAGAAAAAGTTCGGTACGCTATGCTAGTGATGATCTGCTTTAGTGGTGTGGTATCCCAGAAAGTACATCAAATGCCCTTCGCACCTCATTACAGGTAGGGTGATAGACAAATCCATCTTGTTCCCAGTCGTCGGGTCTGTTCCTTCACCAATAGCATACATCCTTTCCTCTTTCTTCCTATACGTCGAACTTGCACAGAATACATCACTCTCGTCTACGTTCTGGCCTGGCAAAGCAGAGCCTCGTTACCTTATTCCCGACACATCACAGATCTTGACTGTTTGTTCATTCAACAGTAAACTGCGGGTACTTTCAGTAAACGCTTTGGATCTTCACCTCCGAACGAACTTGCAACTACCAAGTGGCCTAGAACACTCACTCTAATTTCGCACAACGCCCTATCACACCCTGCCTACTCATTTGCTACTGTTTGCATACAGCCCCTCCTCGTCATTGTCGCACAACTACGAACTGATCCACAGGCATTCTGATTGGAGGTATGCTGGATAGAGAAGCTTCCCCTGCATTGTTGTCGCTATAAGGACGGAACAATTAGTTGTGTAGGAGACACAATCGGGCAGAGCTGCGGAGATGACACGATTGCCATGGCAGAGTTCGAAATCCCGTACTCAAAGTGGGAACGAAAAAGGACATCTTAGCAATCCTCAAGACTGGTTCTCCCGAGCTACCTCAGAACCCTCCCGCCAAGCATTGGCCGACCTTGTCAAAGCACACAAGCGGCAGGAAAGCGGAAGTAGTCATGGCGTGAAACCTCAATCGCGAGGTAATACTACTGCTGTCAATGAATGGCAGAAAGAAGCTGGCCGGACAGAGTCTCCTTCCGAGGGCTGTGGGCATCGACCAACATCTTCTCAGTATGCTCGCGAAGGTTCTATTTCAAGTTTCGACCGTTCCGAAGGAGGGACCAGGGCTCTAATAGCAAAGGGCAGTGACATGCTAAGACGAACAGGCAGCAAACTCAGTGCTTCGTCGAGCAGGTCTTCTTCAACCATGGGCTTAAGAAGTCCTGCTGGATCACAAACGTCAAACGTTTACAGTTCAGACATCGTCTTCAAAGACGAAGATGCTCGCAGATCAATATCTGCACCATTCCACTTCCAGCATATCTCTCATACAGAGCAACCACACTTGTCCGCCCTCGGTCGCATTGAAGAATTTAACCTCGCTGCTCAACGAGTCCACACCGGCACGACCGAGCAATCTACTGCTCCTCAGTTGGAAAATCTTGGTGCGTCGGTTTTCTCAGCGGATATTGCTCCATATCGCCGCGAGATCAACTCAGAGCTATCTTCAAGGATATCGGAATCAACCACGACTCCTTTACTGAGTCCGCTCCAACCTTCGCCATTCCCAAATGTGGACATGCGCGCGTCGACGCCAGGCCGGCGTAGTTCCAAATTGCTTTCTGGTAATGCATCAAATTCCAGATATCTCCAGTTGCCTCAATTAGGAACGACTTCAGGAGTCAATTTGTCATTCTCTGCTGAAGTGGCCCGCTCATTAAATTCTGGAACTGCAGAAGTCTTACCATTGCGGAAGACGACTGTAAAGGACTTCGACAGCAAGCCACTTCCGGAACCACCGGTAGTCCATGCTGTTACCACCGAAGACGACAGTGCGAGAGCCATGAAGACTACACCACTCCCAACATTGCCTGGTGCGTCTGTGCCAAACTCTGAGGCCAATATAATGCGGGAACAGCAACACTCCTCATTCTCCCCACGTCACACAAACTTTTACCCTACAGCTAAGGGCTCGCTATCAAATCTGCTCGTCAAGAATGATCACTCGAATAGTGAAAGTCTACTGAAAACTCATTCAGACATGGCTCTGTCTGAGCAAATACGAAACGCGTCTACTATATCCAGTATGCGCACTTCAGTGAGTTTTGGCGCCATTGATACGATGAACTGGGAGGACGCGGTAGACGAGGCATGGGACGATGCTATCGACGTTGATGAGTCCGACTCTTTTGAATACGACTATCCAATCTCGCCACGAAACAATTTCGAATTTATCACACACCTTTCCACTGCTATCTCTGACGAAGCCACGTCTATAGCCTCGACCCCATTAATGATGGCCCATCCTCGATACAGCCCTCACGCAGAGGCTGCTCAAACCCGACCATTCTCATGCGAGAAGGAAGACAAAGACGAGCTTACCGGTTTGGGTATATTGGCACATCCATCCTCGGGCACCACCATGAATATGGCGTCTTTGTCCAGATCATCCAGCTTGCACCAGTCTACACGACAGAATTCACTAGGCTATTCGGTGAGTAGTGACATGACAAGATCAAGCTCGCAGGAGAGCCTTATCTTATCACTCGCGTCTTTTACTACCAGGACCCAGAGATCATCCAACTCAAGTGTGAATGTCGACGACATTTGTCTTTCAAAAATCAGCACAAATCCGGCAGATGCAGACAAAAACATTGATTTATATCTGGATCAAGCATACGAGAAGGCTCAATATATGGCACGACCTGAGTCTGGCTGTCTTCCTCTCGAAGTAATTACGCAACTCTGCAAAATTGAGGCACTCTCCGATGCGCTCGAGGGCGAGGACGACGAAGTGCCAGCTCTGCAACCAGTTTTCTCCATGCCGAAAAGCAATTCGATGTCGAGGATCGTGGTACCTCAAAGGAAATCTTCAGTTGTTGGACACGAAAGTATGAGGTCCGATCGACGAAGAACAAGCACGGCTCAAACCAAAACACGCTCTCGACAGTCTTCACGTGTGTCCTATTCGTTATTTCCTGTGGCTCAGCCGGGTCCGCCTTCCACAGCTCTGAGTACATGAAATCTTTATCAGTGGTACTGTACTATCAACCATCATCAACAATCACCTTACTGACCACATATTTGGCACATGTACATTGTGTGCATACTACTGTATCTCTGCGACTATCAAGCCATTTTTTCTTCCTTTGTATATAGCGAAAGTCTATGGGCACGACTAATGAGGTGGTGGCGGAGGGATAGCTTCCCTGGCATAAGCCGTACGAAGTTACGTATTTATGAATTAATGACAATTCGCGGTGGCTACACGTAAATGTTGCCATTCGTCCTTACATTTAGAGAGAGTCCAAGTCTTGACACCATGATCAAGTAGCATGCCGCAGAATCATAAGCCCTCATCATTTGCGAGCAGTCGTATTTATACCGCAACCTGCCCGGCTTCAATTCCGTATTGCTCTCAGTGGATTGTGCACATACAGTAGTCTCGAGGACCAGCTGTTCACACATTCCGAAGTCTTAATGGCCTTAGAGAAATGTATTGTTGCTCGTATGCATCTTCCCGATGTTTCCAGCTCATTCATAGGCCAGCTGTCGTTTTGAAACCGTGCTCGAGTCAGCTGTAACCAATGATCGGATGCGAGGATAGAAACGCTGGAGAAACTGTCTGTTAGGCGTCTTGAAACCATCGCCAATTCGATCCATAGAAAGCCTGTAACTCGTGCTAAACTTTATTTAAAAACCCCTAACAGGGCACGTCTGGCCAACCCACACGCTGAGCGACTTGACAGTTTCTTTTCGCTGCACCACTACGATCATCTGCTGCTAGTTTCTGGCTATGATTCGGCATTGTATGCCACGGGTGTAAAGTATTGTGCTCGGTAATAAATTCCCATCCTGTATGTCGTGAGCTATATACAACGATACTGTCACAGGTGGCCTTCTTTGTCTCGACCCGCATGCAAGAATTCAAACTGCAACCGAGTGTCTTTCGTAAACGTTCGTTTTCAACTTTCGGCACCAGGCCATAGGATCATCCACGTGCCGAAATCGAGACTTGATCGCAGCAGTAAATACTCAAAAGATATCTTGAATCTTGAAATACAGTACCTGCAATTGTGGCCGTGTGATCAGGACTATTCACACAAACGATCGCAGCTCATTCACAACTCTACCTTGTCACCTCGGCTGGTCACGACTGTTCAATACTACTGGAAGCGCAGGGTACATGACACATCCGATGCAGAATATTCTCGCTGCGCTTCGAGTATTGGCGTGGTTGTTGTAGGCCACAAGATCAGCCTCGAAAACAGTGAGAATCTGCCTTTCAGAGTTGTGGCCATATTCAGCAACAGGCCTACACAAAGACGACAACGACAGTAGCTACCAGAAAAGTCCGGCTTTAGATCGCTACGGCTTGCTTGAGAAGCAACTAATATAGCTGCTAGGCGCTGCACTCCGAAATGGCGTCGCAGCAAAACGGGTATGTTCAAGCGCACAGAGGAGTTCTGTTTGTGGCTATGACCACTGACATGTGCTCCTTTGCCTTTGATCGAGTATCCGCGCTGACAACCATCCGTGCAGCATGTATTCCAGTCATCAATTCATGAATCCTGGCCCCGCGCCTCGGCCACCGATAGATAGAATGCCCAGCGAACGACCACGAAATCTTGATTTGTCTCGACCAAGCACCAGTGGTCCGAACATACCAGCGACCTCATTCGACTCTATGACCCTGGGTCCGGCTTCACCTGCGTTGAGCACCCCCAATCAGCCTTTCTTCTCGAATGCGAGTACTCTGTCCCTAAATGGGAGTAAGTTATCCACCCCGAACGTGATCAAGGAGGGCTATGTTCGCTGTAAAGAAGACAAATTTCTGGCGGGGTGGAACAGAAGATACTTAATCCTACGGGAATTCAGACTCGACTTTATGAAAGACCAAAATGGCAAACTAGTGCAGTCAATATCGCTCAATACTGTGACTGGGGTGTCGCGTTCTGAAGAAGTGCGATCCGCTTTCGAGATCAGTCGTATCGCAAATGCCAAAGAGAACATGAACAAAGCTGTTCTCAGCCGTGATTTGCCTCAGAGAACGATTACATGCGAAGTCACAAACGACGATGAAATTTACGATTGGATAGACAAGATCTACGAGCGGTGTCCTGGTATGGGTGGCGTCAGCAATCCCACAAACTTCAGCCATCGCATTCATGTTGGATTCGATCCACAGACGGGTGGCTTCGTCGGCTTGCCTCAAGAATGGGAGAAGCTGTTGACCACATCCGCAATCACAAAAGAAGACTACAAAAAGAATCCGCAGGCCGTGATAGAGGTCTTAGAGTTCTACTCCGAACACAAGATGCGAGAGCAGCATCCAGAAATGTATCCCCATTCGATACCGACGCCCCCAGCCTCAAATCAGAACAAGCAGCTTGGCATGCCTTCCGGCAACTTTGTAGCACCCCCAAGACCCGCTCCACCAACAGAACAACAGAGATACAATACCAGCCAATTTCTCAACAAGTACAGCAGCGGTAGT
>Ga0181459_100355_pt1 | contig 10122 bp, 9 predicted proteins | sample InSIn2SAF170_FD_119060 | JGI IMG/M metagenome (GOLD analysis project Ga0181459, IMG submission 119060) | Clean room microbial communities from NASA Spacecraft Assembly Facility at Jet Propulsion Laboratory, Pasadena, California, USA -... ...
ATTCGTCTTCTACAGCTTGGTTGCGCTTCTGCTTTTTGGTGTTCTTCTTCACCGCCATTTGAGTGGTAAATGTGATTGGAACATTATTCCACCATCGTATCTCTCTTTTTCAGCTTCCGGCCGTTTTTGTGATCTACTTATTGTAAACGAACATTTCATGTCCGGTGTCTGGATGGAGTCTGGACGGTCTATGATCGATTTGAGTGAGTGAGTACATGAATACTTTAAGGCACTAGCACTAGCTCCATGTCGCTCTCGCCGATACCTTGATGAGTTGCGATATCTTTAAAGTGCGGAAATGTGAACTCTGCGCACCAAAAGCCAATGTCAAGACCCCCCAGGAGAAGCGATATGCACGTATAAGCAGGGTTCATCATCGGACAACTGTAAATCTTTGATACAGTAGCTTGATTTTCATAGCATGTTTGAATACATGGACGCAGCTGAATCGACCGAGATAATCAAATGTTTCGAGGCCAAAGTGGTCATTTGCCTCGATCTACATTGATCATGTACATTTCATCGTGGTGGATACTGATACTTTCCAGTATTGTTGCTATCGATTGCGGTAGATCTTCGGCAAGAATTGCACCAAAATTTCTTTGAGTTACGAGGTAACTTTGGACAAGTAACAGTGTGAGGACAGAGAGATTGACTATGCGCAATCCCGCTTCTTGACGCGATGCCATCGAGGATGATCTCAGACGAAGATTTCGTGCTAACCATATTCGACAATGACGAGCTCAACAACAGCGAACCAGAGTCCATGTCTGATGTTGGAGAACCTGTTAAGCAAACGAAAAAGAGGAAGAGAGACAGCAATGCCGTGGTGAAGAAGAACACCAAAAAGCAGAAGCGCAACCAAGCTGTAGAAGACGAATCGGAGTTGGACACTGAGTCGGAGGCACCCAAGGGAGTCAAAGATGGTGCCATTGATAGCGATTTTGAATTCGATGTTGGCCTAGATGGAGCCTTCGATACTGTCCAGGACTTCGATGGCTGGGGCGACGCTCCATCTACCGGCGATCAATTTAAGCCAACCAAGAGGACCGTTGACGTGGACGAGATCATTGCACGTCGAGTACAGGGGAAGAATCAATTCAAAAGCACAGCGCAACAGAAACTTGAAGACGAAATTGTTGAGGAGGAGAACCCCGAGGTCGAGGACCAAAGTGATTCCGAAAATCACGTCGAGATTGACTTCAACGACGAGAACCTACAGCCAGACACATTTGGTGCAGGTGCTACGCTCGAAGACGATGATATGGACATTGGCGAAGGGGCAATCGAAGAGGAGGACAAGGAAGAGGTGGATGACAATGACTCCGACAACAGCTCGGTTGCCTCACCAATGAACCATCCAGATGACATGCCCTCTGATGCCGGCTCTGACGACGAGTCCCGAACCTCACATTCGGACGCTGAAGAAGCCGCAAAACGCGAAGCATTCTTTGCCCCTGAAAGTGACCATAAGCAGTCTGCCAATTCAACTTCAACGGACTTGTTTCAACAATTCTCGCTCTCCCGCCCTATCCTCCGCGCTCTAGCCGCTCTCTCCTTCACGACTCCTACCCCTGTCCAATCGCGTACTATTCCTCTCGCCCTCCAAGGTCTGGACGTGGTTGGTTCCGCCCAGACTGGCTCTGGTAAAACTGCCGCGTTCCTCCTCCCCATTTTGGAGCGCCTCCTTTACCGGCCTCGCAAAATTCCCACCACTCGCGTAACGATTCTCATGCCGACTCGTGAGCTTGCAGTTCAATGTCACAGTGTCGCGGTCGCATTAGCAAAACACACAGATATAACATTTGCTCTGGTAGTTGGAGGTTTCTCTTTACGAGAACAAGAAACCATCCTCAAGAAGCGTCCGGATGTGGTCATCGCTACCCCTGGCCGTTTCATAGACCACATGCGCAATAGTGCCAGTTTCACAGTCGACAACCTCGAGATCCTGGTTCTGGACGAAGCAGATCGTATGCTTGAACAAGGATTTACCGACGAACTTGATGAGATTCTGAAAACGATCCCCCGCAACAGACAAACAATGCTCTTCTCGGCTACCATGACTTCAAGTGTCGACAAGCTCGTCCGTGTTGGCATGAACAAGCCTGTACGTGTTTCTGTTGATACCGCTAAATCGACTGTCGCCGGTTTAACCCAAGAATTTCTCCGCTTGAGACCTGGACGTGACAGTCCCGAGTTCCGTCTCGCAACATTGTGCACTCTTGTTACAAGTGTCGCCGACTACCAGCAACGTACTATCATCTTCTTCCGACAGAAGAAAGACGCACATCGAATAAGAATTGTGTTTGGATTACTAGGTCTGAAAGCTGGTGAGCTGCACGGTAGCATGACTCAAGACCAGCGTATCAGCGCCGTGAATAACTTTCGTGACGGCAAAACGACACATCTATTGGCAACAGACGTGGCATCACGAGGCCTAGACATCAAAAACGTGCTATCAGTCATCAACTATGAAGCACCGCAAACTCACGAGATCTACCTCCATCGTGTCGGCCGAACAGCTCGAGCCGGCAAATCCGGATCATCATGCACACTCGCATCAGAACCAGACCGCAAAGTCGTCAAAGCAGCCGTCAAGTCAGCCCGGTCTCAAGGCGCAAAAGTCACATCTCGAGTCCTCGATCAAGACGCAGTGACCGCTACAAACGACAAATTGACCGACCTCGCTGACGAAATCGAAGAAGTTCTCAAAGAAGAAAAAGCAGAAAAACACCTAGCACAGATGGAAAGCGAAGTCACCAGAGGTCAAAACATGGTCAAGCACCATGACGCGATCATGGCACGGCCAAAGAGGACGTGGTTTGAGACTGAACGGGAGAAACAAGCCAATAAAGACCGTGCTAGGGCGGAGGAGTCCTCGAACGGCGTGGTGTTCAAAGGTGAGAAGAAGAAACTGAGCAACAAGGATAAGAAGAAGTTGGATTTGGAGAGGGATAGGAAGGAGGGTAGACAGTGGAAGAAGGGGAAGGATGATACTGTCGCGGCAGGGAAGCCGAAGGTTAGAGGCAAGAAGGATGCTGGAAGAGGGAGGAGTGGCACTAAGCCTAGAGGTGGTTTGAAGGCGAGGAGAGGGAGGCGATGATCAAGGTATCGCATTCCATATACTATTGATTGATGCGCCTTGAAAACTCTGCCTTCACCCTCTCTTTCTGTTTCTCCTTTCCATCACATTATACCACTCGCTTCAAGGCCCCTCGTTATACTCTCACATATCTGTACTCAATCCCACATTCAAGCAACGAAGAGCGGTCCTTCATACAGCATAAGCTCCCACCTCCTCAAAATCATCGCTCTCATCCCACCCACAGTCCCGTTCACGCTGCCCTATCGCAAGACCCTGCACAAACGTTTCGAGTTTACTATATACACCTTAACACACAGTACGCGGCAGCTCAGTACCTTCCCGGGCATCTTCTTCTCTCCTTATATTACTCAACCTCAGATCTACACGCCAGACTCATATCTCGGGCTTTGTTTCTGTAAGTAGAAAGTAGCTAGCACGCAAGTAAGGATGCAAAGGCTGTGTGCTACGGTTATGTAGTATCTACAGTTTTTACAATAGCTCGTTGTTCTTGATGCAGGTTTGGGTGACTGACTGCTGGAAGATTGTTTGCGTGGGAGGTCGGGAAGCTTGGATTTGTTTATTAATGCTGACGTAGAAGTAGGAGGAGAAGGGGAAGGCGTGTATTGCTAGATACCCATCTGATCTTAAAGGATTCTGGCATCGGAGCTTGGAGTTAAAGAAGTGTGGCAGAGATGGTGTACTGTGTAGAGAGGTATGAGGGTGTTTGTGCGGGATATCGATGTTGTAGGACCTCATTTCGCACATTTTCATGTGCGGTAGTACTTCCTGAATACCAGTGGATGTTGATTTAATTCAATTTATCAAGTCATGTTTTCGTTCGGAAAGCTCTAACTGAGTACATGTAGATAGATATACATCCCGTGCGTACTGGATAAGGAGATACGATATAACATGGATACCTAGGAAGATATCTAGTCAGATATTTTCGGACACGGGTGTTGGAAGTTGTCCTTGCTTTCCGGATTCGGTTGATTAGCTTACTCGAAACGGCAATCTTCCCTGCTTCCCATAGTATTGAACATCCAGCAAATTCACACGGCACATTGCGTGGGGCTTACATACATTGAAATTAGAGTGATCTACACAATACTTGTATATGGACGATCGCAAAGACCTCCAGCTCATGAACATCTTATTTGTAGTGACTGATTATACGTGGTTGTGAGAGCTAGCTACAGCTAAAGTTTTTGAGTCGTTGGTCAGCAAGTATGTCAGGCAATGCTATGCCACGACGCTTTCTTGCGGCTCATACTGTATGTTTTTCTTACTTCCGTGCTGATGAGGATACTACCTACTACTAGGACTTCAGTAGCGAACGAGAGATGATTCGGAAAGTCGTAATTTTGAGTATCGAGGCTTCACTTGGTGTCTGGGCAAGATGCAATTTTACAATTTGAAAGATACTCACAGTTTTCAACAGTATTCGTGACTTGTGATCATGATTTGCGAGGTTAACATTATACCGGCAGATTGGCAAACGTAGTGTAGACGAGATGAAACTAATGGCATGTAGGGACTACACATCGACAAAGAATGGTAACGTCTTCTGAATAATATTCTTATTTCATTGAAAGTGGTATCTCTAGGTTGTGAAGATTCCTTCAAAACTCCTTAGGGTATCATAGCTTGCATGCATGCTTTTGCCCATCTAGGCTTGTATGAGGTAGAGATAACTTTCTCTAGTGCTTGGCAGCTTGCTCGTGGACATCAGCCTTTCGGTTGTGTGCCTGCTCGTCGAACTTGTCGGAGATAGCATCACCGCCGGCCTGGAGACGGGTGGAGAGGTTGGCGTTGCTGTCCTTGGCAACTTCCTTGTTGGCCTCCTTGGAGGTGGTGGCGGTGGCACCCTGGATGGTCTCTGAGACGTAGTTGGCGGCGTTCCTGCGTGTACTGTTAGAATATCTGTGTGGTTTGAGGAGTTATTGAGTTGGCTTACTTGATGGTCTCCATTTTGAAGGTTAGAGGTTTTGTCTGTTAGACTTGATTTGTGTTTTGATTGAAAAATGTATTGGTATTGGATTTGATAGTCTTGATGAAGAGAAGCACAAAAGTAGTAAGGAAGATCTGTCAACTTATACATGTTGTTTGTTTGTTGCCCCTCCCCCTCCATCCGTTCCTGGCCGAAAACCTTCTTCACATGGAACTCAGAATTACTGGAAACTACGTAAAGTGGATCAGGGCGAAGCAACAAACAGGCACGAGTTCAAACGAGCATGGGTCAGCTGAGCACCACACATCTGAGCTAGAGACGAATGGCAGGTGAAAGAAATGAATTAAGTTGGACCATATCGAGATTCACTGTATCTTCATCGTGAATAAACAGAGCATGTGATGTTTCAAATATCGTCCAAGTGTTTGTCCCGATTGTTTTCTGTTGGAGGATGACGTAGATTGAGATTAGCATGGCGTCATTGTTGGAATGTTCTAAAGAAGGTGATGACGTTGAATAACAGATGAGTTCTTGTTCCTGATGGACTTGAATTATGAAGGAAGTTATGCACTCCGAATCGTCTTGCTTCCACGTGGCTCGATCGGTTGTGGGGTGTGCTCAGGCACGTAGATGTCTCGTCCGGAACCATTTTCAAGCCGAACTTGTGATACACCCCGGAGACTATAAATCTGGATATTGGTTACGGAACCGATCTTAGCATTGTGAACAACATGTAGTCACAAGGGCTCGCTGCCTTGATCATGACCTTTGAAATGTGGGAAGGTGTCTTCACCGTGGGAGAACGCAGGTGCTTGTAACGTGTCATTCGCTAATCGAAGGTAAAAAAGGAACGGCCCGCCACCTCTCGTGGCCATGACACTTTTCCATTGGAAACAGGTTAGTCACCTATAGCTGCTTTTGCGATGACATAGTACTTCCTATCAACCCAGCAAAACGTTCTCGCTCCAGCGGATGAATATTGCTCACGTGTTGCTCATTAGCTTCACGAACTGGCCGCTCACGTTGTGGCGAGGCATATTGAGGAGGCTGGAACCCGACAGCAGACTGAACGTCCCTCATGGCGTCGTCATACGTTGGTGTCGTCGGTGATGGATTTCGCTTATGCCAGAAGACCATTTCTGGATTCATTCGCTGTCCAACATCAGCCACGTATGGACAAATGGAACATGGAACGTGCTTACCTTGCTTTCTCGAAAGCTACCATAGACTGGCGGTGGTGGCCGAATTACCTTCTTGTTCTTCCCTCTAGGAGTTGTTGTTACTACTGCATCGCCTCCCATGACAATCTTGATTGGCTTTTCTGGAATTAATTCCTCCAAAGCATCCGAGACCGAATCAGACATGCTCCTCGAAGTTGAAGAAGCTGATCTTGGCGCGGAATCGTGCCAGTCTCTGTGATGACCTTGACGACCCCTTCGACGTTTCTGGAGCATGATGAGCCTTATCGTACTATGCAACGATATGCCAGCCAGCATAAGAATGAAGAGCACTGAGAGGATATGAAACATAAGCCCTCGTGCTGTGCCTGTTATGGCCAAGGTGAGATCTGTTTCGGTCAGCAAAGTCTCGCTTCTCAACGACCAAGGTCATACAAGTTACGATAGCTGCCAGAGTAGTGATCCCGAATGCTAAGCTCAGACGCTTTTTCGTCTCAACCCTGCTTCGCATCGACTCATGCACGCGCTTCCTCCGTCTACGACGCCGCTCTGTCACCATTTGAGTTTCTGAGGTTGGACATGAAACCGTCGAACGTCCCTCTTCCAAATCGTGCGCCGGAGACCCTGGTGTGTGTCCATCCTGGTCTTGCTCAAACCTCGCAGCATGTTCTTGACCAGGCGACTCGCTATAGACTGATGAAGCAGGGAAAGTAAGAGGTCGAACGTGGTTAGAGGGCACGGCGGCATCGATAATGGAATGCGTAGAAGACCGTGACCGAGGTGAACTGAACGACCGTGGTTGCGTATGCTGAACATCTAATTCGTCTGAAGATGGAGACATGAAGATTGGAACCTCAAATGCACCCGATGTTCTGTGAGATTCGCGAACAGGTAGACTTAACTCAGCTTCCCTCGAAAACAACCTTGACATTCTATCTCTCATGCTACCGTTCGACCCGGGAAGCATGTCGCTCGAGGTTGTGCTGTATAAATGTGAAGAGTCTATAGTCACTTGTTGTACTGCTGCGAGTGCTTCAGGCAGCGGGCGGACAAAGTGCAAAAGGAAACAGACTCACACTCAAGCTCAGACCGGAGAGACTGCAGCTACAAGTGATCTTGCGATTGTTGACATCTTCGACGCGTCCGTAAACAGATCTGATCAAAGTCTTTGCTCTAACAGACACGAACTTCTTGTGTCTGTTTGAAAAGTGCTTCTTCCGGTGTAGTGGGGAGTTAGCTATCATCTTTCCACCACTCAACAGTACCCCAGCATTCAAAACCAGACAGAAAAGCATTCATGTAACTTGAGTTGCAGAAATGCTAGTGGAGAACAGGATATGTTGATGCTGCATGATCGACACGGGTGCGGCGAATGCAGGGAGCCAAGCTTGGCAATGGTTCTCAACCAATCGTTCGTCTCGACCATTTCCATTTCGAAGCACGTCTGCACTTTTGTTTTTAGTGAGAGAAATCTCGCGAAGGTGTACATAGTGAAGTAAACACCGAAAAAAGGTTCTCTTTTCCCATGGAGCCTTCGAACTATGCATCTTGTGCCTGTGATGAAGCATCTGTCACAAGAATCTGTCACAAGAAACCACTGAGAAGCGCGTTGGTCTCGTCCAGCCTGTTTCGACATGTTCTTCTAGTGTTCTTCTGGTTTTTCACAACATGATGTCGTTACGTTCTTCAGAATCACCAAGTTCTTGCGGGAGAACAGTGCAGCTCCGTTCCAGCTTGCTCAATCTGTTTTGGTCATAACCACTCCACAGAAACTGCTTCGGAGAACATGGGATGGGGCGGCATAGTTTGCTTGCGTGGACAGTTAAATCACTCTCTGAAGCTTTTATCAAACATCCAATACGAGGCATGTTGCGAAAGAAGGGTTCTATCTTCCAAGCTCACCAAGCAGCAGATTTCGGTCAGTAGAGCCAGACACTATGATAGGTTCGTCGGCTGGTGAGAAGCGCGCATCGTTGACTGTACCTTTATGACCTGGTAGCTTATAGAGCAACTTCGCTGTCCTGGTGTCCCAAACGACCACAGTTCTATCGCCTGAACCTGCACAGATTCTATCACCTCGAGGACTCCAGCTTGCTCGAATCAAGTTCTTCTCATACCCAGCAGGTGCTCCATCATACGTCTGTATTGATCTGTCAGTGGGTGCGAAGGGTCGGATATCCCATGTCCTGGCTGTGCCGTCCATCGCATTTGATAGCAATGTTTGGCCGTCAGGTGATACTTCCAGAGAGGTGATAATGTCAGTGTGAGCAGACATGGTGTACGAAACTTGCATCTTTCGAGCGTCCCAAACCTTGATATTGTTGTCGACGCCTCCTGAATATAGTTCATTGCCAGCCTCTGCAAGCGCTACGGCAGTAATTGGATATTCAGTTTCGAGGTAGTCGACAGCAGCCTTTTGCCTAGGATCCCAGATACCAACAGTTCCATCATCACTGCCGCTGATCAGCAGCTCTTGACCCCTTCTGCTCACGTCGATGCAGTTGACCACGTCTTCGTGGCCAGTATGTCTCCTCGTTCGCAAGCCCGTATCAAGATCCCAACTAGCTATTGTCATATCTGCCGAAGCTGAAAACAGCACGTTTGAGTCACGCGACCACTGCAAATCTAGTACTGCTCCTTTGTGTCCTGTCATAACACCGTAGTTCTCACACTGACCATAGGTATGCCATAGCAGTATTGACCTGTCCATCGACCCCGAAGCGATGTGAGACCCAGTCGGATCGAATCGCGTCGCATAAACCTCACCGGAATGACCAGTCAATTCCATGATTGGTGCTTGTAGGCCACTCGTTCTTGTGACCTATCATGATGGAAGTTAGCTTTCCTTGTTCGCAATCTTAGCAGGGTGTTCAAGGAGAGGGAGGACGAATGGTTACTTACGGACTGAATGAGTGCGCCATTATTGCCTCCAGCGCTTCGGCCAACCACCAGTGCGGAATCATTTTGTAAGTCTCTGCTTGATTTCTGTCGCTTCACCAGTGCTTGATTTCCACTCAATGAATCTGACGCTTGTCGCTTGATTGGAGGCGGCATTGTGTGCGACTAGGATTCGAAACTGACTTCTGGGCCGACTGCTGAGCTGTAGTAAGTATAGGATCTGGGCATGTGGGTGTGTTTGTATGCTGTACACGTGGTACTACTGACTACGGTCTTTTTCTTCAATGCGGCTCAAAGATCTGCAAACACGACAAACACGTCCCACGGGCTATGTTTTATGAGTCGGGTAAGAAGATTAGAGGTCCATGTCTGACTCGCGTTGAGCAGCCTTCTTGTGGTTCTGTACCAGCGACGTTGAAGTATGCCGGTGAAGTACATGTGTTTCTATTATAGCTAAGCGGTCATACAGAAACCTATGATAGATTGGTCGCATCATTGTATTGGGTTTGCCAACCTTATGATCAACCAACAGATGTCATCCTTCGAATTTCGCAATGGCTGCAAATAAAAACGCCAGACAGGGCGAAGAGTGTGTCTCATTGTTATGATCCTCATGCAGCACGATATTGACAGACATACAGATTGTGGAAGTGAGTGACTATTATTACATGACCGACTGGTTCTGACCAGCGCAAGGTCACGCGTGGACAAGGTCAATGCAGAACTGGTCACTTTAACATACGGCACAATAGTCGCACAACTCTGCGCTGATTATGAAAACGATTATGCCCAAGTCAATCAACAGCTCGAGAAAATGGGCTACAATATCGGTGTCCGATTGATAGAGGACTTCCTTGCAAAAACAAGTACTGCAAGATGTGGCAACTTTCGGGATACTGCAGATATGATTTCCAAGGTACGCAGCGTCAGATGCGCAAGGGTCGGACAACCCTTCACTAACTTTCTAGGTTGGATTCAAAATATTTCTCAATATCACTCCTACGGTGACG
>Ga0181459_100356_pt1 | contig 10120 bp, 6 predicted proteins | sample InSIn2SAF170_FD_119060 | JGI IMG/M metagenome (GOLD analysis project Ga0181459, IMG submission 119060) | Clean room microbial communities from NASA Spacecraft Assembly Facility at Jet Propulsion Laboratory, Pasadena, California, USA -... ...
TGGCGGAAGAGGAGAGTCAGGGTCTATGAACAGTACAGTACAGTACTGTACTGTAGGGAATGACGAGAAGGGAAGGGAAGGAACGGGGATAATGGGATGGGATGGGATGTGATCTACACGATGCTTCCGGAAAGATATGTGGTGCAGCTAGGAGCATGGATGCGAGAGAGCCTAAATTAGGAATTAAGTGCAATGATCCTGGTTTAATTTGTCCCTCCTCAAAAGCCAAGCGTTGCAACCGTTAAGCTGCTCACAGCCCCAATGCACCGGCGTGCGCATCAGCCTCAACGCGCAACGATCTGTACGAGTACGCATGTCTTCTATGGCTGTTGACTCGGTGTTTGCGAAGGCCTATAGTCACAGCAGACGAACACCCTGATTTGGCTCCTCGTGAGGTTGGAAAGGTTTAATCGCTACGCACCTGGATCCTAGACGGCCACCTGCACCGACAGAATGCCTTTGCGCAACCTGCTCAAGAAGAAAGAGAGGATTGAGGAAAAGACAGATACGTACTCTCGTCCTGCGTCGCAGCCGCAGCAGTACCAGCAAGCCTTCGACCCGCCGCAGGTCAAGATTGTTCGAAGCGATACGCACACCGAAGAACCGATCAGTCCTCCATCGTTTCCAGGTGATTCGGCCCCGGCACCTACTCAAACATATTTCTCTACGCTACCCACCTCACAAGAAAAGTCGCTCAATCGTGTTCAGGAGTCATCGTGGACGACCGAACGTGAAGGACCACCGCAAAAGCAGCACCGTCGTCTATCCGACAGATTACATCTAGGCAGCAGAAACAGGTCGAAATCTGCTGGCGCGACATCTCCGAATGTCCCGTCTGACTTACCCGAAATACCCGATGCATATACACCGGGAGGTGACGAGGAAGAGAAGCAAGCAGAATGGGAACAGCGCGCCACAGTTCTGGTTAGTGCAAACAGGAGCCCGAATGCTCGTCCAGAACTGGCCAGTTCCACGACTGGCATGTCGCAGCTGAGCATAGGGGAGCCTCAGCGACGTCGCTCCGCTAGTATCAGTGATGCGGAAAGCGATGTAAACATACAGGATGCTATCCGTCTTCATGAGGAGGGTAAACTCGAGCAAGCGACGGCCATGTTCAAGCAGCTGGCCGAACGGGGCAATGTCATATCTCAGGTGTTATACGGCTTGTCCCTACGCCACGGATGGGGATGCGAAAAGGATGAGAAGCAGGCCTTCGTATATCTTGCATCAGCCGCTTCTGACTCTGCAGCCTTGGAGCAAGAAGCATTAAAGTCTGGTCTGAAGAAAGGAGGCTCCGCCAAAGGCGAGCTTGTGCTGGCAATCTTCGAGCTTGGAAATTGTTACCGTTTTGGTTGGGGTACTCCCATTGACAAGCCCGCTGCAAGACAATATTACGAGTGTGCTGGTTTTATGGGTGATATTGATGTAAGCGCCTTCACAGTGTTGACCTCCGGTGTTGCTAACATGCGCCTAGGGCTTGAATGAGGCAGCATGGTGCTACTTAGAGGGATTCGGCGGGAAGAAAGACAAGGTAAGCAGCAACCCTCTGGTGTCTACATTCTCTCGTCCTAGTGAAGCAACATTCACAACATCATGTCTGCCACATGATCTGCGTTGCTCGCTGTTAGATGCCCTTGCAGTCGGCTGCGAACATGTGAGGAAAGACGAGCACAACAGAGCCTCATCTATCACATCTTGGCCACCGATCATGCATATAGGATGTCAAGGCGAGTCACGACTCACGACCACATGAATCACCATCACCATCCTCGCTAAGAACAACCCCGGTAAAACTCGCCGTGTGAGAGCTTGGAAACCCACAATACCAAAAACCAAAATCATATGCAACAGTCACGTTGTTGATGCTGGCCCCCATGATTACCGCAAGTAACTTCAATATGGTCCACGTTCTTTCGCTGCATCGATTTTTGGGCAGCAATGCATATTGCAAGGATGAAGCAGCAACGTACCTGCATTAGCCTGGAGAATGACCGCTTGACAGTCAACGAACCAGCCTTGTCGCCACACCTATCGCATGCACGTCTATTTGTGGTATACTTGACTGCATACCAGACACGACTGACACGTGATTTCCAATAGTTTAAAGCTGCACAATTGCTCCGGAAAGCAGAACAAATCGGGGGGAAAACAGTGGGGAATTCTTGGTATGTGATCAATCCTTTTGCAATTCTTGTTTCATCTACCATTCTTTTCACACCGCTCCTTGAGAACCGAGACATGGCGGATAGACGACGTGGGAGCCTGGGGGTTCAGGTTTCGACCGCCCAGAGCGGAATCATTGGCTTAATGGGCTCGTGTTGGATAAGCTAAACTCTCTCAACATGGCCGCATCCTGCGGCCGCATTGTTACGCCCTGAATCTGCCATACAAACTCTTTCCGCTTCGGCCACTATCGTCGGAAGTGCGATGAATTTTGTTTGCTTAACTATGACGATTGGATCTGTGCTGACCGCCGGAACAGGATTTGGAAAGAGAAGTACGATCCGAAATGAGAACATCTCTACAGTAACGACTGAATTACCCACATACGGCTCGGGAGCGGGATAATTGACTTTGAGACATTCTTGAGTTCTGAGAAATGCTACGAGTACGACAGTGCCGATGGAGAAGATTTCGACGGCCTCAGTTTGACCATCAACAATGACTTGAGATATCGAATTACAATACATCGTCATGACCGTGAATCAAGATCATCGTTCTCTTCGTATCGCATTCAATCCAATCGGTGCCTCTCACCCTCACTCATAGCTTCATTTCCTTCTTTGACACTTGCTGTGCCCCCTCGGTACACCAACGACGAGCATGTTACGTCAACCGACGTCCACACCACTCAATCTTGCTCGCTTCGCCCATGTAAACGGTCTATGTACTTACGATACAAAACAATACACCCCTACCTACCTATCTATCAACCACCCAACTCTCAGTCTCGGTCCCAGTCCCAGTCTCAGCCTTACCCTCACCGCCACCCCGCCACCTGGACCTGTGTCATGTCATGCTATATCATGTCCACATCATGCTCGGCCCTGTGCCTACTATCACATCCCATCCCATCCCATTATCCCCGTTCCTTCCCTTCCCTTCTCGTCATTCCCTACAGTACAGTACTGTACTGTACTGTTCATAGACCCTGACTCTCCTCTTCCGCCAACACTTGCTCCATTTGACATATTGTAGTCAGGCTGATACTCACCGGTTCCGTTGCATCCTGCGTGCTATCTATCATATGACTCGCTATTAATGTAAGTCCAGTTTAGTGTACTAGTACAGTACTTAGTGTTGATGCCCAAAGTGAAGCGACGGCTAAGGTCGACGATACTTGGGACTAATAGGTTAGGAATATTTCGTTGGTTAGGGCAGGGAACTAGAAATATTGATTCAATTTGTTCATTCGTTCATTCATTCATTAGGATGGTTCATAAATTCTTAGAAATGCTATTCATGCTTGATATTCATGCTCGTACTTCGTGACTCGTTTCGATCATCTCATGCTTCTCGTCATCGTGTATGGTCTTGCGATTCGACCGTTCATTTCCTCATCTAAGCCTGTCGTATTTGTTCCTGCCCTGTCTCGACTTGAAAGCTCAGGGCCAAGAAGATTCATCAACTTATCATCCATCTAGATTTACCTGTCAACCACTCACTTATCTGTACCACTTGGTCCACGGGCTGGAGATGGTCCAATGGGGTCAGAGCTCGATTCGTCCGTCTATTTCGAGTCTTCTTGATTGGGACCCTCGGCTTCGTCATACTGTCATCCAGCTGCATTGCTGCTGATACTTGGACTCTAGATCGTGGACGATCGCCTAGAGTGTGGCTAGGCTCAACGGCCTCGAACATCCGATGTGGCGGTACCACTGGGCAGGTTTTCTTCTTCTCGTCTCGACCTGCCTACTGCCTGTTGCCACGATGGTGCAGGTCCTAGGTCCTTTTTCCTGCTTGCTCGTCCTCTCCACTTCCCCGTTCCTCACGTGCCAATGAAGGCATTGAATTCACTCGCTCTCAAATCATAATAATCGTGAAATTCGTAGGTTCGTAATTTGTTCATAAGTCATCATCGTAGTCTTGGTACAGACTCAGTATGTGCAGCGCCGTCAGCTTGCTTGCTAAGAGTGGAGTTCGAAGATCCAAAAATTGACGAAATCATAGACTAGGTACATTGCATTCAAATCATCCTTCATCGGTTTTAACATCGAAACAAGCTCGTCTTTACCAAACTCAAACCGATCGTGGAATACGATTGGTTGGGGTGTCGGTGGTGTGTACCAATCGTGATAATATGTCGTAGCTCTGGCGAGCTGTTTTCCATTGCTGTTCTATCTGTGCAAAAATCAAAGTCGTAAAAGTCATAACATCAACCTGAGTTGATGGTGTCATAAGCTGAGTCAAATGTGACTATTGCAGAACATCCGTTGTGTAACGAACCAATGCCTAATTTTGTTCCGGTAAAGACAGTTGTGAATAGCATAGGAAAGCGGTAGAAACTGCATTATTCGAGCGCTTTCGATTGACGGACAAATTCTTGGAAGTCGCGAATGACTTCTTCAGGGACGTGGTCGAGGAGCACGCTTCGTTCGTCGGCTTTGCTTCGTAGACCAGTAGCCTTTTCATGCTCGGCCTTTTGAGCTTGTAGAGCCGCAAGTGCTTGTTCGAGACGTGTTGGTTTTGGGGAATCGGACAAGTCAGCATCGGCGTCGTCATCAAATTCACCAAGAGGATCGACGATGTGGTTGTAAGAAGCTGGTGGCATGGAAAAGATTTGTTGCAGTTGTTGTTGATGAGATGGTGTTGTCAGAGTCGACGAGAGGCTGTCGAGTCCAGATGTTTCCTTTGTGGTTGTAACCATCTGCGAAAACTCACTCCCACTGACGATCGTCCTTGGCGCGGTAGATGCTGCTGAGCGCGAGGGAATAATCGCATGAGCAGAAAGAGGGTTAGTTTCCATGACCGCTTTGAGGACATTCTCGGCATCGACACGGTACTCGTCGGTGATCTTTGGAAGTGATGATATCTGTGAGGATTTGGGTGCAAACTTAGATAACTGTTCGCCAGCTGAGATGACAACAGCGCCAAAGAGGAGACACATGTAGAACGCGTTCCAGCTGAAGTTGGCATCGGTCTTCGAGTTGCTTGTGGTCGTACTTGGAGCCGGTGGCTTCGGCGTGGCTTGCCGTTGCATCGAATCAAGTTCCTCCATTCTCAGATCATCGGTGCCAATAAGGCTGAACTCGTTCTCCCACTCATCGTCAAAGTTGAAATCATTAAATTCAGATGCCATATTGTTCATGTCGGATGCTGGAGCATATCCACCTATACGGTGTGGTCTATCGAGATGGTGCTCCCGAACGTAATCTTTTAGTGCATTCAGCTGTCGTCTGTAATCTGCCGCTTCAACAGTTTTGGCTCGAATTGCTTCGTCCCTTTCATGTATCAACTGTTTGGCTTGTATCTCGTAGTGTTGTCTTTGTTGCATCCACTGTTCCCTCTCTAGTTGTAATGTATCTTGCATGTGTGTATACCCATCTTCGAGGTCAGTCATTCTCTTCTCAGTCACCTTCTTTTCTTGCTCGAGCTTCTCGGTGTGGGACTTCTTCCGTTGTCGAGAATCGAGGCTAGTGAGAAAGTTAGCACGGACGGGATTAGCCGCAACACGGATCACATACGCTGCTTGTCTGTTCCTCAACAACCGCTTCTGCTGCTTTAGCTCTTTCTTTTCATTGTCGTCCGTCGATGCCTGAATCAATGCATCAATTGTTTGCAGGTTGCGCTCCTTTGGGATTTCAAATCGAGCATTCTTCTTGCGAATCCCATCCGGACGTAAGACCAGCTGGGGCGACACGGGTCGGTACATTGGACTCTGCAGCATAGCAGCTTGCTGTTCTGTGCTATCAGTCGATGTTGCTGAAGCCCATCCCCCCTGGCTTGATTGTGACGGCGACATGGACACAGCGGAGATTGGATCTTGATTGAAGTTGAATCCATGATGTCCCACGTATTGCACTGGATGGCCATATGAATCGACACCGCCGTAGGCTGGAGTTGGTGTGCTCGTACCGGATTGTGGCACGGACCATTGTTGTGGATGTGCATAAGAGGCTGCAAAATTGGGATCAATTCGCATATACGGCTGATGTTGACCCAGTGTATGCGCAGCAGGCATTATAGGGTGAGAATAATGCCTCATTGAATGGTGAGGCTCGTGCCGCCTACCGTGCCACGATTGCTCATTCGTCGGGTAATCATCCTCAACCTTCAACATAGAGGGTCGACGGCTGTGAGAAGGAGCGCCGAAGTCTACAGGTGTTGCAGAAGCGCGAGGCCCCTCTTTGCGGCGATGACCTTGCTCGTTTTCACCCAGACCTGACGGTTTGAAGTCCTCTGACCAGTGATTGTGTTCATAAAACTGATAGGGTTGAGACTGTTGGTAAGACAAGTCCATCGTTTGGTGATAGGCTGAGCGGGCAAAAGGCGGTAAAGGAGTGGGGTAATTCGTCGCACCTCGAAGACTCGCTGTCAACACAGCAATGGGTGCATGGGAGTAGAAACTTCAATGAACCAAATGTGTGAAAAACAACAAAGCGGGAAGCACCGATGTTGATGTATGAAGATGGATGTGCGAGGGTGGGAAGAATAGCTTTTAGTACTAAGGCAGTCTCGGCGGAGGGTTCGGTACGGTACCATACAGAGACCAGGGTAGAGGGTCAGCCGTGGCCTTGTTCGAGTTCCGAGAGGAACGAAACAAGAAAAATGGGGCAGAGACAAAGAACAAGAAGGCGAGCAAACAAATGGAGGAGAGTGGGGAGGATGGAGCAGGGACGGAAACGACCATACGGCAAGCGGCAGGATGAGAGGAAGAGACACGCCCGTGATCAGATTGTAGTGTACCGTAAGGGAGGGAGGGCAGTCTGTGTGCCAGTGTCTCATGAACATTTTTAGGCTGATCGACGCACTGGAGTGGGCGGTCACGATCGCCAGATGACCCATTGACGGCATGAGCCAGTCACCAGTAACGTCCAAGTTGGAGGTCAAGGCCGAGAAAGCGAGCGATGGTGATGGAGTTGTGCTTGAGTGGACTGGCAATCAAGAGCCAATGCATGATGGCGGTCACCTTTATGCGGCCAGCTCTTAGCTTGCAGGAGCTGCTGCAGTTATCTGCCATCCTGACCCAAACAATCTTCGCTCCTCTGTGAAGGCCTTGTTGGGCATATGATACGATCACAAACAAGTTGGAGAAGCTAATGGTTTATTAGATCTCTGGAATGGTGAACAAGACACAGGTTTCATCTCGACTCGCAGGCTCGTAGGACGAGGAAAAGACAGCCAGAGGTTGAGGAAGAAGGAACAGATTGCCAAGAACCGCTCCCGCCTGTTTCCTGTATGGAAACAATACGACCACACAAATACGCTGATTCGTGGCCAAACACCGGCACCAGAATCACGATACCTCGGGAATAGAAGAACCGTCCTTGAAAAGCTTCCCGGGTTCTATCCATCTGCTTGTGGCACGCATCATCTGCAAGTAGCTCTTTGGTCATACCATCTCCTGAACCGTAGCAAACAAAATACGATGAAAGATTGAGGTATGTCGTTACGAGAAGCAGCATCTATCCTTGTGGCTTTGAATCCAGCCAGAATCTTCTCGGTGTGGCTGACTGGGACCCGGTCATCACGATTGTGATAAATTACCGTACAGTACAAGTGCCTACTGTATTTTCTAGGGCAGACCTAAAAGCCCTCGGAACGGGCCACCTCGCATGCTTCCTGCCATAGGCTGTCTCCATGTGCTCTCATCACGAACTGAGACTGAAACAAAAAGCGGTCATGTTCCAGCAATACTTGCCTCATCTTGAAATTACTGCCCAACTTAGTCTCAGCCAGAATACGCCGTTCTCACAATCCAATGTACTTGTCATTGTTACGACCCGAGCCGTGCTCTTTCCGCCCTAATGTGTGGTTTATTGTACACCGACTCTCTGGACTGATGTCATGCCATGTCTAGAAATACATTGCATACCTTGGATTGCGTTCCGCTTCATTCCAAGTTTCCCAAACTGTTCAAGACCGGCAGGCACAGCACCTGGCTACCATTTGTTGCCGGTTTCAAGCTTTTCACAAGGCCTTCGACAAATCCTAGCATAAGGTTCGACCAAAGACATGGAGAGGAGAGTTAGTCTGAGTACCAAATGATCGACCAGGCTTGAGGTCGCGGAAGAAATGCACAAGAAATTCGTGCTTGCTGTTGTAATTGGGTCGCGTTGTTCGGACCACTGCAAACCATTGAATCAATCATCTGTTTCTGGTGGTTTCGTTTTCGTCCTGAGCCAGATCGACGCGATAACCAGTGTACTCGATCAATCGTCCCCCTTTACCCCAGAGCCCTTTGTATTTACACCAGCAGCCTTTCCGTCCACGACAGCTTTCACCTTCCTCGTCGGCCCAATGTTCCAACCCCATCCTCTTAACGTCTTCACCACCTTCGGAAGGACAGCCGCAGTCAGAGGAACCCGAACAAAGATAAAGGACTTGTGAATTGCATAAGCAAGAGCAAGCTGTGTCCAAATACCTACATCGATGTTAGCATAATCTACCACAGAGTATTCTTCAGACTACACATACTTGCATTGTCCCTGGTAGCAGCCTTCTCCGCCTCTTTATACCCATGGTCCTGCACTTGGTAGACGTCCTTACCATTTTCCTCCAGCAATCTCTTTCCATCCTCTGTGGTTGCATCAATATTGTCTGATACCTTCTGCGCTATTTCGCCAATCTGCTCATGAATTGTACCGCTTACAGGCCATTGTAGTAAGGCTTTGACGTTACTCACAATGACATGCTCCCAGTGTCCAATGAGGTCTGTGCCTAAGAGCTTCACAGCGAGAAAGCAGAAGGGAAAATCAAGAGCCGATAAACCTAGGTAAACAAAGAGAGCTGCCCAGCCATAGTCCTTAGACATCTTCTTCATGCGTTGACCGAGGCTAAGCTGGGAGTTTGGTGTCGTGTCGAGCTTACTGTCGGTGCTTTCGCATCGTCGCATCGATGATAGACGAGGAACCAATTGAGTGAGCAGAGGTCTCCGCGAGCCATTGTGTAATAAACGGAGTTGGAGGTTCTGGACAGGTCTTGAGCGGAAGGTTGGCTGTATATCTAACCGGGGAATGAAATGCTGATATTGTGATGACTGTTGAACGGAACTCCTTAGGAGTTGGCGCAACGCTGATCGCTGGCCAACTCGTAGTGCTTCCATCACCTATGTCGTATTCAAACACCGGATAACAAGCAAGGATTCACGAATTCTCTTGTACCTACAATCACAATGATGAGGTCGAGAAAGCTGTGCGTAGCAAGCGAAAATAGGACACCTGCACTTGGACTTTACTGATGCGCAGGCGGAATGATTTCATGCTTGGAACTGCTTCGGCCCTGCTGATCCGGTCATCAACCACCTGTCGGGACATGCGCACAATCAATATGGCCATCTGACCAGACATTTAGATGTCACAATCGGCCATTTTGAGCATGCCTTAAGGCTTTCCATGCAATGTTCTGCATCACCTTACCATTTGATAGCTGCATATCTTACCGTTCAGTATGAATGGTTGATAGTTGGCGAGATGCCACATTCGTATTCGAATTGCACTAATTGTTGCCTTCGATACTTTGTTACCTCCTGTTCAAGTATACGGTGAGTCCGATGTCCACGATTCGTAACGATGCAGATCCATGCGGACACAGAGAGCATTAACCACGACAACATCGAAGCGTGCCTCAGGCACATCACATTTGAAGACTCACAAGCCGGTAATGAACGTGAAGCACTCATCGAAGTTAACACAGGCTTCCATCTTCGTCCACCGAGACCTCCCCACGAACTCCAGTCCTACTACACACCAGAAGATGATCTCTTCCAGACCATCCACATGGGGGCCGCCGCCGTTGACAAATCACGCTGGAAACTGGTCATCGACGGCTTAGTCGAGAAGCCCCTCTCAATAACCTGGAACCAACTGATACACCTCCCTAAAGAAGATACCACAGCATTCCACGAATGTTACGGCAGCCCAATCAAACCACCAGTAGAGAATCTCTGGCGCATGCGAGG
>Ga0181459_100361_pt1 | contig 10063 bp, 8 predicted proteins | sample InSIn2SAF170_FD_119060 | JGI IMG/M metagenome (GOLD analysis project Ga0181459, IMG submission 119060) | Clean room microbial communities from NASA Spacecraft Assembly Facility at Jet Propulsion Laboratory, Pasadena, California, USA -... ...
CCAGCACCACTGTTTCATAATTTTGGGAGGATTGATGGTAGATTGGGAGGTCCACCCTGCGAAGGTTCTCCGATAGACGGAGGATTTGCATTCTCAGGACGGGGCTTTTTTGACGGGTTTGAGCTGTGGTGGTGGTATTGTGAGTTGTCGGATTTGCGCTTTTGAGATGGTAGCGTGGGTCGAGACATGACGTGGGCTTTTGCTATTTGATTCGATGAGTTGGCAATGACTTGAGGACACGAGATTGGTAGGTTGACCTTGAGTACTTCAAGATAAATGGTTGAAAGAAAGCTCGAGGTCTCGACTAAGGTGAATGTTTGAGTGGTTTGCTTGACGCGTTGAGTTTAGCATTTGTGATTGGATCAGACGCGAATCAAGATCTCGCACGATCGTCCGAGTGAAACTCAAAAACCAGGGTGAAAGGCTAGGGCAGTCTAGTACAATACTTGCTTTAGAAAAATGCTAGCACGGGCTACGGAGGGAGTAAATTGAATTTTATGGTTGTATTCGTAGCTTGGAGTTGTTACATGAGTATTTGTTACACATTATAAGTCCTTATCACGAATGTACAAGATGCCGACCTTGCCAAAAGGAGAGTTTAACGGCTTCTGCCGTCTTCCTTGTCCTCAGCGTTGTAGGTAGTGTAGTCCAAACTGTCAATAAGAGTAGCGACAACAGCATCCTCCAAGTCCTCCGTGGCCTCAGTCTCGAAAGTAGCAGTATCAATACCCTTGAACTCGTTGCTCAATGTCGCTTGAACCATATCAGCGGTGACAGCCAAAAGTCCGACATTGAACTCAAAACTCTGGCGAGCAACCTCGACACTGGCTTTGTAGCCAACGACGGTCACAGTGCATGATGTTGGAGCCGATGCGACGGCTTCAGCGGTCGCGACAACGCAGCCGAAGTAGAAGTCGTTGAAGTCGAAGGTATCTGTGGTGGAGCCGGAGTATTGTGTGGTGATGTATGGATCACCTTCGGTGAGAGCTGTGCGTGCACTGTAGTCGCCGACGTTGGGTGAGCTACGGGGTTTTACACCCGTGATGACTGTACCGTCGAGTCCGAGGCTGATGAGGTCTAGTGATGGTGGTTAGTGTAAGATGGTTGAGGTGAAGAGTGTAACTTACTAATGCCCTTGTAGTCGAGGCCATCGTAGGGTCCAACTTCTTGAAGAGAGACTAGGCCATCGGCAACTGGTTCGAGATCATCGAATGTTGCGGTGTACTTGGTAGTCGTGAGATCCTGTTTGCTGCTGGACAGAGATGTGATAGTGGTTGGAGCTGCAAGCGCAAAGGCTGCGACAGAGGCGATAATGAGTGATCTGAGCATTGTGATTTGCTAATAGGATATCTGAAAGCTGGTAAATGTACAAACGGAGTTGATGGTGTTGGAAGAGCGGATGTTGAAAAGAGTGGCTAAGTGGGCTTTGAGTTGCTTGCTGGAAAGAGAGGAGTTTTGTCGAAGTGAAGGTAAGTGTTTGCTTTAATACATCTGAGAACTGGATGCACGTAGATCTTAGATCGGAGGAGGACCGATGCTCTGTTTACTATACCGGATCAAGCGACATGCTCATGTTTGCAATTTCGTAGAGAGGACATAGCGATGCTGATCACCTTCAGCTTCTGGTCTGTGATGTACGTACATCGTTTGAACTGGATCAACTCTGCTGTCAGTTATAGTAAGCATCACCAATGGTATTATATCAGAATCCAGACAGTCACAGAAAACTGTCCGTGAAGGCTCTGAAAAGCCAGGAGGTGTGATAAACAACGCGTGATTCAAAGTCAATGACTACCTCGTACTTCGTGAGGATGGTAAGAGGAACTGTATTGTATGGAGATCGAGGCACGGACAGAGGTGTGCCAAATATTGCGGATATGGTGCTGATTGATCTTGCAGATCCGTCATCGTGATCGCTGTGGCGCGACGGCGATCTTAGAAGTCTCCCCTCACCAACATGCTACTTGGCGAATAGATTCGAAACAGTACGTATGCACGTGTTGAGTTTGATGACAAGAATTCAGGAGATGCCTCTGAGATTTGATGTCGATGGCTTTGTCGATCATCACTAGCCAATACTAAGCGGAGGCCTCCAGTCACGGATGGGTACGGAGTACTTTTGCGCAACCAAAAGACGCATAATGAGTTTGTACACTTCCCTAGTACAGAAACGTAAGAGCACATCTTGTGCACTTGCTCATCAACTATCGAACTCATGCATGTTGCGCACTCGACGATCATCCCACTTGTGTTCAACGGCATGGCATCAAAAGTATCGAGTTCCAGGCTTCTGGATCTAATGAAGGTAGGTCTGACTCCTAATGTTTGCGTTTATGAACTACTTGCGCCTTACATAACAAGGTACACGACATCACAATGGAGAAGGGGAAGCTGATATGATGTGCAGACACAATGCAAATTGTTTTCTACAACTTTCAACCCTCAGCGACTACGTATGGGCAATAGTATTCTCCGCCAAAGACTAAAAGGGCCTACTTTGGCTGCATACTACCCCCGAAAATCGGTCACGGTAGCAGATATACAGCGAGAAGTCAAACGATACGACCTCGAGCTCTATAATGAAGAGGAGGAAGACAGACTAGAGGGCTTGCAGATCGCCAAGCTGAGAGGCAAAGGTGCACCAAAAAAGAAGAGGACGAAAGACAGTACGTCCACATTATCTCCTCAAGCATTGGATCATGCTAACTAGGATACAGCGAGCAAGAAAGGAAAGAAGAGATGATGAGCGAATTCTGCATGTTTGTCAATATGTTATTATGATACCCTCTTTGAAAGAAAATGTACAACACATTCCAGGCCCTGAAATATTCCATACCAACCTTCAAGCTGCGGCACCGACCTAGACGAACCGACGTCAGCATGCCGACTTGATCGACAATCCTGACTACCCGGAGCTTAAGCACTGGTTGTTGTGCAGCAAATCAAGTGGGTTTTGCTGACCGGAGCACAGCCGACTAGCAGGTCGTCTTACAGCTCGAGGTTCGCCAAGAGTCGAAGGATCTGACCTTCCGATTTGCCTCCTGAACAGTTTTCCTTTTGCATGATAAGAAGCTTCCCCAGTCCTCCTATACGACTTGCAGCCGAGTACGACAAGCACGACATTCGTGTCATTACCTTCTGTCCTCTTCTCAGTGATATGCCTCTCTTCGAGAACTTTGTTTGTGTACTAGGACCAGAAGAAAGCGTTAAGAAATTCCTTTTCAGTGGTCCGCTAGGTTAATTGACCTGAGCCAATGACATTGCAAGCATGTATCTGCATCTGAAAAGCGATGAGTGATGGTTCGTGATGGGCGGCGATCTAGTGATTGATGGTGGCAGAGCCGTCGGGACGTGGCGAAGTACCTCAGGAGATACCAAAACTTCGTCATTAGCTTCCATTCTCAATCGCTTGTCGTCTCTGTTGTGAGTTTACGACTGCTGTTATTGTTTCTCCAATTGTGCTACTAACAGCAACTGCTTTTGTGCCCTCACTCTCACTTTTAGACTAACAACACCAGCATCGAGGCAATAGAAACGAAGTTACACCCAACAGCATCAAACACTTTTATCTATAGCATATGTGCGTGCTTAGGATACACTCCACTGGAAGTCCTGCAACGAGTTATACTCTTCTTAAAACGGTCGCTACACCAACAAGACTTGTTCAAAAGACGCATCGATGCTGTTCGAACACGGGTGATTGTCTAACAAACACATCCAGCATATTTACAGATCACAGACCTGAAGAGCATTTCGACAAATGCTTGGTATCTAAACTTATTACAGCCATACGTTAAGTCTGATCTGAATGGCAGTCATATCACCCTAATTCCCTGGCTCAATGACTTTTCACGTTACACTAATCAAAAATGGTTACTCCCATGTTCATGTTGTGAAAATATGCTGACCCACACTATCGTGTCAATAGTTGCTGATATACATCTAGCCACCACGCACATCTCTGTGCAATTCACAATGACCCCAACAGTAATGCTTGACCATCCTTCCATAGCAGGCTCTCTCCGCTGCTATAAATATACTTACCTAACCCATCAATCATCGAATCGACTATTCTACTCTTTCCTCTTTCTCCCATCCTTCATTCAGAGTACTCGAATTCCGCACATCAATTGCGTGCACCGTCATACTCCTAGCCACGTTTTCTAAAGCCAAACATCTTCCTCACACAGCTTCCGCCTTTGATATGGGTCGTATCTACGGGCGACCGTCCAAACTCTCAGCCAGACCAGCACATCGCATCAAATCTGAAGCACCTCTCAACGACCAGATTCGATATGCGTCTCCCTCAAACCCTGAACATCGACGTCGCATGAGAGCACTACATGGCCTTCTTCCGAACTCGCCATCAGGATCAGAAGCCGACGAAGCACCAGAACGACCGAATGATCAAATGATGCCTGATGGAGTCAACCAGCGCTTCGACCTTCGTATGGTTGACGACGCTATACGAAAGCACAACGACATAAAAGTCGTGGAACCCACGTCTGGTATTACTGGTATTCTAGCAGGTTTCAAGCCACCACAGATCCCAATGATCCCTGTAGTCAAACTTGAACTCACTGAGGAGGAAATCGCGGCCAATGCAGCACTTCGTGCACCTACACTTGGTGTCAGAAAGAGACAGAACAACCAGAACGCTGGTGGGAGGCCAACAGCCACCGCACAAGGCCAGCAAGAACCAACACAAGATGGTACTCTTGATCACATTCAGAATCACGCCCGCGGCGCTCCTGGACGAGCTACCCGTAACATGGTCATAGATCTGACGTTGAAGGATGACAATACTGAGACTGAGTCCCACCAGCTCGCAGCGTCGCCATCAAGAGCATCTGTAGCAGTTCGACCAGCAGTGTCCGCCATACCACCTTCAAGCGCGCAGCAAAGACCACCCATGATCATGCCATCGACACCGGTTGTTCACACTCCAAACCTGGCCACGCGTCTAATGTTAACACCGACACAAACTGAGACAATGGATCATGTCAGAGTTCCGCAACATCTCCTCCAACAAGCCAATGGCTTGTTCGTACAAGCACAGATCAATTTGTCTGACGACATCAAAACCTGGTCGGATCTAAAGGTCTTTGCAGCTCAGCACCCGATTGCGACTCTCACTCCTGATATTGTAGCAAATGCTCAAGCTCATGCGTTTTATGCGACGGGCATCCCACCAGCACCTATGCCTCCTCCGGCGCCACAAGTCACTACTGCGACTGTGATTCCGCGGTCTCTGTCACCGTCCTCTCATCAGCCTCTTACCACCCCGACCAGGAATGGCCAATTTGTTCCTACGACTACCATCACTGCAGTCGCTGTACCCATCAAGGTTGAAGAGTCAGAGCAAGGTCATGGTTCAGAGCCGCATATGCCAACAAGAGTTGGACTAATTGACAATCCACACCAAGCTACAGTACAAGGCCAGTCAGCAGCGCCACCAGCGACTGTTGATGCAGAACCTGCGGCTCCAACCTCGCTTCAGGCAACCACAAACAATGGAATTGCAACTGACTTACAGATTCTGAGACTGACTGAACCGCTCAATTTATGCCCAGAATTGCTACCGTCAGAAGCTCCTGCAGGTCATCCACATCTCGTCCAGGTTTGGAATCCAGCATTGGTCAACCTACCACAAGAGATGCACGACCATCTTGATCTGTTTGACACAGTTGTGTCAATAATCTATAGATATGCACCAAAGACAAGAACTGCCATCAAAGCGTTTTTGGACACTGAAAAAATTAGACACTTTTTCTTCCTTTTCAAATCTCGCAGTGATAAGTGCCATTCTTGGTCTATTGAACGAGAGGGTGATATCATAACGGTATGTCTCCCAACAAACATACGTGCTTGTCCTACAATTCCCGCGAGAAATCTTTGTTTTTTCCCTGTACAATTCTAAAAGGAGGATCCACCATACTTACACCATCTAGATCGGTATAGATCGCAATCAACGTGCCCCAAACGTCTCGGAATCCGAACGTCCCTCAGCAGGCCAATATGACCTGACAATACGCTACCAACTTCAGCCCTCCTCACTCTCAAGCCCTCTACCCGATCCCAATACCGAAAGCGACGGTCCTGCCTTCACACCACCTCTCTGGATACCAATTGGCACGTCCATATTCCCCGCACAACCCCATATCGCCACGTTCCTCTACAACACCCCTCCCAACCGAGGCGCCGATGACCACGAAAGGTACGAGCACCCGCCACCTCGCTCGTCGAATGCGCTGCGCAACTACTTCCAGTCCTCCCAACGCAACGATACCGTCCCACCAGATCGTCTGTCTATTTTGGCACGCTACTTCCAGACCACTGCCTTTACGACAGGGGTCATGGATGCAGAGTTCCAGGTCTGTTGGGGTCATCGAGTGCGATATGACGCTGTGATTGGGCGTGTAAGGGCGACATTTCGAAACGCAATCAAAGGCGCTGCTACGCAGGCTAAGAGGCGAGAGGCGGGGGATTATAACCGGCCTGTCGTTGGAAGCGCTGGGCCGCCGAGTGCGACGACCAAGAAAGTGAGGGAGAGACCTGGAAACGGGGCATCGGCGGAGCATCTGAGGGGTGAGGACAGGGAGAAGGAGAGAGTCGCGACAAGAGGAAAGAAGAAGAAGAGGGGTGTAGCGGATAGGGAGATGGAGGAGTTTGTCGTTCAGGACGACGAGCCGGGTTTTGGTGAGAGGGCTAGAGAAGGGGACAAGGTCGACGAAGGTCGAAGGAAGAAGATGAAGAGGGAGAAGAGAGGCAGTGAGGAGCCGAGCGGAAGCGAGTACAGCGTGAGTGATGAAAGTGGTTGAGAGGGTGGATGGTGCTGGTTGATTTGTGGACGGTAGGCTTGTGCCTGGTGAAATGGTTGATTGTGGTATTGACGCACTGGCCCTTCTTGTGCTGGGAGTTTGAAGGATGTGCGAGCGTTTGATGTGTGCTCTCTTAAAGTGGTTTTTGTGTTTGAGCCGGGGTGAGCGTACTTGAAGTGCTGGTTGGTTACCACTGGTTGATAGCTTTAGATAGCTTACTGCATGATAGGCACGAGTTCAATGAAGTGAAATCATCATGAAAAGGATACTGCTAGCTCAGCCATACTTGCTGAAACGTTCTGCGATCTCATAAATCATAGCCTTCGATATTTTCAATATGTTCTTCTATTGATCAAGTATTGTGACAGTGGTGTCAGCAGAAACAGATCGAGAACTGTGATGTATTTCAGTCCGTGCTCTGTCAAGCCTCTACAGTATACGTCGAGTCAAATCAGGGCCTGCTAACTTGCCATCCATAATGGAACCAGAGCAGCGTAAAGTAAGAAACAACTAACGAAGGAGCAAGCTATATCTGAGGAGGCTGAGGGCATTGTTCACAACTGGTATACAAATGTGAAGTAGTACTACGCAACAACAAAACTGTGACTGTGAAAAGCACAGGTATTCAACTAAGTGTAGACTGTGATGATATAGATATGCCGTCGTCGTCTATCTCTGTTGTGTCGAACATTCGGTCGGGAAGTAAGGTCATGCATTAACCTCTTGCTGAGAAGAGCAGCCGACAGGCCAGATTGACGAAGTGTTTTGATAGTATAGAATACCTCAGCAAGGCAGAAATCCGGTCGCTACCCAAGCTTAGTAGTCGCTGGGATGGAATTGGATAGATATAAGCATGATTTTCTGCTACCAGAGGTCATTGTAACTACCATATCCTGACCTCGACTCGTGACTCAGATGTTCACCATGCGGACTAAAATTGCAAGAATATCACATGCATCCAGAAGTAATACTGTAAGGCTTGGGGACCGGTGGCAACTTCCGGCGGCAGACCCGCTCGTGCCACCCTTTGGGAGTCACTGCACTGGCATCCCACATCCAGCGCACGTGGAAATGACTCGATTGTTCCATGTTTTATGATTGACTTCTCAGACTCTTGCCCATATGAGCCATCGTATCTTCTCACCTGCACAATTCATCCGCATATTCGTCATAGTCAACATTACCGCATACGCGACAACACGAGCAATCATGGGAGGCAAGAAAGGCACCGAGAACACAAAGAAAGTCGCCGGCAACGCAAAGAAGGCTGAGGCCGCTGCTCGCAAAGAAGCCGAAGTTGGTGCAAAGAAAGCCGCTGTCGAGGACGCAAATTGGCAGGACGGCGCCAAAGATGCTTCCAAAAAAGCTGATGCCGCAGCGAAGAAGGCAGAGGCTGCAGCAAAAAAGGCTGAACGAGATCGACAGCTTGCTGAAGAGGAGGCCTCACAACGCGCGACACCGAAGGGTGCAAACAAGAAGACTGCTGAGAAGAAGTCTAAGGGCACACTCGATTTGTCACAACTAGATGATGAGCCTGCGTCCAGCAAGATGGCTGCACTCAATGCTTCTGGCATTGACAACGCTCTGGATGCACTTTCGCTCGCAGCTGATGCGAACGAGGTCAAGCTGGAGAGACATCCCGAAAGAAGATACAAGGCTGCTTATGCCAAGTTTGAAGAGCAGAGGCTGCCTGAGATTGAAAAAGAGTATCCTGGCCTGAGGAAAAACCAGAGAGTCGAGGTCTGCAGAAAAGAGTTTGAGCGCCATCCGGACAACCCATTCAACCAGGTCGGCAATGTTAGGTACGATGCTACCAAGCAAGATCTAGCTTCTGAGAAGCAACGTATCAGAACTGGCGTTGAGACCAGGTTGGGTGAAAGATGAGACGACGATTTCTTGAGCTAGTATTTTGAAGAGCTCCAACAACAGTATACACCATCGAGGCTTCTTCGCTTGGGCATATACCAAAACAGCAATTACTGGACATATGGATAGAGCTCCAGAATGTTGCACACGAAACCATTAGACCAGTAGATTGCACTCTCCCACGATCGCAATCGCTGGAACCGGTATCCTTTGTTCTGGAACAGCTGCATGGGCCAACCGATGGTGCATGTCGGCTTTGTTTGGTACATGTTCATGCACGTGCACAGCCAGATACCATTTTGTTGACCTTAATCACACGCACTCGTCTTATGCATAGACATTGCAGGATTTTAGTGGAACTTGAGCTTGTGGTTCGAATCGTCGACAATGATACATTACTTGTCCCCATCTCAATCGAATGTTTGCGATGGTCAAGCTGTGCGGTATCACTGAAGGTGAGACACCGTCAAGGCATTTGAGGATGATAAAGTGTATGTCACACCCAGCTCTTGCTATTGCGGACTGGATTTGGATGGGGATCCTGTGGACACGATTCACTGCACCAGAAACTGTGAGAGTGGGAGTCGAAAGATCTCGAACCATAATCAGCTTCGTGCGACCAGATAGCTGAACTCACACACGAAGTAGTGCGTGATCTGTCGCGGCGGTTGAAGTGGTAGACCTGTCGAAAATCTACATGTCTTATTGAGAATTCTTCCGCATGCAAGTTCCCTGCCAACTCACCAAGGCTCAAGCATTCAAGCCTCTGATGCTCAGTATCGCACAGGTTAGGGTTTTCAGAGAAGTAGTGGTCGTTCATGAGTTCTCTTTTCTTCGAGCCCAGGTCGAACCCCGAATGATGGCACTCAAAAGTACTAGATGCTATTCATGGACAGACAATGCTTACAAAATTAGTACTCTTCGCCGCATGCGGTTTATTGTTTCTTGCATTTGAGCTTCGTGAATTGCGTATCCAGATTACCCAAACAGAGGTCTTTGTTCAATATGAATCGCTCATTCATGCCTTCGGGATGGCACATATCTGCTGCTTCAACGAGCCCTCCGTTGTTTGTTGGTCTCATGTCTCGCAACTCATCTCGAACACACCGAACATCTGATCTATTGGGCTTGGTTGAACCGATCTTCTAAAAGACCATCGCCATAGCACCACACTCGATCTTGACACTTTCGCCGCTCAAGCCTACTCCATCAATGGCGGCGGACAAACGACCTTCTGACCCGAAGGTCGACGGTCAACCTCTTACCAAGAAGCCTTATCTGCCGACTTCCACAAACCAGCCGAACAGTCAAGGAAATGCCAACGCAACGTCTGAGAGGGAAAAGCGCTACCAAGCTGTTATGAAGCGCAATCCTCC
>Ga0181459_100364_pt1 | contig 10046 bp, 6 predicted proteins | sample InSIn2SAF170_FD_119060 | JGI IMG/M metagenome (GOLD analysis project Ga0181459, IMG submission 119060) | Clean room microbial communities from NASA Spacecraft Assembly Facility at Jet Propulsion Laboratory, Pasadena, California, USA -... ...
TACACCGCTTCCCTGCTTTAGGCTTAAACAGAAAAAGGAATTGCTAAGTCGATGCGTAAAGGGTTAGTTGTCTTCAAACAGGACAAAGCAAGAAAGCGGTAATGAAGGTATACATGCAACATTAATAAATCAGGATAAATACTCAAAGCGTTAAGACTTCTCGCGCGTATGATCAAGATTGATCAGATACAGGAGAGTAGTTGGGCAGCGGTTGGCAAAAAAATTCATGTCAATCGACGTCAATAACTTTGTTATTTCTTGATTTTGAAACCTGCTGCTGAACTCCGCACCTTCAGATGAGTTTGACGATGTCAGCTACCCAGATGGAACTCGAAAGCCAACTGCATAACCTCCCCAAGAAAGAATAGAGCACCGGGTAAGGTATCGAATCGTAGGTCACTGCGGACTATGTTCCCTTTGGCGCGATCGCCTATAGTCACGGTATCAACTTGTTGATTATATCCATATTGTTAAAGCAGATGAATTCTGGGCTAGAAACGATGAGATTTAATAAACACTTCTGTTGGATAGCATGATCAAGGACGACTTTAGGATTACGTTGGAGCACTTTGAGGTTGGGGTGAACTGAGCTATAGGTTAAAAACAGACGGTTTCGCGAACAAGATGGATTTTCTCATGTTATGCAACGCGACGAAAAGACAGGCTGTCTTTCGACTGAAGCGAATGCACACACCTACTCCTACCCCGCCTGAACAGTGCCGTTAGGGTTAGAAGAGAGCCCCGAGAGCAAGGTGTATATCAAACACCATGGTAAACATCAGCCTACATTGTCATGTATAACCATCGAACGGGTTATGACGAGCGAAGTCTTTCATTACACCAAAAAAAGTAAGAAAGCCATCAAAGCTTGATGACTTCCACGTCCACTGTGATATCCGCCTTCGAAGCTAGAGAAACGGACGACTTCTCGAGAAAGAGCATAAATATTCATCAGCAACAAGATCACTAATCACGCGGAAATGTAGGCACTTCGGTCAATCCACTCACTCCACAACCCGAGCTGTCCTGCTTTTGACGGATCGATTCAACCTCCGGTTTCATACATAAGCCATCCGCCAACGATCGTGATTCTTCCATCCGAAGTACGTCCACTCGGCTAACCGACACTTGGGGCACGCAGTTCAATACGGACATACCAAAGGTATCAATAAGGAGCAAGAACTTGCTAGCACGCTGGGAACGCTTTGCTGGGAGGACCGTCGCGCGATTGACGAACCGATCGCCTGGCTGCATTCAGAATCGCTGTCGATCCGCTTGTACAGCAAGGCAAACAGACGTTACTGCTCTGGCCGATGATTCCAGTCCTTATTCTTGGTGTCGACGATATTGACCTGCAAAGGTGAATGATATGGAGAGCCAAAGGTCAGTATTTAGATCAAAGGAGTAAAGAAAGAATGGACAAAAGAGATTCAAGTAAACACATAAGCGACTAACGTCGCAGAAGGTTTCATACGCTTTGCCCAGTTTCCAGCACGCCCCATTTGTCTTGATGCTCAACGAAGCCATTCCGGCATCAAGGATGTCGAGCTGTCGGAAACACCGAGTAACGCATCTGATGGCTGCATCTGATGTACCTTCCTTGCCTTCCAGCTCTATGCTTTCACTATGAGCGACAATGGTGCCTGCAAGTGGAGAGGCATCCATTGCCGAAACCAAGGCAGAAACAGTCGAGGTGTCCTTTCCTTCTCCCCTGGGATCAATACGACTACCCGTATAATCTCGATTGGTAAGAGCGGCAACAAAGCTCGTCAGTTTGTCTGGTCACTTGGTTGAAAGCGGATTGACAATAGCAATCGCCGATGCATATGTCACTGAAGGCGCACTAGACGTCCCCGGAACCAGCTGATTCAGTCACTTAGCGTTCGAGACCAGACTGGGTGAAATGATGGGTATCAATCGACATTAGAACAGGTGCGTCCAACATGTCACGATAGCATGATCAAGGATGACTTTAGGATTTCGTTGGAAGCATTACACACGGACTCCGCACCCATCCCTTGGCGTGGCTAAGACGTCTTCATGGCTTATTACAACAACATTGAGAGAGATGATCGATAATCTGTAACCAATCTATTCGTTTGAGTTTCCACAAGCCCATGCTTGTGCAAAAAGAACGGTTTTATGTCATGATAAGACAGGAGCGCCCTGCTGTTTGTCATGGCTATACCGTAAGCTGACTCTAAGCCCGAGCTATTCGTCCTTCTCCATTCAAAGCATTCTACTGCACCGCTAAAGCTCGTCTCTTACTGCAGACGACCTGTGACAGAGGGATTTGTTGAAACTCCCCGGCTTGAACTATCAAGGGATTACCATCACGGTGAATCAGTATTGAGTGAATAAGCAGGGGTTTAGGTAGAGGTATAGGTATACTGGATCGCTGAGCCGTCACCTGCTAATGACCGCTCAGGGACAGGAGGTAACCCGATACCAGGGTCGTTATCTTGAAATCTTGTGCCGATATGATGCAACTGACAACTAGAATTGAATAGCACAGGTCGGCCCTACACTCGAAACCGCTCAAGCGAGGGTCAGATCACACCACGGGTCTCGAAGGAGCCGAGTAACGCCTTCCCCTTCAATGGACGCCTCGTTTGGTCACTGTAATATGGGAAGCGTGGAAAGTCGTATTAGCCGAGTGCAATCCTCGATTACCAATATTACGTGTTAGTGTCCTCGGCTGAGCAGCCAGCAGGCGCGCTCCACAAATAAGCGAAACGATCGACGTAATTATATCTCGTCAGTCGATTCCGCAACACAACACAACACGGAAATGGTATAGTAGTCATCCTGCCGAGGAAAAGTGGTACTCGCTTTCTTCGTCGACGCTTGGTGGACCTCGCGCTGGATGGCTCGAATACCCATCATCATCGCCAGTAGAGGCCTCCGACAAGTCTGACACCAAGAGAGTGTGCCGTTTTGTCTGAAAAGCTAGACCGACATGCAACTATATTCCGCTACCAGCAAGAAAGGCTTGTATTTCGGAACAGCCATATCGTGCGAGGCATATACCAAGATGACATCCGCCACCTAGTTCGACAACAGGTCAATTCTCTTACTCCGGAGAACGCAATGAAATGGAAGACAATACATCCGGAGAAGGGGAGCTTCGCCTGGGAGCTGATGGACAACGTATGCTAGATCTGAACCGTACTGAACAGGTATCGATATGATAACGCATTGTTTTTGCTAACATATCGCCAATTTCGCACGGGAACAATCAGCGCAGGTCCGAGGGCATGCTATCTGCTGGCATAATCAAAAGTGATTATTTTAGATCTGGCAGGAAGGTTCTTGCAAGCGCTGCACTCGCTGACATTGTGGCCGATACCATTCCTTTATGGCTCGAAGGTATAACGGATGCGGAGATGCTAGAAGAAGCGTTACGGAGTCATGCTAGAGAAGTCTTTTCACGGCAAGTAGCCCAGCTCTTTTGGCAGTTCTAGATATCTTGACAAACTTCACCCGCTCCAGTTGTCGTGACGATATATGCGCCTGTGATGTGGTCAATGAACGTTAGTACGCAAGCTTTAGCGATACGCTATGACTTGTTGAACCTGTATGGCGTTCGAAGCCTTCCTTGATAACGGTACATTACGGCAGAGTATTTAGTTCAATGTGCTTGGTGAAGTATATATCGAAAAAGCTGTCAGCCTTTCCTTGACACCGCACATGTTACACCTAGGTTATACTAACTATCTGCTTCAACGCCTTCTGCGTTTAGTTCAAGATATGTCATCGCATCGCTCCACATATTAAGCTTTACATCAATGATTATAACATAGAGGAAGCGAATGCTAAATCAGATGCACTGCTAGCGCTGGTTGAACGGCTACTGCACAAGGGAATACCTATCCATGGAATCGGTTTCCAGTGTCATTTGACCGCATCTGAATACCCTCGTGTGTTTTTTTCGCCTCCTGTTCCAAATATGGACTATCTGATCATCTGCTGGTCGATATGCAGGTAGTATGGTCGCAAACTGGAAGAGATTTACAGATCTAGGCTTAGAAATCGCGGTCACCGAGCTCGATGTAAGGTTATCCGTCAATGGGCAGAATGATGGCGAGAAAGATTTACTAGTGTTTCAGTAGGTAAAAATCTTTTTGAACTCTCAGGCAACACAAAAAAGCTGAATAACCTATGTCATTAGAGCGGAAAATTCGCTTCTGTCGTTAGAGCATGTGTATTCACCGACCGTTGTGTTGAACTGACGGTCTGCGAGTCCGCGATGCGTGCAAACGCATGTTCGGAACCTTTAACATTTGAAGCTGAGTTGTGACTGACTGCATCCTGGGGGTATTTGCGATACGACATCATGGATTCCTGGTATGTTTCCTGGAGAAGGCAAAGCGTGTCTGTTCGACGATACCCTTCAACCAAAACCCGCATTGAAGGCGATGCTACGGAATCTTGACATTGAAAGTTGAGTATAAGGTGGTAGTATTTTTGCAAGCTCTTAGACTGGATACATGGAAGATTGTAGACGGATGTTGGTATATACACAGTTACATTGCATAAGCAAGCCCGATTTCCATGTTTTTGAAGACTTGACCGACAAAGCGAGTATGTTGGATCCTCCTGATGCACGTCGTTTGCCCGAGAAATGATGCAATATCTGATGGTCATCTATGAAGGAACAACCCCGTGAATAGAAATCTTCTCCGATAGACGTTCGGGGCACATCGGCAACTCCGGGGAAAAAATCCCATCTTTCTGCGAGATCCGCCCAGTTTCTGCATCGACATATTACCCTCTTCCACACTGACAATGTGTCCGCTCTTTGTCGGTCTTGAGCAATGCGATGGTTGGTCATTGAGAGGTCGATTCGCATGGAAAACCGCCTTGAGTCGAGGATTGCGGTTTGAGGTGATGGAAGCTATATTACGATGGCAAACCAAACCGTTGTGATGTCTGAGCTAGCTGTACGGATACAGTGGAATATTAAACGTTGACCTCTTGGAATCAATGGGATGCAAATTATCCCTCGGTGACCCGAAGATCCTCTCATTCGTCTATCTAAATCCTGCGAACGATAAGCACTTCTCGAGCGAAATATTCAACAACGCTCGGTACGTACTAGCCCGACATTATAGCGAATCTACCCTCTCTAACGAGTATTATATTACAACCTATATGGCTATGACCTAAGATGACGACAACGTCGACAACGGCAACAATGGCATGGTTAGTATTATAGGCAGAAAGGGCAAAAGATGACTCGTCTGGACGGATTCCGCCGCTCCAGTCTGTTATGGGTGGAACGTATTCGTTTGACTCACTTGCTGAGCTTACTGCATATGGCTTCACCTATGCAGGGGCCTTGCCTTGCGATTGAGCCTCGGCGAACTCTAAAAACACTATCATCAGTATCGACACAAAGATAAGAAAACCTCAGGTCAGGATTCTAACTTGCCTTGGCAGCGTTGTCCTCCCATCCATTCAACATGAACAGCATGGCTAGGGCTGGACCTGACACTCTCTCACTCACACTTGGGGTAAGACTGCTAGTTTTCGCGAATCTGACTGGTGGGCCCGAAATCTCGATGTATTCTTGCTTGTAGAGTCGGATGCGAAAGCTGGGGTATTAGAACTGGTACGTTCCAACTCAGGACAAGCCTATACGTAAACTAGCAGTATGACAATTGAGGCTCCATCGAACGGAGAATATACAGACGTCGTAATGTGATAAAACAACGTATGGGTCCCATGATTCACGTGATCCAGCCCATACTCCCCAAGAACTGGGAAAGGATCTTTCCTGCAGATAGTGAAACCATTGCGGTAAAAGAGCAAACGCGATTTCCAGTATATTTGAGAAACAATAACATTACCATATAGCTGAGTCTTTATGAGCCCAACACCTTTAGCTTCTCGTGTACGGACTAACAAGGGTGGCCTTCTAACATTCACAGATTATCGGAAAACAAACAGTATCTCGCTGAGCGAAGCAGTACATAACACCAGTTACACATCCGACAGTATACCACGATCTTCCCGTTTGTTAACCCCTTAGCGTAGATGTATGGAAAATCCAGAAAAGCTGTTCAAGACCGAGAGTCTGCATCAGCTAGTGCCCAATAATCGATGGTAAGCCGACTGAACTGTCAAGCTATGTGACTGAGATAGATGCCAAACAAAGGTGACGAAGACAGGGATATCATCATCAACTACAGATTTACACAAAAATAGGCCGTGTCTGTACATAAATCGTTTCTTGTAAAGATGAGATCTATACAAGCATGACAGATGGTCGTTCTGAAGTCAGCAACATCGTAAACTCAAGCCAGCAACTGACGCCAAGCAGGTGTTACACACAGCGGGGAGGCCCTAGCTTACAAACTACCCCAACGCGTTGGTCCTATGCTCTATTGCAACTCTGGTAATTTATGCGACACGTCAAAACGGGCTTACGAGAAGGGATCACATTGTAGATTGCACTTCAACTATGTAGCATCGCTTGTGGCTTCCTCTCTCTATACCGATTCATGCTGTATGTTATGCCTCACTCCAGCCATCTTGAAATCTTAATAGACAAGTCAGGAGTTAGAAGTCAGCCTCCGACCGGACATGTACCGGATCAGACATGTACCGGATTAGCAGCTGTACGTACTTGACCAAGCAAAAGTCTCTTATCTAGGGTGCATATGTGTTTGACACAAGTCCTGGATCTAATGCACACAAGCTGTACATCTGATGCACATGTGGCGTGTATAAGACGGGCGCTAAACAGGTCGGAGCGCTCCCTAAATCATAGAGGTTCGAAAACGCCCAGATGGAGAGCGATTGTGGCCGCGCTCTCATACATTTAGTAGTACTTCCATTCACCGTGAGGATCGAGGGTGCGAATGAATGTTGTTCGACAGCAGTCGTTGTCGTTTGTCGTCCATTTTCGTCTTCAAGAACTTGTTGATCAAGACGTGTCGCCTTTCCACGACTTCAGTTGGAAGAAGTATTGGAGAGAGAAAGGCATGGAGCGGGCTCTGGAATGAGTTCCGGATGACTATGAATATCGTGAACAACGTGAATAACTTTTTCGTTTGTGTACGCCGTTCTCTCGACGTTTTCTTGATTTGTGAGTAATCGTATACTAAGTGTCCAATATTGCACGTCTACGAGATCAAATTAGAATAAGCGTGACTTTGAAGCAAACTACCAGTTTCACGGTAGTACACAGTTGGTATTGCATATATACTCCCCTGTCTTGTTGAATGCCACTCAATGTCTTTTGTTTCTAGGAGTTCAAATGATATGACGACGGAAGACAATGATGACCTGGAAAAGCTGGCAAGTATGTGCTGTGATTTGCACGACGGTTCACAGACGAAAGGCAAGATCGACTGTTATATAGTATTTCTGGGCTGAAGAAAATGCATGGATTGGACGGGCCTTGTACCAAGGCATGGCAAAGGAATGGGCACATAGGCATATACTCAAGGTCATGCCATGGAGCTAGACCGCGGTAGCGAAGTCAGAGTTGACCTGAAGAGCGACAGAACTCCTAAGCCAGATATTCAAACCCACAGTGTATAAATTAGCGGTTGCATCGTTGCGGGAGTTGCTACAGATGTGATTGATAAAGAACAGCTAGAAGGACGAGTGACGAAAGACCATTATCCGTCATGTGTCGCTCGGGGTGGCAAGTATAGGACCCGCTGTGCTTAGTATCTCGTTACCAGTCCGGCTTGCTCTGATATGAGCTTTAATACTTTATGAAACCTGGCAAGAAGCATGAAACAGGATCGGGGAGAGTTTCTGGAAGGAGTCAATGAGCTGCTGACTTATCTCGATACACATTGCGCTGAATACAATTGAAGATGCAGCTTTAAAAGTAGGGCTTGTACTATTTGTATTTACTGGAGCTCCTGAACATTTCGCAGATGTATCCCTAGGGTGAGAAAAAATGTTGCATATGTGACGGATTTCGGTTGCGAGTAAGGGCAATAAAAGATGGTTGTAAAATTGAGTTACAACCCTGTCTGCGCATCGTTGTGAAGTGTACGATTCTGTAAAATTACCCAGACAATAGGAATCAAGCATCGAGACGCCCTTTAAAGCGACCGTACAAGCTGCAACGGCGTCTTCGGTTATCTGAGTCTCACGTAAGTAATCCCCTGAGGATGGACATGGCTCGATCTAGCGATTTGAATAGTTTGGATCTGATAGGGAGAGCAGTTGTGCATCATAATATCTAGGAATTAGCGAGAGGGCAAGACACGACCTCTCTTGCATGTCGGAACTTCAAAGCATTTTGTATCCGAATCGAAGTCCGGAAACGCAGAGACTGCTATCCACAGACGCGGAGCGGATATCAGAACTCCAATTTGTAAACGCGATTGTTTCCGCAGACGAAGAATCGGAGCGATGTTTTTAGTCGAACACAATACGTACTTGAAGTGTTCAATGTTTCACGCAATTGCCGGTCTGTCGACTCAGCCTGTCTAGTTAGAATATCTGTAGTATGACCTTGTGGATATGGTGCGACAACTGATGGGTGAGAGAAACAGTACCACTTTTGCTTGACACGTTGAAATCTTTATTACTATACTCGTTCCAGGTTAGTGATGTCTTTGTTACCCATTGTAGCTGGAACTTTAGTCGAATCATGTGATTCTGGTTCGTACACGCATTCGACGGATGGACAGTCAATACTAGGGTCATATGTTATCAGCAAAATAGCATTGCAACGCTCTCTAAACAGCTGGTTGAAACGAAAGTCCGATTTATAATCGGATACCTGGTATACTAAGTATCACATTTTGATGTGACTTGTCAGACAAAACACAATCAGACACAGCGCTGCTTCTAATGGTGGTTTCTCTTAGCAACCGTTTTGGTAACCATCAGTATTGCCAGTTGCCCAACCAAACCTCAGGCGGAAAAATCCCCCTCCCCCGCTGGGAGCCCTAGCACACGTACTGCCTCTTCAGCTCAGAGCAACGACTTCTTCTCGTTTCTCCTCCCCGGTCTTGTTACGCGGATAACTCATATCACAGGAACGATGTTATACTGGCCCGTTTTGATGATCCTAGTTGCACTAATCTGAAACCACCGTAGTATGTGTACTAGGGCATCTTCACGAGTACGGTTTTCGGAAATCAGCCAAGTCCTATTGATGCGCACTGACCTTTGGCGCCTGGTAAGCTGAAGAAAGTGATTCACAGCGAGATACACAAACAGAATAGCAAGCTCTTGTCTCGGGAGAAATAAGATATATCGAAGGCGGTACCCTTAAACTTAGCGACAAATTCCAATAAAGAAATGTATAATCCTGAGAGCTGTGTACAAAATCGAAAGTGAACATTGCAAACTGCGGCACTTGTTCAATAGTAAGCATGCCTAATGCAGCCCTCGGAACAAGAAATCGAACCTTTATGACTCGGCCAAGTTTCTGGACGTCAGTGCGTACCAATATGGGCGGTTCTTGGAAAGGTGATCTGGTGGGGACATTTTCGATGGACAACACGTCCCATGTTTCCCCTGACTTTGGGTTGCCATCCTAACATGCTTTTAGAGATTACTATCAGCAGATTTTGTAATCGATGGACACTTAGATCTCTGTTGTCTAGATATGCCTTCACTTCCGATGACGCACTTTCGGTAGTATTGACTTGAATGTAGACTTTTGGCTTGTCGCTACATTGTCCCTCCTACATGAGAGTTGTTTTCCCCCTTAAATGGAATTTCCTCAAGTACAATCTCCCATATATATTTGTTCGTCGATTGTAAGGTATTTGCTCGTGTTCTCGCCATTTTGGTTTTTTCCTGCTATCTCAGCCTATGGGCATCATGTTGGGTTAGTCAAAAATACTTTGCCTTTAATCGGGATGACTTGTTGATCAGGACGACCTGCTACATTACGATGTTGGAAAAGAACAAAAGTTGTTTACTTAGAGAACTATTGATATAAGAATGGGAGGGCATCCAAGGTTGCTTTTCTGTTTGTGTATCTCGCTGTGAATCACTTTCTTCAGCTTACCAGGCGCCAAAGGTCAGTGCGCATCAATAGGACTTGGCTGATTTCCGAA
>Ga0181459_100365_pt1 | contig 10045 bp, 12 predicted proteins | sample InSIn2SAF170_FD_119060 | JGI IMG/M metagenome (GOLD analysis project Ga0181459, IMG submission 119060) | Clean room microbial communities from NASA Spacecraft Assembly Facility at Jet Propulsion Laboratory, Pasadena, California, USA -... ...
TGGATAGCCTTTTCGCAATGATCAATTCCACTACTCTACTTGTCACCGGCTCTCCTGCTCCCCTGCTCCCCTGACTCAATGGGTTGGTAAGGGCAGGCAACAGTCCCTCCATCCATAAACTAAGTAGTAGGGTGAGGCAGGGCATAGAGCTAGAGGAAGGAAGGCACGCAGTGAAGCAGGACAGTTAGAAGCTTAGGTGGTACAGAGAAAGATAGCTACTCGGGAGTGAGGCAGGTACGGAGTTCGAGGGTCGAGGGTCAAGGTCTAGGGTCTAGTGGTTGGGAAGCGAATCAAACCAATCAATCTATCCAGGCAAGCTACGCCTTCCTCGGGCCCGGTATCCCTTTTCTCCAAGAAAGAGAATATATCCAATCACTTCTATGATAATGACAGCTAGGGGAACAACCATTAAGGCTATCCAGCAGGCGAAAAAGCTAGGTTCACTTGATTCAAAGGCTTGGGTAACGCGGTTCACTTTGACTTAACCACACCCAGACTTACCCACCCATATAGATAGGTCAAAAGATAGGGGAAAACGCGACTAGGGTAACGTGGGCAACGTGCGCTAAGCCCACCCAGTCAAAGAAACCTATCCATAGGAGCCAGGGGAGCAGGGGAGCAGGAGAGCCGGTGACAAGTAGAGTAGTGGAATTGATCATTGCGAAAAGGCTATCCAGTTGAAGAAATCTATCCAGTTATTCATAGTGTAGATTCATATATAATGACAGCTAGGGGAACAACCAATGCGGGTGCAACTTTGCCTTCCTCGACAAGCCCCAGAGAAGAAAACTATCCAGTCACTTTTGCTGCTGCCCGGGGAGAGCTGGTGGTTGGGGCTTCGCGTGCTATTACCAGGCGGGTGCGGGTGCCGTATTCGGGCCCGGGTGCGGGTGCGAGGAGGGTAGGTGCGAGGGTATGTGGAAGGTAGGGTCAGCCCGCCAGTCACTTCAGAGTGTAGATTCCTTGTGTACGATGCCAGTATCCTTCCCAAGAAAGAAATCCTTGCTTTCCTAACGTCAAGCAAGCCCCTACCGGTCCTTGCACTAGGAAGCGCAAGCCCCTCCGGGTTAGGGTTTACTTATTGGGTGCCCCCTCTCAAATAAGTAACCAAAGAGCAACTAAAGTTTCAATTTACTTATTGGGTGGGGGGGGCTTATGGTCGAGCCCCTCACCATCGGAATAGTGAGTGACCCCTCACCATCGGAATAGTGAGTGGCTCCGCCCCTAAAGAATATAGGGTGAGGTAACGTGTGAGGAGACGAACAACTCTCTTTTGGGGCCCCTCACCAAATAAGCACCCCCTGCCCCAAAAGAGAGGACCCTTTAGGGGGCTCGACTGATAAGGAGAGGAACGCGAAGAGGGCCGCCATCGCCCTCCGGTCCTCCCTTTTCCCACTCATTGAAGGCCAAGCCGAGTGATTCATCTGGAAAGAGGGTATATGGCTCGAATCTGATTGATCGATTCATGGTAGGCACGGGCATTTCGTAAGTGTGAAAGAGGCCTCCCTGGCCCCCTACTATATAGCCTGGGCGTGTTAATTCCCTGCGGGGACCAAAAAGCCCGTCATTCTCTCTTGAAAGCCTACCCCTAGCATTCTATCTACCTGAAAGGGAAGCGAGACTCGAAGAGCATGGTATGGGGGATCGACCATAATGACATATATAATATCTCTCATTCTCTGGAAGGGAAGGGTGGGGAAACTATTTACCCACCCACCCCAATCCCCGTGTGAAAAAAAAGAAATATGGGTGAAACCCAAAACCATAATGACATATATAATATCTCTCATTCTCTGGAAGGGAACGGATGCATCGAAGAATCACTTCCTTCTACATCGAAACAAGGTCGGTTCATCGAACCATACGTAGGTGCAAAAGAAAAGATGGATGGCACCTATCCTAATTGTTGGCCCAGCTGGACGGCTGGCACCTAAATGGGCTGGATCTATTCCACAAGCCCATGCTTCATGGGTGGGAGAGCAAAGACATAGTCCCGCGAACGCGATAATGGGCCATCGCGTCGACTCCGGCGTAGAGTGCGTTCTGGAGAAAATTGTTGGGTGCGTTAGACACACCTGGTGGGGTGCGGGAACAACCTTCGAATTATACAATGAATCTACATTACGGGAAGTAGGCGGCCCGTCTCCCACTCGCATTACACTCCATCCCAGGGCCAGAGCTTGGTCAAACGAACATCACCCCTATGATGAAAAGGAATGAAGTGGCGATCTTCTATCGAAGGGAACAGCCAAGCATCACCATGACACTCGAGCTATCCCCTCCCCATGGATCATATCCCCCCCTTAGGTTATCTCCCTGGATCCCGTTCTCCCTCTTCCGGAACTTGCAAACGCCCCAGACAAGGCCCTAGAGACCGGGTACAGGCACAAGGAACCAGAAGAGACACAGGGATGAAGAAAGAAAATTCATTGAACAGGGGCGGCTCGACCATAAGGGAGAGGAAGTGGACCCAGAGCAGAGGGAGGACAGTAAGAGTGGACTGATTGGTGAAACTTCGCCTAATATTCAGCTTTGAATGGAACTGGGGAAATCTCTTACCGCCTAAAACCATTCGAGTCACCAAATTCCCCTAAAACCTAGAACCTGAACTCGATAGAATCGATTGAACTCGGGCGCAGGCTACGCAGAGAGCTCGAACAGACGATCACTGAAGGGACGATTTCTTCCCTCTATGGGACGCGTCCGGTCATCGGATGACCTCCCGCGCTTCGGGACATGCATGAACTGTCTCCAGCCATGGATTCAGTTTCTCGAGGCATTGCCCCGAAGTCTCAGGATAGTCCTGATACAGCTCGGCTCGAAGTCCAATCTTAGCCCTGACCTGACAGTATTCATAGGCTCGCCGATTTTCGTGCTGGGGTGAAGCGATGGGCTTGACCGACCATCTTTGGTCCGTTAGGCCCCTCCCATAGTGATTCCACAAGAATTCCTATGACCAAGGGAATAGTAAATGAAATGAAGGCGGGGAGGACGGATTCACCGAGGGCTAGGCACCATGGTAGGCGTGGTTGGCCTTCCATAGTTGGGGTGAAAATCATTTACTTATCAATCACATGAGGTATTCTGTTAACGCTTGTAAGCTTATCGCTATACCCTTCAATTTACAAGGTTCACCGTAACAATTGGAAGAATAATTACACCCCCCCCAATTTACAAGTTTCACCGTAACAATTAATAATTACACCCCCCAATTTACAAGCTTCACCGTAACAATTGGAAGAATAATTACACCCCCCCCCTTATTGGTTTGAATAGCATCTTTCCTCTCCTCTCGATGGCGGCCCTCTTGGGTTTACTTATTGGGTGGGGGCTTATGGTCGAGTACCTAAAGGTTAGGGTTTACTTATTGCCCCTCTCAAATAAGTAACCAAAACAGTCGAGCCTGCTACCGCATCCTCTCCCTTATGGTCGAGCACCTAAAGGTCCTTATGGTCGAGTACCTAAAGGTTAGGGTTTACTTATTGCCCCTCTCAAATAAGTAACCAAAACAGTCGAGCCTGCTACCGCATCCTCTCCCTTATGGTCGAGCACCTAAAGGTGATGGCGGCCTTAACAGTCGAGCCTGCTTACGCATCCTCTCGATGGCGGCCTTAACAGTCGAGCACCTAAAGGTTAGGGTTTACTTATTGCCCCTCTCAAATAAGTAACCAAAACAGTCGAGCCTGCTTACGCATCCTCTGATGGCGGCGATGGCGGCCCTTATGGTCGAGCGATAAATCCCTTATGGTCGAGCACCTAAAGGTCCTTATCAGTCGAGCACCTAAAGGTGATGGCGGCCTTAACAGTCGAGCATGCTAACGCATCCTCTGATGGCGGCGATGGCGGCCTTAACAGTCGAGCGATAAATCCCTTATGGTCGAGCACCTAAAGGTCCTTATCAGTCGAGCACCTAAAGGTCCTTATGGTCGAGCACCTAAAGGTCCTTATGGTCGAGCACCTAAAGGTGATGGCGGCCTTATCAGTCGAGCCTGCTTACGCATCCTTATCAGTCGAGCCCCCTGTCGGGTCCTTTGGCTCCCGTTTCAAAAGGTCAGTCGAGCCGATGGCGGCCTTAACAGTCTTAAAGAGCGCTTGACCCGCCCGCACCTCCGGAGTCAGTCCTCCGGTCCTCTCCTTAAGTCAGGTAGGTTGACCCCTGGGAGCCAAGTGGGTGTACGGGCCCGGTTCCCCTTTGCCGGGGGGTAGGTCATCGAAAAGCAAACAAACAATCAGTCTTCATAGTGCCTCCGCCCGAGTTTCCGCCTTTCTAATCAAATACATCTTATCTGGCTGGGTGATCCGGAGGGGAGATCTGAACCAATGGCTTTATTTAGACCGCTCTCATCCCTGGGGGTTGCTTCAATGACCTGTACATTCAGATGTTTCGACCCTTCTCATCGCAAGCTCTCAGCTCTCGCTCCTGCATCACTCGTTGTTGGTATTCCAAATCTAATAGATGGCGGCCTTGGAGCTAGCGAGGTCAACGAGATTACTTTCACTTTGCCTAACCAAAAGACAGCTTTACAAGGCACTCGACCACTGGAACATTGGTATCACCCTCACCAGTTTAAGCTTTTGAAGCGAATGCCCCCCTACCCGGAGATGTTGTAAATCCGTGAAGAAGATATGCCCCAAGATCGGATGAAACAGCATCCCCAGCACCCATGTACCTTAGCCACTTGGTAGGTTGACTTCAAGCAGAAGCGAGAGCTAAGGAAGGGGGCATTTCACCCAGCCAGCTAAGAATGAAAGAGAGGTGGGGTGGGAAGGAGGTATGTTTAAGCTTTAGCCGTTGATCCCTCTATTTGCCAAGTACCTTAGCTATGGGAGCAAACCCCAACTGGAACAGGGAAAAAGACTCTTCATAGCCGGAGGGAAATAAAGAAAAAAACAAAATCTCGATACAGCTGGGTCGACTCCTCATTCCCACGTGGTCAGATCTTCAAATAGTATTACCAACTGTGGTTTCCCGGCACTTCCAATAGAAAGAGAGGTGTGATTGGAGCATTGAGAGGGACATATTAGAAGGAAGGAAAAAAGGAAGGAAGGCTCAAAGGAAGGGTCGATGTGAAGTGACGATTGAAAGGAATTGTATTGTTCCAGCATTTCTTGTCGACTTCAAGGCTCAAAGCGACTGCTCTACCCAACTGTGTGTTTGCTCGCTAGAGCCGACCAATAGATGGTGCATCTCAAGGAGAGGGTGTTACGAATGCTGATGTTGAGTCGTCCGTTAATACGTAATTAAGAAAACCAGAAGATTCCCTTCGAGGGAGAGCTCCGAAAGCATGGATAAACGGCAATGACGACTTGAAGACTTATCGGGCGGGCACTTGAGCCACCGTTCATTCAATCTGGGTTGGAAATCAATCTTCGGAAAGGAAAGGCGGGAGACTTCAGCAGCCAGTTGACTCAACGCAAAAGCCTGATCGCCGAGACTTTATTAGGGAATTGATACATTATGTAGGTCTTAACGGAAACTCAATTTATTACTTCAAGATGTTCCTCCCAGCCATAGGGCACTCTGTCAACCTATTCTTTCTTTACAGAGGTCACCCTCAAGTTGGGGCTATCAATCCACAAGGGGAGAATGAGCACTCCTGGATACTGATCCATAACCCGCGCTCTCTGCTAATTAATCACAACCCTTGCAACCCTCAGGTGCCGAAACCCCATCCACAGGAGTCCCAACCTGCTAACATTCATCCCCCATCATCCTGCTCAACACAAGGTGCCGTAAGGCCGCTTGACCGTAAGGGAAAGGAATATTCCCCCCTTTTTATACATGCAGTCCATCGAGCTGCCCCCGTTCCCTTCCAGTGCTCCAGAGTCAGGCCGACTAGGAAGTCTTCGTGTTTTGGGCTCCAAGGCACTCATTGCAGGCCAGGTTACCAGGCGCCAATCCCACCGGGAATAATGAAATAAGTATTGGTTGATGGATTGAGTTAGCAATTGATTGAGGGAAGCATTGATGAAGGGATTGAGTAAGCCAGCCTTAGATTGATGATATGAACGGATTTATAAAGCCATTGAGTCCAAACCAGCTAGATGATAATGCCAGCCAGATTCCGATTGATTTATCGATTGAGGCGCGAGAGCGATTGAGGGAAGAATAGAGATGTATCTCTATATATTGCTAGATCAATGTATATCTAGATATCTATATGGATATAGATGTACATATCTATCTATATTTATATCTATCTTTGGCTAGCCCCTCAAAGAGCATAGCGAAGAATTGGGATAACCCTGTATTTCTTCCCCTCAAACACTTTAGGTTAAGGCTCGGCGCAGTCAGGACCAACCACATCCAATCCGCATTAGGAGCAGGAATCACTAAGCCATGATGGATGTGTGAAATTGGAAAGATGAAAAACCGAAGGGAAAGTTCTCCCTCCTATCTATAGGCCCTATCGGACCGATACCTACCTTACTCAGATTGGCATCTCCTCAATTCAAAATGAGAGGGTTTATCAGGACCTTACCGCTGATCAAGTCAAGTCAAGTAAATAGCAAAGGTGAAAAGTGTCTGTCTAAGGCAGCAAGCAGCAATGCCAAGCATCTAAATAATCCCAGTCGTGCATCACTCCTGCAATCGCAGTAACCCAGCAGCTTTTCACTAGCAAATTGACCACCTGGATAGGTCCTACAGTGCTTGCCTTTCATATGCTACCTTTGCTTTCTTCATTTACCAGAAAAAGGCCCAGGAAGTAAGTGGTGGTCCTGATCTGTTCGGTCCTGGCGCTAAGGTCCTGGCCTTTTCTTTCTTCCCTCAAGGTCCTGATATGAGATAGGGTAATACTGGTAAGTATAGGTCCGAATACTAGAAGTAAGTACGGAACCCGATTGATAAGGCCTTCTAGAAGAGGAAGATCCATTACCCAAGCTAGATTGAGGGAAGAAACATAGTATCCTGAAAGAAAGGAAGATTGACTTGCCATGAGTCCTCAATAAGGTCAGGCCGGCCCTAGGCGTTGTAAATACTTCGTTCCAGAAGGGAAAAGGTAAGCTTCAAAATTCAGTGACGAAGTCAACCGGAAATGAAAAGCGAAGGTAAGGTCCTGATAAGGACCCTTCCTTAGGTAATGAAGCTCTACCATCAACTAAGATACCTTCTTGGTAATTGAATTGACTTTCTCCCTCCTTCTCGTCATTGGAGCGAAGCCCCTCCCTTCCATATAGATTAAGGGAGAGGGAATTTTGTTATGTCCGCCCTTGTAATTGAAGCCCGCTGAATCATACGATACAGAACCTATGCTATTGATCGAGGGAGAGGGGGAAGAGGAGTGAGCGGAGCAGACCCTAGGTAGCCAACAGAAGAGGAGTGAGCGAAGCAAACTGGGCCTTGGGTATATGCTGCATCGACACGCCCGTAAGGTCAGGTTATGTAATTTATGCGCGGCCTACCCTCGGGAATGAAATAGATTCTATCCAAGCGGGGAGCATAATCTATCCGAGTGGCACGGTATTATATCTATCCCAGCGATAGCGGGGCTAAACATTATTGGCTCTCGTATATCCATAATTACTATATGGAATGAAGTACAGAAAGGTAGCATATCCGGATGAATAGAATATTAACGTGGGCCTATCCAGATGGTAAATTCAGGAAGAAAAGGGATGGGCTTCTCCAGGCATATTCTGCTTGCTTTCTCTAGGGTCGGCCCAGTGATCACAAATCAAGATGCGAGTGAGTAACGAATGCTCCCAAGTAGCACCGGTCCTACTCAGCATTCAATGCCAGGTGTAGATGCCGGTACTCGATCCAGTCGATGCCAGTCATAGCTGGGCTGGGATACTCGGGATGGGCTACTCGGCCGATTGACTCAGCTACTCGAATCAGCTAGGATACTCGGGCTGGAGACACTCATTGACAGGAAGTCACATTGAGCACCTCACATAGACGATCATAGACAGACAGAAGGTCATTCCCATAGGAACTCATACCTCGAACTCTGCCTCGAACTCTGCCCTCTAACCTCTCGACCTCGACCCTAGACCTCTACCTCGAACTTCACCTCACTTACCGATACGGAACGCTCGTTCCTACTTCGAATGGATTGAAGGTCCCGGAGGGACTTGCGCTTCCTAGTGCATGGAATGAATGACGCGTACGATGCACCTGATGATCATCGACATACACATGGATGGTTTCATTCACGCTACTCAGGTAGTGACAGTCAGGGAGGGGAGAGCAGGTACACGCCGTTTTGATACAAGTGATTTTGAGATTGATTCTTGGCCTACCAGGCAGGTTTGGAGCAGGCACAAAGTCTCGTTGCACCAGATCTTTCAAAATATTCTCATTCGCTCTTTTTGATTCATAATATTGCATTCTTAGGGGGGCTGAGGCGCGAGCCCTCATCGGGGAACTAAAGTGGATTTGATTCTTACTGAAACATGCCCCTTCACGACGTTTCTCTAGGATTGCCAGGTGTCGCTGATACCCAGGCGTCATAGCCGATAGACAGTTGATCATAGCCAGCAGGTCATTGTCGATCATTGCCGGTAGTCATTGCTGATAGCCGGTTCTCTTTGCCTGATGGTGGTCACTGCTGCTGATAGTCGCTAGTCGTTGAATGATGGTACTTGCCGATACCCAGTTGCCGATACCCGAGATACATTCTCACACGGTCATCGCCAGTCAGCCGAGAGTTGATCATACCCCCATTGCCCATCATATCCGAGTCACCCTCACCACATGCCACATCACCCAACACGGGAAGGTACGGGCCCCATCTTATCTAGGGGTGAGGCCCCTACTATTATAATGGGCAGAGGGTTCAGAGCCGATTGCCAATCATTCCCAAATGGTCACTGACAGGATGCCGATCAACCCTCATTCCCAGAAGGTGCCGATAGACACGAAGGAGGCCTTGTCGGGAGGCCTAGCTGCCTGAACCCACTGATTAGGACCGCATTTCACTGAACGCTACGGAACAATCGTTCCTACCTCGATTGGATGACATCACAATGCATTCCTTACGATGCACCTGTGAAGGAAGGGTAATACACCTCATTGACAAACACCTGTGCTGCCGATGACAGGACTCTTTGCCGCTAGTCGATCCAGGTAGGCGTCGATGCCGGTACTCGATCCAGGTGTTGATGCTGCTACTCGATGCCAGGTGTCATTCCACACCAGTACTACATGCCAAGTGTCAATGCCAGGTCTCATTGCCAGGACACATAGTCAATCAAGGTCCGGAGGGCTTGCGCTTCTGAGGGCAAGGGAATTTCCAGTCATAGCCAGAAGCTCTTGTCAGTCAGTGCTAGAACTCTTGTCATTGCTAGAAAGAAGTTATAGTAATTGCTAGAAGCTCTGAGCAGTGCTGTAGACAGTCAGTGCATGAACCTCTAGTCTGTGCTTTTACAGTCATAGCCTGAAGCTCATTGCTAGAGAAGCTCTAGTTAGTACTAGTCGATCATAGCCAGGAGTAGCCTTAAGGGCATAGCCAGTCTCATAACAGCTGCCATAAGGGAATTCTATGAGGTCATTGCCAATAGTTTACCATTGTAAGTAAGTCGGGCATAGCTTGGCTTGGATACTCGGCTGCTTTTATCATACACTTTGATAGCTGCTCGCTAGTCAACCGGGCTACTCGACTTGGCGGCTAATCCGCTTGGATAATCACCTTAGCTACCGGGATGGGCTCGAGACTCATTGCTTAGAAGATACGGGGTCAGTGCTAGAACTCTTGGAAATGCATGAATTTAGCTAGAGTCATTTCAGCTAGAGTACGTCCAAGAACCTCGCTATGGTACCTGCATTTAGTTAGATAGAGTACTGTTATTTACCTACGGTTAGTCCAGCAACCTAGAGCATTTCATTCCTGCTAGTTTTTCACCTAGGACCGGTAGGGGCTCGACTGATAAGGACCCTTTAGGGGGCTCGACTGATAAGGATGCGCAAGCAGGCTCGACTGATAAGGACCCTTTAGGGGGCTCGACTGATAAGGATGCGTAAGCAGGCTCGACTGATAAGGCCGCCATCACCTTTAGGTGCTCGACCATAAGGTCCGGAGGCGCTCGACCATAGCCCACCCAA
>Ga0181459_100366_pt1 | contig 10031 bp, 6 predicted proteins | sample InSIn2SAF170_FD_119060 | JGI IMG/M metagenome (GOLD analysis project Ga0181459, IMG submission 119060) | Clean room microbial communities from NASA Spacecraft Assembly Facility at Jet Propulsion Laboratory, Pasadena, California, USA -... ...
TAGAAGGGGTGACTTTCATTTTGGTGCTCACTCTCTATTTTACCATGCAATAATGTTAGCTTCTTAAGCTACTCAACCATTGCATTAAGTTCCATCATTCTCTGTTGTAATATTGCTTGTCCATTTTGCTTTGCTACTTTTGCTTTGCTACCCTATCATTATTTTGCTCATCAGGTTTTCTTGTTTCTTCATTTTCATGATTAGGTCTATTTGAAGTAAATCTTCCACTTTGATCTCTCCATTCTTGTATCAATTTTGTTTCTAATTATGTCATGATAATCTGTCTCACACATGCTTGCACTTGTTGATAAGACCTTGTGCTCATTTTCTTCTTAACTTCTATCTCCTTAATCTCCTTTTCCCTATCTGATCAATAGGGGTACCTATTGATAAGCTCTTGTGTTATAGGATCAGCTTCCAATTCTACTTCTGATTCACTACCTAACTCATCATCGAAATGTATAACTTCTCCATTTGACTATTCATAATTGATTTCCTATATTATTATTTTAGTATTCTTGCGATATTCTTTAGGTATAACAGATGATGAAGGTTGATAAACATCTATTTTAACTGATCCAGGGCCAAAATCATTCCCTCCTAAGTATAGTGTATAAAATTTTGCATGGCTTTCCATAGTGAAAGTAGGCTGCGGGTGGTCCATTTCTTACTCTCTTAGATCGTGAGTGGTCCTGTATTGATAAATAGTATTCAATGAATAAGCTATAGTGGGATATCTAGAGAATTCGTAAAATGTTCCAGGGTGCCTTATGAATTTTTGTACTAGTCTAAGTTTGTCTTCAGTAAGATTTAGATCATTAGATTTTTCATAACAATATAAGGTTAATTACTGTTCATTTTCAAGGGGATGAGTCATATTTTCTAGGACTTATTCTTCAGGATTTTCATTATCTTCGGAATCCCCATGGTAGGGTTCATCATCTACTATTCTTGTACATATTTCGCTAAGGTTATCATTGTCTTCAAAATCTCCATGATAAGATTTCTCATCTGAAAATTTTGTTTCAATAACCAAAGGGACACTATCTTTGTTTAACCTAGCACTTTTTCTTATTGATGTTACACCCTTCCATGATTTTCTTTTTCTTTTAGCTAGTTTAGGTTTTGATTGGTGTGATGGGAGGAGATCTAATGAATTATTCATTTTTTTCTTTTTATTTTGATTTTAATTAGAAGTTAAGTGTTTCATGTTGGGTTCACCAAATGTTTACAAATATTTTGAGCATGCAAATAAATAAGTAAACATATATTTACAAACTCAATATATTTGTTTGAAGCTACAGATAGTGATTTATAATATCAAAAAAGAGTAGCAAAGAAGATAACCAATGATTGTACCAAACAAGACTATAATTTGTATACTTACCTCTCAAAATGTACCTAACACCGAAGAGCGATGGTGAAGATGACACACTACAGAGTTGTAACCTATGAAGATGCAAAAAGAGGACCACGGGTGGTCCATTTCAATGGTGAAAGAGCACCAACAATGTTATTATTTAGAAAAAGAGCACCGATGGTCCTAATTCAATAGTATTTGACCTTCAAATGAAGCTCAATACTTTCATATAATCATCTCAGATCTCATTTTGATATTTAAATTTGTCGTCAATGTCAGAGAAGCTCACGAAAGGAAGTACACAAACCACAACCTTGAATGGTGGTATCAAGAGATACCTTAGAGATTTGCCACTATCAAGACTAGATATGGGATCATGTATGTCCTTGATGTGGACTTAATATTAGATTCCTATTTATATAGATAGAATAATGCCACTCCAAAGTTTGCGTGTACCTATATAAATAGGGTTAATCCACCACTTATATCGATATTCAAGATAATCATTGATATTGTTAAAGAGAAGCATTAATATTACAACCACATTCAAGATAAGCATCAATATCATTGTATTATTTGAGATAAACATGGATATTATGGCATTAAACATTCTAGGTATGTATTGATGCAAGCAATTGTTTCTTTAATGTATTAATTAAAATGCATAAATCAATTTTTATGTGATAACAAAAAGTCTTCAGGTAATGGAGACAAAATAGAGAAATTAAATAAAAAAATAGATCAGTGTATGAAAGATTGCTCCTTTAAAGACAAAATAGTGGCTAGGTTGGAGAATAAAATCAAAGACTTGATTGCAAAGCTTGATAAGTAGAAGTCAAAATTTGAGAAGAGCTTGACAATAACAAATTTTGAGTTAGATGGTGCAAATCAAACAATACAAGATCTTAAAGCTCAAGCTATAGTCATAGATGCTCAAAAGGTTAAGGAAGTTGAGGCCAAGCTACAAACTATCATAATAGCTAACACAATATTATCTGATGATATTCAAATTTGTTGCTACTCATAAAAGGCTTCAAAATATCTTTAGTAGAGCAAGTCAAATATATAATGGTGACATTATCACACTTGTATCTATTAAAGGAATAGGCACTATAAGAAATTAAGCAGTTCAACAAATAGATTACTCTCAATTGGTTGGCCTTAGATATATCGAGGTTAGTTTTAGAGAAAATGCAGAGTTGGTTAAGAGTCTTGATTGAGAAAGATATAATGGCCATTACTCTTAGACCAAGAAAATTATATCTGAGAAGGATACATGATTTATGTGAACTCCAAAATTTGGTGTTCAACATGGACATTGGTAAACACCAGCTCATAAGAGAGCTAGGATTCATTAATAAATTATTTAATTATTTGATTGAGATGAAAGCTTCCAAATTATGGGAAGAACAAAATGTACAGGGTAGTGCTACAATTTGCATAGCCAATACCATTCAATTCTTTGAATATTCCTTTTGTGAGAAGCAAATATGAGATTTACAACAAATAAATGACCTCACTCAAGAGGTAATCATAAGGTTTCTGCATGCTAGGAGGTTATAGTATGTTTTGATAGGCTTCAAAGTAGATATTGTAAAGATTCAAGCATCCCCTATTCTAATACAATTTGAGTATCAATATCTTAAGGATTTAAATAAGAATATGCACCCATTCCTCCCAATAGAGCTGATTCCACCACCTGAGACTCCTACCAAATCTACATATGAATAGGCTACTAGAAGCAATAAGTAGTGGGTCCTATTCTCTAGCAGGAAAAGACCCCAAGAACCACCAAAATATTGTATTCCTTCATAATTGCACTCTAAGTTAGAGTAATACACCATCATTCTTTTATTCTTTTCACCAATTATTTCTATTCCAATTCTATTCCCTTTAACTTGAAATCTGAATCTTCTATAAGCCATTAATCTAAAGAGTTCTGAGTATTATTCACAACTAGCTATTATGTATATAATCTAGCTATTGTATGTGCAAGTCTTTGTATTAGATATTTTGCCATGTAAATTTCCTATCAAAGTTTCTAGAAGTTGTCTAAATACAAAGTGTCTGGGAGTTGTGTAAATTCAAAGTGTCCAAGAGTTTTGTAAATACAAAGTGTCTAGAAGTTATGCAAATACAAATTTTTCAGGAGTTGCATAAATACAAAGTGTTTGGGAGTTGTATAAATACAAAGTATCCAAGAGTTTTGTAAATACAAAGTGTTTGAGATTTATGTAAATACAAAGTGTATGGGAGTTGTGTAAATACAAAGTGTCTGAGAGTTATGTAAATACAAAGTGTTAAAGAGTTGTGTAAATACAAAGTTTCTAGGAGTTGTGTAAATACAAAGTGTCCAGGAGTTATTGTAAATACAAGTCCAAAATATCAAATAGAGCCCGCTAATTTTGAGTGATGATGTCATAATTTATGGCTAAAATCAATGGGTCCCAAAATAAGTAATGGTGGGTGATGATTCACAAAGATATCAAACAAAGCCCATCAATTTTGAGTGATGACATCACAATTTTTAGCTAAAATCAATGGGCCTCGAAAGAGTTAGATCATGAATAAAACCCAAAGAAAGGAAATAGAACTCATGAGATTGAGGTAAGATTAATGGGTAAGAAGTAACACTCAAATCCACTTGATATTAAGTGTTTGACCCTCTAGACATTGTTAATGTGTCAACTCCACCTCATTTTCATATAATAGTGGTTGTTTCTTCTCAAAATAAGTTGATATATTGATAACAAAACCCCATTACTCTATTAATTCACATCTATAGTATGGATCATAAATAGTTGCAATGAAGTAGATAGCTATTGGTAGAGCACAATACCAAATCGTACCTATCAAGTTGTAGATAAGTACTTAGTCAATCAATTACAATGCCATATTCAATCAACTACAGGGCTAAAGAAGGAGCTTTCAATGACATGGCAAAAGGATTGCAACTCTATGGACATGATAGTTCATATATTACAAATTCTTAGATAGTCATGCTGATGTTACTTATTCATTGTGTAATCTAACACAGTTGTAGTATTTATTATGAATAGTTTTTCTTTGATTGCTTCATTAAAGATGATTAATTATGCATATTAATGAGATACAACCACCCAACTAGGGAGGAAAATGTATAAATGGTGAACTATAAGAAATTAAAAACCTAGAACATTTTAGCAAATTTACCTAGATTTGTAAGATACTTTCACATATGATAATACAAATAGATAATGCTTTTCCCTCTTGCAACAAGTAGATGTTTATTTCTTTTTTGAATGTTATGTGTGAGATGTTTTCTTAAAATTATAGTTGTGTATTGTCATTACGAGACCCCATGGGTAAGATAGCTTGCTATTCTTGATCTTGGCTATGGATTGTTGCTTGTGTTGCAATGCCCGAGTTGTACATTTCTTGGTTTAAATTTTACTTCAATTTGCTTATATTTTTCCTATAACTCTTTACCTTTTTATCTCTTTCCTATTACTTTAAACCTTCACAATAGATAGGAACTGATCTATAATCTAGAGATTGAGTAGAAAATCAATACGAGCACATCCCCACCACCTTCTGCTCTCTCAAGAAACCTACCATTGTGGGCAATGGAGAAGTCAACCAAGCCAAACCCTTTGAGTTTACACTATACAAATCAATAGGTCTTATGCAGAAGAATTTGGTATTATGTGAAGAGAAAATATTTTGTGCTGATAGACTTGATCTTATGTAGATGAAAAGCACCTTGTGCAAATAAGTCAATTATATTTTTTCAAAGGCTATAGGGTATAATTTAAATAGTATGTATGCGATCAAAATAACCATTATACATTGGAAGTGTTTCTTTTGGGAAGGAAGAAACTCTTATGAAATGGAGATAAAGCTTATGTAGTGGAAATCTCCCTTATGCAGATAAGCAGTTTGATCCTTTAAAGGATTTCTAAAGGTAAAAATAAAATAAAATGACATATACAAACTAGTTGACACAATTTACAATATTGCTAGAGCTATTTGGACTAGGCTTTTGATGCAAATGTGTAAAATTATTTGTAAAAATTGGGTACCTTTATAAGTATGTTAACATAGGTTGTGTCTAGGATAATTGCTAAATTAATAAGTTAATTGAGAACCATAGCTATCTCTGAAAAAAGAAAAATTCCCAATTCTAATACTTTTTTATCTATAGGAATAAATGAAAATATTTCATAACAACTATTAGTCTACTAAAAAAGAAGTATTTACAAAAATGTATGTACAAAGAAAAAAAAAGACCTTAGTTTTCTTAATTATGTGGATAGTACCTCTTGAGATTTTGGCCATTTATTGGTAATAACATTTGATGACCATCCATACTGCTCAACTTATATATATGAATTCCAATGAACTCATACATTTGATAATGCCAAAGTTAATTTTTTCCAAGTTTTTCTTTCTTTCTATGTTAATTATTCCTTGGATCCCAATGAAGGACTATTCCATGTAAGCTAAATGATTTTCCTTTGACTTTCTTACTAAACTATGTTGTATCTTTAGAGCTTGATCTGCAAGTAATAAAAATGCTTATGTTGTTTCTTATGGGAAGGAAGAAACTCTTATGCAATGGAGATAAAGCTTATGTAGTGGAAATCTCCCTTATGTAGATAAGCAATTTGATCCTTTTAAAGATTTCTAAAGGTAAAAATAAAATAAAATGACATATACAAACTAGCTGACATAATTTACAATATTGCTAGAGCTATTTGGACTAGGTTTTTGGTGCAAATGTGTATAATTATTTGTAAAAATTGGGTACCTTTATAAGTATGCTAACATAGGTTGTGTCTAGGATAATTGCTAAATTAATAAGTTAATTGAGAACCAAAGCTATCTCTGACAAAAGAAAAATTCCTAATTCTAATACTTTTTTATCCATAGGAATAAATAAAAAATCTTTCATAAGAACTATTAGTCTACTAAAAAAGAAGTATTTACAAACATGTGTGTACAAAGAAAAAAAAAACACCTTAGTTTTCTTGATCATGTAGATAGTACCTCTTGAGATTTTGGCCAATTATTGGTAATAACATTTGATGACCATCCAGACTGCTCAATTTATATGTATGACTTTCAATGAACTCATAAATTTGATAATGCCAAATTCAATTTTTTTCAAGTTTTTCTTTCTTTCTATGCTAATTATTCCTTGGATCCCAATAAAGGACTATTCCATGTAAGCTAAATGGTTTTCCTTTGACTTTCTTACTAAACTATGTTGTATCTTTAGAGTTTGATCTGCAAGTAAGAAAAATGATTTTCTTTTTATTTTTTGTAACTCTACCAAATCATTTAACCCTTTCTATAATGGACTATAGTGTTCTTCTTCTTAAACCATGAACTTTAGCATCTTTTATTCAACATCAGATGGAAGTAGAGCCTCTTGACTATATACTAGCTCATATGGTTATTTTATAGTCCCTATTTTAAGTGGAATGATGAGAGTAAGGATATTGGTGTTAAAATTTATAAGCTTACTGTAGACCCAAGAAAATATATCCTTATTTTTATTCAATAATTTTGAGTATATATCCATCCATTTAGATTTTATACTAGCATTGACCTTCAAATTCTTGTATTCATTGGTTGTTCCAATATTGATATCAACAATTTCATATTCTAGATGGCCTTGTTGCATAGCATGAGCATAGGCTCTTTGAAAATCATCATAAAGGGACTCCAAGCTTGGCAAATATCTAGAAATAGAGTTAATTTTTAGTTTCATGAATTCCTCTGGGAAACCAACATGATCAACTAACTTTTCTTCACTATCCTCATCATAGACAAGATTTTTGAATTGAGCTTATACTTGCATAAAATTTTTGATCTAAATATTATCTTAGAAATGTGTGAATATGTAATGTTGTTAGGTACAAAATAATCAATATTCTAGTCATCTTGGTCTACGATCTAAGGAGGAATATGCTTAAGAATCTCATCTTACAATGTGATCCAATCTTCATCTAATATCTCAAGAGAATACCATAAGGTATATATACCATGGCCATGGTCACAAGATAGTACAAAAGTTTTAATTACATAGTTGATTAATATACCTTCCTATGGCTAAAATTTGACTACTACTCTATTGTAGGGTTCTTTATATAATCTCTCTATTGTATCCTTAGGCATAGGTATAGTGGTAAATTGTATGGTTCCTCCTAAAGTGCTACCAAAATATCTTGATAGTAGGATAGAAAAGTAAGGTTCAACATATACAATAACCAGGTCCATGACCATTATCTTTGAAGTGAATTTATCTAAATATATAGAAACACCCTTGACCACTCCAATATTTTATACATCTCTATTATCCATGATAGTCATAATGGGAAATCATTAGTGCAAGTTAATATCAATACATCAACTACCCTTTTTGGTATGACATTGACTGTAGCTCCAAAGTCCAATAGATAATTGTGAATACAATAATGATAATCATTATCATCATATATGAGAGTAAGATAAAATAGTTTAATCCTATTGGGATCATTATCATTAACAATTTTAGTATGAGTCTAAAGATATTGTGAGATAGTTTCATCTAGGAACTTAAATTGCTTACATAACTAGTTCCTATTCTTCAAAATTATTATAATCTCTTCAATAGGAACTAACACAATACTCTTAGTCTCTCTAATATTCTTTTCCTTTAAATTTTGTTCATCTATTTGCAATGGTTTGGCTTGAGAAATAGGTGGAGGGTATACCTTTTGGAATGAAGAAGATTAAGCATTAAGCTTGGGTACATTGGCCTCTTTATCAATGATGTCATGTGTAGACTCTAAATTATGAAAATATATGAATAAACATAATTAAATAAATATTCTATAGTATACAATTAAATATATAATAGAATTTATAGAAGATTGCAATTAATATACATGAAAAGCATGCAACTGATATGAAGTGTATGTGCAATCCTTAAAGGTAAATATCAGTGAATATCTAGAGCATTGGGATAGAACTAATGGTCAGCTCACAGCTAATATTTGTATGCATGAACTGATAGCTCAACCATTAAATCTTATAACCCTTGATTTAGAAGATGCATGTTATTGATGGCCTGAGAGAACAACACCGCTATTGACGTAGAAGAAGCATGTTGCTAACTACATGGAATGTCTCAAATTATTATTTATTCCAAAGATAGAAATTCCATAACTGAGAGTATAACAAATTATCAATATAGGTGGAATCCAAAGATAGTTATAGTTGAAAACCACCTATCAGAGTTGTTTATCAATATCAAAAGAGTTTAAATATCTAGAGATCAACCTATCCACCCATTCATATAGCTTGTAAAAGATATACAAAGGAGTGAAGTATGACCTCATGCAATAATATAATCATTGTTATATTCAAGATACTTTAAAATGAAACCCATGATATATGATATAGCATTTAATATAATACATGGCATTGCATTATAACATCCTTTTATCTTGATATATGGAATATTACATTAAATCATTTAAGAATTCTAAGTATGATATATTAAATAAATAATAAACCATTTTTAGGAGTCTACATTTCCCCCCTCTTTATATATGAAATGAAAAGCACGTAAATTGCATAATCCAAAGAAGTCTAGAGAGGAGAAGAAAATTTTTAATAGTAAAGAAAACTTACCTATTTTTATCGATATGCTAAGTATGGTATGTTGTTTGCCCCCTTTTGGTATTGGTTTTCCCTTGCTCATGATGTGTTGGGTAAGCAAGGAAAAAAAATAGGAGTCCCTCTATGAGGTGAGCGATCTATGCCAATCCTACTCACCAGGATAATATTTGTAGAACAAAGGAACATATACCCACATAGGTCACATCCATGAAAGAATAAGCAATGTAAAGAGAAAGAATGAAATTAATATAATAAGCAATGTGTCATTATGGTCAATGCAACTCATAGTGCTATAAACCATGATATATAGACTATTGTGATAGACAACTCATAGTCTATGAAGAGCAAGTGCATGAGGTCCTCTTTAATGCCCTAGACTTATAATATTCATGATGTATAGACTATTATGATAGATAACTCATAGTCTATAAAGAACAATCCGATGAGAACTTTTAATGATTCAAACTTGGAACAATGATGATTATCAAGCTGGTAAGAAATTTTAATGACTCAAGCTTGGAATAATCATGCAATTGATAAGAGTTGTTGGTCATGGAGCGACCATGGATTTGAAAACATTTATTAGTGTAACAATGAACAATAGCATTCAATTTCTGTAAATGTACCAAATATTCAAACATTTAGTGGCCTTGTATTTCAATACTTCAATTTGCATAAATTTTCAAAGTGAATACACACTGTTCATAGCGTGGTATGCCTAAAATTTTTTAATCATGTCTTCAATAATTATGATCAAATTCAATAAACCATCACAAATATATGAAAGAATCACATAAATAAGTGGATATTCAATGAAATTTCAATATACCCCAATTAAAAATAATTTATAGCCATTGTACACTACTGGTGGTGTGAGTTTTTTCATATAAAGCACAAAAATAAAAAAGATATTCAATTAATGATCATGATTAAAAAATTTTAGGCATACCACGCTATGAACAGTGTGTATTCACTTTGAAAATTTATGCAAATTGAAGTATTGAAATACAAGGCCACTAAA
>Ga0181459_100372_pt1 | contig 9987 bp, 8 predicted proteins | sample InSIn2SAF170_FD_119060 | JGI IMG/M metagenome (GOLD analysis project Ga0181459, IMG submission 119060) | Clean room microbial communities from NASA Spacecraft Assembly Facility at Jet Propulsion Laboratory, Pasadena, California, USA -... ...
TTACTTGCACTTCTTAAGATAAGGTTCATACATGGAGGATGGTTAGGTAGTGAGCCAGTGAGTCTCACTTGATACGCGTGGTTTTTCACAAGACGAGAGGGTTTCGCATGTTGGTGTTGTTGTGTCCTGCCAAGGGTGGTAGATTGAGTTGTGAATCTATATGTGCTGTGTATTGTTTCTGAGCCTATCCTGTACGTATCCTCTTCTTGTCTTTCCTGGTTCTGTGAGGGACTCTGCTGAGAAGATGGGATTGTGCTCTTTGGTATGCTGCGACGTCTATATCTCTCGTAGTACGCTGCGCTATTAATCAGCGATGCACAGTATAGCTTCCTTCCGTGAATGCTGCTGACGAAGGTGGAGCTGAGTTGAGTTGACTTCAGAGCGCATGCATGACCAGGGAAGTTTTGTAAAGAGGTTAGTGGTGTGGACGCATGCGTGTACCTACAAAGGACTGGGCGATCAGTTGCAACGGAAAGATATGAAGGGGAGGCGGACAGTGGTCAGATGTGTTTTCATAGATGGTCATTGGAAGACACATATCATGATTGTAGGTGGCATCTTTAGCCAACCTAGTTCGATTTCTGCAAGAAGCCTGCTGCAGTTTCCATAAACCATATTCCTGCTATGGCATACAGTGCGAATTTCGAGAAGGGATATGCTTAGCAGGATATTAATTTGTCGACATAACCGATGCCGGTGAAGTCGTCTGACAATCCCTCCTCTAGATGATTTGAACACCTTATCTTAAGAAGTGCAAGTAACCAATTTCACATGAGAGTGCACATTCCCGGTTTGCCTTCGAGCCACTGTGACATCTGGAAAGCAAAAAGAATTCTATCCCTCTCCTCGCCCTTTCCGGGAAGAGTCGCTTCGAATTTGAACGTATACATGCCAGTCTCGAGGAACATGCCAGGCAGCCAATAGTCAGTGAGGATTTCGTTGACGCCAGGCTGCATAGGACCTCCGAATTTATCGTCAGGATAGCGGATTGTGAAGTGTGCTAGACCGTCCAGGTTTGCTGACATTGTGGCAAGCGGAACGGTAAATGCGGCAGGCGCCAGGTGCTCGCCTGAAGCCATTTCTGCGCTTATGGTTGCTGTGAGCTTGGCGTCCTCGAGATTGGTCATGTTATCGGGGAGCTGACCGCGGAGATAGGTGAAGAAGCGCTGGTCACTGTTGCATGTTGTGATTAGTGGACTTGACAGGACGTGGTAGGCTGAAGGCAAGGGGGACTTACACTGGTATTGGTAATGGAGCGATATCAAAGAATTCAATGCGGAAGAGTTGCTCGGAGCGAGGGACAGTGCAGAAGGTGAAGTTATTATTGCCGCGGACGGACTCAGTCTCTGACGTTGAGAGAGACATTTGACTTGTGTAACTCGTGGTGGCTGTGAGGCTGAAGAATGCGACGACGATAACCAGCAGTAGGACAAATAACATCATAGAGTAGTGCCAGAGGCAGAAGAATATCTAGATCTGGTGGTATCATATAGCAAACCAGTCTGAGGACAAGAAAGATGGTAGCCTGCGACCATCAAGAAACAGTGTCACGAAGTACAGTGAATTTACCAAGGCTGAAACAAGCATTGAATGCGTTTGATGGTGTTTGTGAGGGCACCTACCTAATCATGCGTTTGCAGTAAACGCCGACCACGTAACTTGCTAACGCTTTCACTTTGTTGATGATCCGAACAGTTACGCTGCTCTAGTGCTTCAGCTGCGTTTAGTTGGCAATGTGGACTAGTCGCGGAGTTGGTGAGATGAAAAAGTACCTATTTGCTAGTGCAAGACTATACCTTCTACAGGGAGTGGTTAGCATGAGTGTTGTAGTACTTGGCGTGATGAAAAGGTACCTAGATACTAGCACGAAGCTTTACTTGGGAAGGAAAGCCATTGATACAATTCTCAAACTACCTATGATTAGCGTACATGGCTTATGCGTGATCCACACTCATGACCCCATCGCCTCGGCGTGCAAAAGGAGAAGAACCCTTGTGCTTGTGGTCGCATAATGTACAGTAGATGGAGTCAGAAGCAAAACCACTGAGCTCGCCGGATGTAGATGCAATCAATGTGCAGGAAACCTATGTAAGAGAGAAATCGTTGTTCATTTGAGTGTTGTTGTAGCTATCATTGGAATTTTATCTCTGTACAGGTAGCTTCTTCTGTCATGTTACTCTTGTAGTCTTGCTAATCACATTCATGCTGATATGTGGAACTGTCCATGCTTCATAGCGTTGAAGGTAATAGTGTAGATGGAGAAAGCAACAGTGAAAGTTGCTCTTATCTTAACTTTGCTTGTGCTTCATTTCGTCATACAAGCTGTCACCTCCCATGCCTCCTTCTATTCCATAGTCAAACATACGGACTCCTTACAGGTAAGTAGCAAACACCATATTGACGACTGTACCAGCAAGTAAGCACGCTCCAATCTTTATCTTCAGTCCATCTCTCTTGACATCTTCACCAGTATTCTGAGGCGAGCCGGTCGTGGAAGGAACAGCTGTGGTAGTTGAGCTCGGATCTACGGTAATGTAAGCAACCGAAGTTGAAGTCGAAGTCAATATCGGCTTCGATATGGTTGAATTACCTGGAGATGAGCTTGTAGCAGAGCCACCAAAGTATACCGTACCCGAAGATGAGGTTGAGGTGGAGACTATGATAGTCATGCTGCCTGCAGTGCCTGTATACGATGCATCAACGCTCATGCTTGAGGCGGTCGTTGTGGAGGTGTTGACAATTGGAGGAAGAGAGTTGGTAGAGCTGATGCTTGGCGGAGGATGTGTACTGATGGCTACTGTGGTCATTGATGAATCGTTGCTGGTGGTAATGGGGCTCGTAGTGCTGGATGGATTCGTAGCGGTCAGTGGATCCAGAAGCGAGGACGAGTATGCAAAGGTGGATGAGATGGAGGACGCCATGTTTCCGATGTGGGTCGTGAATGTAGCGATGTTGGATGTGACAGTGAATGTAGTAGTCGCAGTGTGATCCAAGGCGGTACCGCGTATTTGCACGTTCAAGTTGTGAGAGTGAGAGGTAGGGATGTATGCGATGTCAACGGAGGATTCTTTATGGAGCTGTAAGCGCGTCAGTATTTAACCAGGCAGGAGCCAAGGGGTTGTAGCATCAGGAAGGTGCCATGAGAACTCGGAAGCACTTACCATGATATCAGGTGCTTCTCTTTCGACAGGCGTGGTAGCCGTGACACCAAAGATAAATGGCAAGGCTGCGGCGAATATCATAAGTAGGATTTGCATGTTGACACTTATACTGTGACTTGGACTGTAGTCAAACCAATATTGGTGAGCAGGATAGGCCAGCAGGCGGATACTGTGATGTCTGTAGACGGACTCGACTGTAGAATATGTGATTTGGGCAAAAGTGGGCACAGGCTGTGTAACAACTTTGTTTGCGCAATTGCTTAGGTGAAACTGGAAGAAAGTTGTGTATTTTCGGCTATCGATGCAGCAAGCCGCCTTCAGAGTCTGTTGTTTTGGGAAGGAAAAAGAAGCACTTGCCAGTCTGAGATCGAGCAGAAATCCGGGGCAGGATTATCTGAACTTCACTCTGACCCGCACTGAGCCTACCAGCCCGAGCCCAGGGCAAACAGCGAAGTGAAGGCATCCACAACAAACAACCATTATATACATTGTCCCAAACTTTCACTTTCAAAAGCACTCATTAGCAAAGTCGTTGCACAGCAACTAGAAGCTGGTTCTGTGGCTCAACTGGAAACATCTTCTCCATAAAGAAAAATTAAAATGAAGGATCATAACATACAATATCGTACTTGACAAGGTACAACTTGAAGATGTTCCAGCTTCCACTAGCAACAATTGACTTGAAGAAGGGAGTAATTTCTTAACGTAAAGTTAAGTTTTTGCTGGTTTGGTTGCTGGTTCAATTCGTGGCCCAGCCTCTTCGCCTAGTCACTCCGCTCCGCCCTGTTCGTCACGTGTCGTCAGCCCAAACTTCGTTTGTTTCTTTCGGGTAGGTACGTGTTCCTTCTCGTTGACACGAGGAGCGACACACGTTTAAGTACATGTAGCTAGTGCGCGCAGGTCTTTGAAAACATGTCAGGTTGAAGTGGCTCGACGAGTTTCTGCTTTGGTGCTGGTTGCCATGACTGTAACAGTGGTTTCGGATCCCACTTACACCTCCTTCTTGTAATGTTTCCAAGAGCCTGGGTGATAAGGGGGGAACAAACCCGCATCACACTTCTGCTTAGAAATGATAATGATGGCTTGCTTGACCATGAGACGACAGTGTTGACCTCCTTTATGCAACACACTCGACGGCTTTCTTCCCACCCCTGCCAGCTTCCGCGCGTTGCAATCGAAGCTGGAAATTCTGATAACCTGGTCGGTCTTTTGTACCAACTCCGATCACATTCGTTATGTGCATGTCGAATTTGTACACGCATAGTGTCGATGTGTTCGCTCCTCGATTGGTTTGTGGGCCATCGAGCATATGCTTCCCATCTGCCGAAGGAGTAAGTTGTTGGCAGCCAGCCAAGAAATTAGAACAGCAGTAAGATGAATGCCACATAGGACGGCTGGCATCAGTTTGCCGCAACAATTAACAAGCGAAGATTGTAGAACGTATTCCGGACCCCCACGCGGTCAGACAGAGCTCCTCTGGATTGCCTTCTCGATCGCAGCGAAGCCTCCTGTGATATCAGCGATGAAGACTGCCCTCGAACCATTACCTTCTTTCGCGTTTTTCTCATCTCCGTCTGCCTTGATGGATATTTCGTGTTTCTGAGGTCTCGCTTCTAGCATCTTTTTGGCCGCAATCTGCGAATCGTTGCCCAGCTGACATACAAATAACATCGCATCGTGATTACCATCGTGTAGTAGTGCCTCCATCTCCTCAATGGATCCGTTCTTGCGCAAGATTCTCGTCAGCGGCACGTTAACACTTCCTCCGATCTTTGGGCCCATGTCCACTTCCTGTGGTTCTCTGGTGTCAATGATGATCGGGTTAGTCCATTTATTCTCCTTCTTCGTCTCGGTATCTCCTGTAAGGCCCGATAAGAAGTCCTTTGCACTTATTCTCTCGTCTTCTCCCAGAATATGCAAGTCCTCAAGTAGACCGCAAAAAGCAACGTAATCCATCCTACCTTCCAAAATTTCATCCTTCGTGATCCTTCTTAAGCCTTTCAAGCTCAATTCATCGTCGTGCCCGCAAGCTAGGCAATCCTTCCGTCTTCCTCTAAGCCCTATAGTTCTGAACATACCTCGTGGATCTGTCGGCCAAGCACTATACAGCAACATGGTTGGCTTCCTCACCTCCTCGTCACCCTTCACAATAATTCGCAACGCTTCGGTCGTCATTAGTGTGCCGATTGTACCAACTACAGGCCCCAGGATACCAATTTCGCCACAACTCTTCACCATATCCGGTGACGGCGGCGTAGGAAAAACACACCTGTAGCAAGGACCTCTTTCTGACTTCGATCCCGCATCTGTAGTTGCGGCACCAGCAGGAACAGGGTAATTCAATGCCAGCACCTGTCCTTCCAACTTCTGCGCAGCCCCACTAATCAACGTCTTCCCCAACAACACACAAAGGTCCGATATCAAATATCTCGTCGCCGGATTATCAGTACAATCAAGCACGATATCATACTCCTCAAACACATCCACAACTTCCCTCCCACCATCCCCGCCAACAACCAACCTCATCTCATACCCCACGACCTCACAATCCGCATTCAATTCCCTACAACCCCTCACCGCACTATCAACCTTCGACCAACCTCGGGTAACACTATCCTCTCGATGCACAATCTGCCTATGCAAATTACTCAACTCAACCCGATCGTCATCAAGCAGACCAAGTCTCCCAACACCAGCACCAGCAAGATACAGCGCAGCAGGCGATCCCAGACCACCAAGACCGATGATCAAGACTTTGGCAGCGGAAATGCGCTGCTGGCCGGAGAGTGAGATGCTAGGGATCAACATCTGCCGGTTGTACCGGGAGGAAGCGAGAGCTGGCGCTGGAGTGTAAATATGGGAGTAGTCATTGTGAGTATGCGGGTGATTGGTTGAGGCATCAGTGTGGGGAATGCTGCCGTTAGCGACATGGTCGATGTTGTTTTGAGTTGAGATGCTGTTCATTGAGGCGGTTGTGGTGAGAGCAGTCGTAGCGACGGTGTGCACTGCTGCTGATTGGCCATTGAGATTTGGGCAAACCTTGGGAAACACATCTTGCTGCGCGTCGTGTACTCCGTTTGATACTGTGTCTGCTTGATCTGAAGAAGTACTCTTGTGGAGCATGATGGACAAATTGAAGATGGGCAAAGGTTGAAGTTGATTGAAGTGGAAAGTCCGGAAGCCAAGCCACGGATGAGTCAGCATGAACATCCACGCATAAGAGCCTTCTAGAGTAGTTTACACCATAGGAACACCTCAACTAGGGCGAGAAAAAATTAGTGGGCCAATGGTTGATTGGGAAGGAACATCAATTTCGATTGCTAATTTGTCATAATTGGGTATCACTAGACATCAATGTCTCACGTTCCAGTCGCGAATTTCCTTCTTCCAAAGTTCAAGCCATTTCGTTACCATCTGCTTCAGTCCTGGGTTCGATCAGTTGCGGCAGATCCTGATACTTCGCTTTGCCCTTCAGAATCAGATAGACTGCCGTAAATAGCGGGAAATCCTTCTCTAATCCTTGGCTCTTCAAGAAAGTGTTCACCTCTTCCGCAGTCGATACACCTTGTAAGCTCTGTCCATTTAGCTCCCTGGCCTCGATTTCCCCGATTGGTTTCCCCTCAACAACGCTCATCTTCGCACATCTATGATTTCTTCCTCCTGAGCATGTTGTGATCAAATCTGCCACACCTGCTGACTCCTCCGTGAAAGTCTTCGTATGTATCGTCTTACCAAAGAACCTCTTTCCGAAGTCGACCATTTCTAGCAAGCCAACTCTCATGATAGCAGCTTTCGCGTTATCACCCCAGCCTAGACCGTCCACCCAACCTGCGGCCAAAGCCACGATGTTCTTGAGCGCTCCACTCAATGAAACACCTGCAACGTCTGATACAACGCGGACATGAAAGTAAGGCCTGTGGAAAAGCGTCTTCATGAGAGGCTGATCAATCGGACGGTACTCCGCAGGCAATGGTTTCAGTTTGACCTTTGAGGGCTTGCCGGACACATCCTTGTGTTCATCAAGCTTCGTCAAGTCAAGGTGACTATGGTTGGGAGAACGGTTGGGCGGTGTCCTCGCCGGTGTCGGTGCTTGTGAGTCGATCTGTGGAGGGTCATAGGCGACTGTAGTCTCGCACCACTTCTCTTGTGCCACCTCATTCGCAATGTTGGCGCCAGATAGCGCACCACAATAGATGCCTAATTGTTGTCCGATCGTCTCAGAGAAGAGTCTAATCTCCGATTCTCTTACATCAACACCCTTGATACATGATATACCTCGAGCGTAGGGTAGTATTGCTCCTTGTATCTGCTTGCATAGACCTTTGATGAACTGATGTGGAAGATTAAAGATGAGGATAGTAGAGTCTTGAACGGCATCTTCGATAGATGGATTGGCAATGACATTGTGGGGTAGAGCTATACCGGGCAGGTACTTGGGGTTCTCGTGCCGCTCATTAATCAATGCTGTGAGTTTTTGAGGCTCCGAACTGCCCTCGACCTTTATGTTCTCCTCATATACCCACATCTGTACATCCTTCTCGAACAGCTCCGGGTGCGCTGCAGTATTTTCGGCGACCAGTTTCGAGATTGTTGAGCCCCTGCGTCATGTTAACCCTCTCTTCCTTGACAGATATTGCAAGGACAGACCAGTTACCAGACCCAACAACGGTGACCTTGTGCTTCTTGCCAACACCTAGCGACGCCATTGTTGCTCTAGGTGGTTGCAGGTGACTCGAAGATAATGATACTGCTGCTCGGAAATGTTGTACAAAGTGTGGAAGAAGCAGCAATCTGTGGCAGGCAGAGTATGAGTATAAGACACGAGCAGTTGGCAAGAGCAGCATCAAGTCACCATTTCAACAAAGGATAGGCGCGTCGATAGCAGGGATTTTGTTTTCTTGCAAAAGAAAAGTGTTGGCTGTTGAGCTGGACGCACATGCCCGGAAGATGCACGTCATGCCTGTAACGATTTCGCTGAGCTGCAAGGGGCAGCCTTGGGAGAAACCTTCATCACGAAATCACGTATCAAAGCTCGAGAACAACCATCTGGCCCAGAACATGCTTCCTTTGTGCATCTAGGACTTGAAATGTGTGTTCTTCCAGAGATATGAAGTGACAAACAAAGACACATGGCATAAAATACGATACATGTGCATTTCTATGATCTTGACCGAGGCCCGCAACTAAACAAGTACGGAAAGCCTTGCACCGGATCCTGAGCGGCCTCCTGAGCCCCACAATCTAGCGGGCGTCCAAATGGTCGAGATTCGTGACGAAAGAGGAAATCTACAATGTTCATTTGAGCCCATCTGCTGCAGGTGCTTCATCGACATTCGAGTGAAATCAGCTCCCCCAAAGGCCAAATTAGCTGTAGGAAATCCTACCTCATCTGTCACATCGTATTTGTACCGACGTCAGCCCCATAGCATGTGCCAGGCAGATCCAGGGTCCGCTGCAGAACAATTCCCATGCTTGATTGCCTCGTGCTGCCTTCTTCGACAAACCTCTGGCATCGGATGCTTGGCATTGCGCTCAGCTTGATGCAGGAATGGCACGTCCTCGCATTGTATAGCGACACATGTGTTGCGAATCCACACTTGCATCTCCGTGAAACCAGAACGGAACTCGTACTTCTGGTATTTTACTCGGTCGTTGCAGGTTCAGGCACGTCTTCTAACCAACTCCAACTGACTGGTACTCTTCCATCGTCGATGTTTGCAAGATCCGCAAACACACTCCTTGTAGTATCAATATCCGTCGCCTGACAACCGACGCACCTATCGACCGACATTTAGAACGATCGCGGGAATATTCATGGTTGCTGCAGCCATGAGGCAAGCGGGAGTCGTCTTGTCACAGCCTGTCATGAGTACTACTCCGTCGAAAGGATATGCGTAGAGCATTTCGACAAGAGTCAGGTATGACAAATTCCTGTCGAGTGTTGCCGTAGGTCGTCTCGAGCTCTCCTGGATAGGATGTGTGGGAAACTCAATTGCTATGGCGCCGGCGGTTCGAATGCCCTCTCTGACACGCTTCGCAAGTGTAAGATGATATCGGTTGCATGGTGCTAGATCTGAACCCGAGTTTGCAATGCCGATGATGGGCTTATTAGACATCAGTTCTTCGCGCGTCAGACCGAAGTTGAGGTAGCGGTCCATGTAGAGGGCGCTCATGGCTTTGTTGCCCTCCTGGTTGAGCCATTTTGCTGATCGTAGGGTCGACGTTGGCTTCGTAGCTGCATCTAAGGAGTTGTCGCTGGTGGCCAAGTTCGAGATTTTCTCCTCTAGTTCCTTCGTTCGCTGCCGGAGTGTTGCAAGCTCAGTTTTGTAGTCCTCTATGTCGACCACCTGATTGCTGGGAGCACAATCATTCGTGCAATCACCACATGCTGTTTTGTCTTCACAACTCATGATCGGCAGTGTTGGTTGGAATAGGGGTTCGCCGAGTGTTCGATACTCTTTTCCTGAGACCAATATGATTGTAGCGAGAATGCAACAAAGCAACCAGGACCATCACAAAGGGTCGGTCACATTCGAGAGAACTGGTCAATCAGCGTTGAGTGATTATGCTTGGGTTCACGCCTACTTAGTCAAGCACCAGATGATCGGTCTTCTCCCGACTACCCCCTCACCGGCAGCTCGGTCTTGGCTACCGGCAAAAACGGACGTCAACAGATAGACCGAGCCGCTGAAAATGCAAGCCGTTGGCTGTATCTCCATATTTTCTTGCCGAAACGACGGAACAGGGTGACACGCTTCGATCGCAGGTCCAAACTGGTGGATATCGATCACTGAGCTTCTAGCTGATATTACCACTATCGGTCACG
>Ga0181459_100373_pt1 | contig 9985 bp, 6 predicted proteins | sample InSIn2SAF170_FD_119060 | JGI IMG/M metagenome (GOLD analysis project Ga0181459, IMG submission 119060) | Clean room microbial communities from NASA Spacecraft Assembly Facility at Jet Propulsion Laboratory, Pasadena, California, USA -... ...
GGGAGGTTAGGAATGACGGTATAGACATAACCGGATTGTGCATAAATTAGGTCATATCTCAGGGCAGTTTGGAGAGCTTCTTCCTCGGTCTGAGGAAAATGGGATGCGACATCTTTTCCAATGGGAGATAAAAGGATCCTAAGAAACCAATCTAGCTAGACACGGTCTTCGAAAGGCGAGGCATGACATGTGCTCCTCCTTCGACACCACTCTTGAACATGGTCAGAAAGGCGAGTGGAGGAGGACTAACGGAATGTAGTCAATAGCTCCGTACCAGTGTCGTATCAGAGAGCTAACTGGAAATATGAAAGGAACGCTTTCACAAGTGTTGCGAAAATGGAATGAGATGTAGAGGGTTGGTCTAAATACCATTTTGTAGCATCTCCAGTGAGCGTGCATTAGAAGAGCCGAAGACGAATGGAGTCATTGGTTATCGAGTTGCACGAACACCACATGTGGAAGGATCGAACATGGCTGGTAGGATCCTCTCCAGCATTACCCTCAAACTTTGGGATGTCTGAGGGAAGCTTAGTTGGCATAGTAGGCCAACCAGCATCATGGTGTATGGGGTCATTTATCAACTGGTTAAAATCTGGTAGACCTAACCCAGCCATAAAGGGGAGCATCAGGGATGCAGGAACGATTCCTGAGACTATTCTGCCTAATGTGACCACTGGGATAGAACCAGAGCCAACACCAGGTTGGGTTCCTGCACCAGCTGTGGATCTAGACATGGTTATGAAATGCAGTGAAGGAAGCTTGGAATTAGATGAGGAATCAGAAGGACCAGGAGAAGATTCAGTATGGGGACTCGAATAGTTGTGAACTCAAACTCAACAGGGAGGGGTAATATGCCCAAGCAGAAACTGGGGGTGAAGGCCTAATAGTCTCCATGACAAACGCCTTGGTGGCGCAATGGTGGTAGGACACACGTGGCATGGAAATGGTGAAGGGAGATCAACAATATATCTTTGTCTCGATGCAGGGAGATAAATTTATCATGTTAAGTCTTGGCTTGGTGATGTAAATGAGCGCCCTTCGCTTAAGGTATGCTTGTGTGTGAAAGTGTATTAATTGATTAAGCCCAGATCATGTTTGTAGAAAAAAGAAAAAAGCTTGTTGAAAATAAACTGAAATTAATAAAATAAAATGAACAGCAAAACAATTAACTAAACCCCACCCAAATTGGGTTTGTAAACACTGAGCTGGTCGGTGGCTAAATTAATGGAAAATACACTGAAACAGTCAAGAGATCTAAATGTCAATGTGACTGGGATCAAGTGACACTAAGCTGCTAGAAAGTGGTGCAGCAACAACAAAAACCCAGAGAAGAAGATCACTACAAAAAGATAGGGAGATGGGTGAAACTCCTAGGGCAACGGATGGGACCCGAAGGGAAATGACCAAACAAGTTTAAATGTGAAACTACGGATGGTAACAACCTATCTTAATAGATCTGAAATAGAAGGGTACAGATCTGGAAAATGTGGCTGAAAGCGCTTCAGAAACTCATATTACTCACTCACTCTGCTGCGCAAACACTTGGCCCTGAGGGGGCGGTGGGCATTGTGGTTGAGGATGCATGGGAGGCTGCGACACTAATTCTTGAGGGGATGGAGCACTAGGTTGTGCATAAGGAGGAGAAACAGTGTGGTACACAGGTTGGGGCCCTGGAAACATGTTTCTAGCAAGAGGGGCATAAGTGTTGGAGGAACTAGTGCTCCTGATCCGGATTTAAACAGGAACACAACAAATTACAAAGATAACCATAAATAAAGAGATGCAGCAGAAATAATACTTCATTTCATTAATGTAAAATATTGAAATATGCTTACAAATAGAAATGGAAATAAACTAGCTAGGGCGATGGTAGCTTATCTCTGAGAAGAGATGTGGCAGCTACATGCCTCTAAACTGCATTACAATGAGGCTCAAGGGCCTTTTTATTATTGAAAAATAAGAGAAAATCCCAACCAAAACCCTAACCCAAGGAGATGTAACACCAAGAGTTTATGGGCCCCGTTGGGGTGAGTTGGACAACCAACTTCTCAGGGTCGCAACTTGGTCATATTATCTCCGTTTGACGTGCATGATAACCCGTTGGAGAGATTTCTCCTAGGACTACGACGGAAAAGATGATTTTAATTATAAAATCGTTGGGAGTAGATTGCAAAAAAAGTATCGTTTAGGGCCTCAAAATGGCTCCAGAAGTTTAGGACCCGAAAAACTGCTAAAAATAGAAAATTGTGCTACAATTAAGGAAACTAAAAAACTAAAAGAAACAATGGTTGGGATCCAAGTGGAATTGGCGGGTGGCCACCAATATACACCTGGATCATTCCTCCCCCCTTAGGAAGCAATGGTCCCCATTGCGTTGAGTTCCTCCATGGGATGAGGAAACTTCTGTTGAACTTGGTCCCTGGTGAGCCATTTTCCCTGGTGAAGGAGTTGGCCTACTTTGACAACTCGATACAATTAGATCTTTCGCTAGAAAGTGTTCTTGATCTGCATGTCCATGATCCGATCAATTGTGGCTTGCTCCATGCAATCTGGATTTAACTTTGTAGGTGTGAGTTGTTCTGCAATGTCTGATGTGTCCAACAATGGTGGGAAGTATGGTCGAAGGTGGTCCACATTGAACACTGGGTGTAGGACAATGAATGGGGGAATGCTGAGCTTTTATGCATTGTCTCCCATGACCTTGGTAATGGTGTAAGGACCATATCGGAGTGGCCTGAGATTACGATAGGCTCTGCTAAGGTGTTCCCTCTGCAAATGCAACCAGACTTTGTCGCCCACTCGAAAATTGTGTGGCACCCAATGTTGATCATGTCACTGCTTGTACTTGGCATTTGATTTCTCCAGAATGTCGTGGACCTGCTGGTAGATATGTTGGATGTGTTCAATGAAGTTGTTTTCCTTACTTGTTTCGGATTGGACATGAGTCGAATCCACCTAAGTAGCTGCAAATGGCATGGCCACATCAATGGGACATAGTGGTTGGAATCCCAAGCCCACCTAAAACGGGCTATGGCCAGTCACGCTGTGGAGAGCTCGGTTATAGCTGTGCTAAACATAGGGGAGGCTCTCATCCCATGTGCATGGATGCTTGAAGTTGTACATGCTTAGAATGTGTACGATCATCTTGTTAACAACCTCTATCTAGCCATCAGTTTGGGGATGGAAGGTTGTGGACTTAGTGAGTTTGGTGTCCAGCATTGACTCTGGACCAAAATGTACTGAGGAACCTACTCTCCTAATATGAGATGATAGATTGTGGGATCCCAAAGTGTACCCACACTCATTCAAAGAAGATTTTAGCAGTGGCATCTGCTGTGATATTCTTCTTGTAGGCCACCATAATGGCCATCTTTGAGAACTTGTCGACGACCACAAAAACACATCTGTTTCCATGCTTAGTAGAAGGAAGGCCTGACACGTAATCCATGGAGATGGATTCCCAAGGTCGACTAGGGGTAGGTAGTGGAGTGTAGAGGCCTTGCTTCTTGATGGTCAGTTTGGCGATGGTGCAGGTAGTGCAGGCTCTGATGTAATTCTCAACATCCTGTTGAAGATTCGACCAATAGAAATACTTCTGCAGTACTACCATCGTTTTTTGACCCTGAAATGCCCAATGGATTGACTGTAGTGTGCTTCCCAAATCATCTTGGCACGCTCGCTTGAAGGAACACAAAGGTGACCCAGGTGACATAACAGGGTATCCTGGAGGTGAAAATTTGGAACATACCGACCCTCCAAGAGTGTCTGGTATGTGTGGCCGAATTCTGGGTCGCTTTTGTAGAGAAGTGGCCAATCACAAGTCTCATGCCCACAAGAGTTGAGCATGGTGGTTAACGCCATGATTGGTGGTCGTCTGAGGCAATCTACAATATTATTGGTGTTGCCCTTCTTATACTTGATGTTCAAATGGAACTATTGCAGGTATGTGGACCACTTCTAATGGCGATCATTCTGCAACTTCCCTTGGGTCTGTATAAATTGTAGGGACCAATGGTCTGTGTGGATGACCGTTTCCTTCCCCAAAATGTAATGCTTTCATTGTCAGCATGACTACATAATGGAATACATCTCTTTGTCATAAGTGGGATACTTCCAGACTGTGTCTGAAAGTGTCTCACTATGATATGTCACTCGATGCCCATGTTAAGTAAAGACTGCCCCATGTTGAGTAAGGACTGCACAATAGCATAGTCAAAGGCATCTGTCTCGATCTAAAATGGTTGTTGCAAGTTTAGTAATGTGAGCACTGGTGCCGAGCAAAGGCAATGTTTCAACTCTATGAATGCCTTTTGTTGAGATTTAGACCAAAAGAATTTTGCTTTCACTCCTCCCTTGGTGACTTGACTCAAGGACCAACTGATATGAGAAAATCCCAACACAAACCTATAGTAGAAGTTGGCAAGACCCAGAAAGTTGTGGAGCTCTGTCAGAGTGGTTGGAGATGGCCAATCCTAAATGACTTGGATGTTGGTTGTGTGACATTGCTCCCCTTGATGTTTGTCACACAATACCTCATCCGTGAAGGGCTTGATGTTGTATGGAAGGTGACACTGCTAGCTCATGTGAAGATCTCATCCTTGGTGAAGCCACCCTATGGTGTATGGTTGGGGATATGTTGTGGTTGGTAAGCCCAGCTGCTTCATGACCTCTACCAAAATGAGGTTATTTTGGCTCCCACTATCGATAATGAATTGTAGCAGGGAGGCATTTACCCACATCTAGGAGTGAAGAGTCGCTCCTCCTCCTCTAGATCTTTGGGTTCCTCCTTCTGGATCTTCGTGGTGGCAATGGTGGCATTGGGCTCTGCATCAATAATCTGCTTCCCTTTTTCATTCCCCTTATCAGGTTTTGACTCAGAGTCGAAACATGCATCCGATTCCGAAGACTTTAGCTCGACCACCAGTGACTGCTTTGCCCAACACTCACTTGTGTTGTGAGTGGAGCTCTTACGGAACTAACACCACTTTCCCGTGTCCTTCTTAGGCTTCATGGTGTTGTTCTTTGCTTGTGGTTTTGGCGGGTTGTCATGGCCCACCTCGCCTTGGCTTTATCCTTTTTTTAGTGGTTGGGGACGCCTTTCCCTTGCTTCAGATTCACAGATCCAAAGTCTTGCTTCTTCTGTTTAAAATTTTGCTCAATTTTTACAGCATATCTGTATGTCGTGCCAAGCAAGGAGATGTTCAGGAATTCTATTTCATCCTGGATGTACCTATGCAGGCAGCCGTGGTATTTGAGTACCAAATGCTACTTTGAATCCTTGATACCAAACTTTATGCGAAGGGTATGGAAAATATTGGTAAACTTCGGCACATCTTGGTCTCTTCCTTGCCGCAGCATGGTCCACTTTATGTATTGATCCTCATAGCTTCTGATAGGGTAGTACTTGTTATCACCCCAAGAAACTCTCTTAGGTTGTATATCAAATATGCTAGGGAACATTACAAACTCAACAAAAATGTTGGAAAATGGTGGATGAATGCAAGGAATGATGCATATTCAAGCCAGATAACCACTTCTACTATGCTTAACCCCAGACATGGGTGAACACCCCCAGACTACAAGGCTTTAGACTACCAATTATTCACAATTTGAGGAATAGGTGAAGATGGAGAATACTGATCACACCAGCAGATGCATATGACCCTATGATGGCCAGCTGCAACCAGTAAGTAGGCCTGCAAATCTATTTCCTAATGCACAGACAGGATGACAACTCTATGGCATTAAAATAACAGAAACCTGCATACAAATTCAATGATACATATAAGATTCTAACACAGAGGTGGGATGACAGCCCCTCTAATGCTAAACATCAAGAGCACATGAAAAATACATAACAGGCACAACCTGGAACAAAGAAGGAGAAGTGGAAATTGAGCAATTAACAACAAAAGAAGCTTGCATTAGCTGAAAATGAAGACCAAAAGCTGCAGGTATCACAGTAGTTACAGTCTCCAGAAGTTGAACTTTACATCAAAATAACATTCATCAACCAAAATTACATATTTTATGTGGGTATATATGGAGTTTATTTACAAAATTGCTCTGTTATGCTATGCGTGGAGGGGTCATAATGGACCACCAACCACATTTACAATTAGATATAGGTCTCTACTGCAAACTGTGTGTTTTAATGAACAAAATCGGCCTTTTTAGTACTCTGTTGTATTTCACGAATTGGTGGAATGCTGTGTTTATCTGCTCAAGGCTGTTCTTCTCGTCCTTTGGGTGTACTGTCTCTTGAAAGCAGTGGGTGAAGTATTAAGTGTAGAGTGCTGGTGCACGATCACCTTCATCCCTTGAAAGAGTGGGACAAACTAGGAACACGGAAACCGCATGCCAAATGGACGAGGGCCTGGGAACGAATGCTAGCCGTTGGATGAAGTGGACAAATGGCTGAGATCTCATGGCGAGAGGTGATGGGAAGACGCGGGGCGGAGTGAATATGAATGTCGGATCTCGCAAATAGACAACGGGGATCAACTTGCAAGGGATATTGGGAGATATGCAGATGGAAGAGTGTGGGCCGTCGGATCATGTAATCGAATGGTAGAGGATAGCTTACGGAGGCTAACAGAAGGTATATGCAAGGGAAGATTGTAGGTCGTTGGATCTTAGGTGGGGAGATCCAACGGTTATCAAGCCATAAAAGTGTGAGAATGAGTGTGGGTACACTTTGGGATCCCACAATCTATCATCTCATATTAGGAGAGTAGGTTCCTCAGTACATTTTGGTCCAGAGTCAATGCTGGACACCAAACTCACTAAGTCCACAACCTTCCATCCCCAAACTGATGGCTAGATAGAGGTTGTTAACAAGATGATCGTACACATTCTAAGCATGTACAACTTCAAGCATCCATGCACATGGGATGAGAGCCTCCCCTATGTTTAGCACAGCTATAACCGAGCTCTCCACAGCGTGACTGGCCATAGCCCGTTTTAGGTGGGCTTGGGATTCCAACCACTATGTCCCATTGATGTGGCCATGCCATTTGCAGCTACTTAGGTGGATTCGACTCATGTCCAATCCGAAACAAGTAAGGAAAACAACTTCATTGAACACATCCAACATATCTACCAGCAGGTCCACGACATTCTGGAGAAATCAAATGCCAAGTACAAGCAGTGACATGATCAACATTGGGTGCCACACAATTTTCGAGTGGGCGACAAAGTCTGGTTGCATTTGCAGAGGGAACACCTTAGCAGAGCCTATCGTAATCTCAGGCCACTCCGATATGGTCCTTACACCATTACCAAGGTCATGGGAGACAATGCATAAAAGCTCAGCATTCCCCCATTCATTGTCCTACACCCAGTGTTCAATGTGGACCACCTTCGACCATACTTCCCACCATTGTTGGACACATCAGACATTGCAGAACAACTCACACCTACAAAGTTAAATCCAGATTGCATGGAGCAAGCCACAATTGATCGGATCATGGACATGCAGATCAAGAACACTTTCTAGCGAAAGATCTAATTGTATCGAGTTGTCAAAGTAGGCCAACTCCTTCACCAGGGAAAATGGCTCACCAGGGACCAAGTTCAACAGAAGTTTCCTCATCCCATGGAGGAACTCAACGCAATGGGGACCATTGCTTCCTAAGGGGGGAGGAATGATCCAGGTGTATATTGGTGGCCACCCGCCAATTCCACTTGGATCCCAACCATTGTTTCTTTTAGTTTTTTAGTTTCCTTAATTGTAGCACAATTTTCTATTTTTAGCAGTTTTTCGGGTCCTAAACTTCTGGAGCCATTTTGAGGCCCTAAACGATACTTTTTTTGCAATCTACTCCCAACGATTTTATAATTAAAATCATCTTTTCCGTCGTAGTCCTAGGAGAAATCTCTCCAACGGGTTATCATGCACGTCAAACGGAGATAATATGACCAAGTTGCGACCCTGAGAAGTTGGTTGTCCAACTCACCCCAACGGGGCCCATAAACTCTTGGTGTTACATCTCCTTGGGTTAGGGTTTTGGTTGGGATTTTCTCTTATTTTTCAATAATAAAAAGGCCCTTGAGCCTCATTGTAATGCAGTTTAGAGGCATGTAGCTGCCACATCTCTTCTCAGAGATAAGCTACCATCGCCCTAGCTAGTTTATTTCCATTTCTATTTGTAAGCATATTTCAATATTTTACATTAATGAAATGAAGTATTATTTCTGCTGCATCTCTTTATTTATGGTTATCTTTGTAATTTGTTGTGTTCCTGTTTAAATCCGGATCAGGAGCACTAGTTCCTCCAACACTTATGCCCCTCTTGCTAGAAACATGTTTCCAGGGCCCCAACCTGTGTACCACACTGTTTCTCCTCCTTATGCACAACCTAGTGCTCCATCCCCTCAAGAATTAGTGTCGCAGCCTCCCATGCATCCTCAACCACAATGCCCACCGCCCCCTCAGGGCCAAGTGTTTGCGCAGCAGAGTGAGTGAGTAATATGAGTTTCTGAAGCGCTTTCAGCCACATTTTCCAGATCTGTACCCTTCTATTTCAGATCTATTAAGATAGGTTGTTACCATCCGTAGTTTCACATTTAAACTTGTTTGGTCATTTCCCTTCGGGTCCCATCCGTTGCCCTAGGAGTTTCACCCATCTCCCTATCTTTTTGTAGTGATCTTCTTCTCTGGGTTTTTGTTGTTGCTGCACCACTTTCTAGCAGCTTAGTGTCACTTGATCCCAGTCACATTGACATTTAGATCTCTTGACTGTTTCAGTGTATTTTCCATTAATTTAGCCACCGACCAGCTCAGTGTTTACAAACCCAATTTGGGTGGGGTTTAGTTAATTGTTTTGCTGTTCATTTTATTTTATTAATTTCAGTTTATTTTCAACAAGCTTTTTTCTTTTTTCTACAAACATGATCTGGGCTTAATCAATTAATACACTTTCACACACAAGCATACCTTAAGCGAAGGGCGCTCATTTACATCACCAAGCCAAGACTTAACATGATAAATTTATCTCCCTGCATCGAGACAAAGATATATTGTTGATCTCCCTTCACCATTTCCATGCCACGTGTGTCCTACCACCATTGCGCCACCAAGGCGTTTGTCATGGAGACTATTAGGCCTTCACCCCCAGTTTCTGCTTGGGCATATTACCCCTCCCTGTTGAGTTTGAGTTCACAACTATTCGAGTCCCCATACTGAATCTTCTCCTGGTCCTTCTGATTCCTCATCTAATTCCAAGCTTCCTTCACTGCATTTCATAACCATGTCTAGATCCACAGCTGGTGCAGGAACCCAACCTGGTGTTGGCTCTGGTTCTATCCCAGTGGTCACATTAGGCAGAATAGTCTCAGGAATCGTTCCTGCATCCCTGATGCTCCCCTTTATGGCTGGGTTAGGTCTACCAGATTTTAACCAGTTGATAAATGACCCCATACACCATGATGCTGGTTGGCCTACTATGCCAACTAAGCTTCCCTCAGACATCCCAAAGTTTGAGGGTAATGCTGGAGAGGATCCTACCAGCCATGTTCGATCCTTCCACATGTGGTGTTCGTGCAACTCGATAACCAATGACTCCATTCGTCTTCGGCTCTTCTAATGCACGCTCACTGGAGATGCTACAAAATGGTATTTAGACCAACCCTCTACATCTCATTCCATTTTCGCAACACTTGTGAAAGCGTTCCTTTCATATTTCCAGTTAGCTCTCTGATACGACACTGGTACGGAGCTATTGACTACATTCCGTTAGTCCTCCTCCACTCGCCTTTCTGACCATGTTCAAGAGTGGTGTCGAAGGAGGAGCACATGTCATGCCTCGCCTTTCGAAGACCGTGTCTAGCTAGATTGGTTTCTTAGGATCCTTTTATCTCCCATTGGAAAAGATGTCGCATCCCATTTTCCTCAGACCGAGGAAGAAGCTCTCCAAACTGCCCTGAGATATGACCTAATTTATGCACAATCCGGTTATGTCTATACCGTCATTCCTAACCTCCC
>Ga0181459_100041_pt1 | contig 9936 bp, 12 predicted proteins | sample InSIn2SAF170_FD_119060 | JGI IMG/M metagenome (GOLD analysis project Ga0181459, IMG submission 119060) | Clean room microbial communities from NASA Spacecraft Assembly Facility at Jet Propulsion Laboratory, Pasadena, California, USA -... ...
AAATTCTGGTTCCTTTGTTGGATCCTTGCGAACCCAATCACTCTCTTCGAGTTGCTTACCTTTGTCATCTCCTATTGTGACACCACTTTGGAGCATGATATTTACATTTGGGTCTTCCTCGTGTGGCTAAGACCTCATCATTTGTAGGTTCTGAGCCGGGGGAGGTTGGAGTGCTCCTTTATCGCACAACCTCACTATCACAGTGGGATAGTCCTCCATATCATGATCAAACTGGGTACAATATAAGCATGATGGTCTCATCAAATATTTACAATCGCAGACATAATGCCCTGGTCCTCCACAATTGTAACATAACAGTTGTCCGCGACCTCTTCTTAGTCCCATTCCACCTCTACCTCATCCGCACCCCTAAAATCTAGTGTGTGCCATCTGTGCATTTTGATCGAGGGCCCGTGTTTCAGTCTGAACTCTGTAGGTATGAGTCTGATCCATCATTAGTTCATAACTTCTATAGGTGTGTTCATCGTGGCCTACTGACATGTAGAAATTATAGAACAATTGTTGGGAATTCTGCATATACTTCTGTAATAGATGGAAGTTATCTATAGCATGCTTTCTTCCTATCTGACAAATCGTGCACCATAATGGAAGTGTCATGCTTGGTCCATCTTGTGCCTCTAGTCTCAATGGAATTGGTCCTCCTCCCACCAAGTAGTTTGTGAAGACTGGACAATGGTCCTTGTCATGTCCCTGGCCTTTGCACCTTACACACCATACCTCTTCACGTGCTTATGGGCAAGTCATCCTGTCTTGTTTCAAACAATGCATCTCAAGGCACAAGTTTTTCAACTTCGCGTGGATCTATTGAACTCCGAGGTTAGGATCTTGTATTAGGGTCTCATGTAGTCTCATTGTGATCTCCAACGCCTCGACCTAATTGGTTAGCTTCTGTTGTGACAATGTGTTCCTTAGATGTTGCATTAGTGATTCTACAAACCATGTGAAATGTTTCCCATATGTCAAGGTCATATTAGCTTCACGAATTGTACACTTCAGTCTCTGATCCAACTCCCAGTTGGTCTCGCCTGGAAGCATTGTGATTTCCTTAAATCCAATGATCAACTATGTCTCTAATTTTGGCCTACTAAATTCCTTGTTTAGCACAGCTTGGATATACATGATCCCTGCATTTAGATTTTCATTGGAATGCTTAATGTACCAATTCAATGCGCGATCCTACAGAGCATTGACCAGTGTTGCTTTCTTTATATTATCATTCATGACTCCCTGCGCTTCCCATACAGCCCTTACCATGAACCAAAACTAGTCCGGATCTTCATTCCCTACTCCTTTAAACACCAGAAATTTTATCACACTTTCCATATTGAACTATGGTGGTGGCAAAGATGGTGTGCGCGAAGATGGGGGTGAAGACGGTGAAACTAGTGGTGGTGTAGGTGGGGGTGGTATGCACAAGATTTGTTGCTTTATAAAACTAATCGTACTTCTTGGTGAAACCCTCCCGAGCTCTTCCTCACTTTCTCGCAGAGATGAAATCAAGGGGCTAGTTTCTATTTTTGCGCTACCTTCATTTCTGTAGATCCTCCCACTTTGTGTAGCCCCAAACATAAGTTTATTCGCATAAACCACTTTTCACACAATAGAATTTTAATCCAAGTGTTCAAATATTTAATGTACTTACCTCGTAGTCCTTTAAGGAAGCGTTGTTCCACCTTGCTATAGCTGACTAAAGTATCTACCATGAACTCGATGATAAATCCTTCTATAATTCGATCGAGCCAGTGATCCACAGCATGTGCAATCTTATCTTCTGATGCTTCCAGTCCACGCACCAACTCTAGAGTCCACAATAGGTTTGTCGAGCCTACACCTTCCTTAACTATCTGCTAGCTTCGCGATCCACTCGTACAACTCATAGGGGAAGGATGCAAAGAAAATTTCATGGATTTCCATATATAAGTAGCAATCTAACAACTCTTCCTTTGATGATCATGGATTCTTGTTTTCCTATGCCGCGAACTTGTGAATCTTTATGTCCAACCACTCTTTAATTCCTTTTTTTGTCAGATTCCAGTGATATGACATCAGGCATCTCTTATGTAGATCTCGGTCCTAGCAACGGAACCATTTGTTGGCTTATTAGGGCCTGACCCAGGTTCAAAGTTAAGTTAGCCAAACAAATCCCTGTACTACTGGCCCTTTCGGCAACAGTCCACAACGCGCGGATTAAGGTCTCACCCGAAGTAGTATGCAAGGGTGCTAGAACCAGGTTTCTGTACCTTGGAGATGTTTGATGAGTTCAACTAGTCCGCGGTTTGACCCTGCACGCAGGTTGCTTCGTGCACTTCCCATACCTCGCAGCCTGATGTATTGTTTTCGTGCAACCCTACCTAGGGGCTGAACATCATGCTCTATGTTATTACCCAATATCTTACTAGTATTCTAATGTTAGTTAATTATCTTTTCCTACTTACATGCTTTAAGTTATACTTAACAACAAAAACCATTCATACAAGTGCACGCAGTAAATAAACAGTATCTTTGCAAATCATAACAACCATGCATTAACCAAAGAACAGATACACAAAATTATGAGAAAACTTCTCTATCCCATCCTACTCGATCACCTAAATTCCATTTAGGAGCATGCCATAATCTGACGAAAGGGCTTTGTCATTCATTCTCCTCATGTCTTGTACCTGCTAGTTTAGGTCTTTTCGTCAATGTTTATTAAAGCTCCATGACAGTCAATGTTTGATATTTTAATGGGCAAAGAGTCATGTCAATCATAGGTCTAGGGTTTCAAAAATTGAGTCGTTAAAGTGTCCATATGATAGTAGGCCAGAGGGATTTTCTACACATGTTTCTTTTATTTCGCGAATTTCATTGTCATATTGATGGATTATGACTGTTCTTTAAAATTCTGTTTTGAAGAAAAGTCAACATTTTGTCTTTTCTAACATTTTCTAAAGTTCCTCAGTTATTGAATTCTCCAGGTGCAACCCTGGTCTTCCTTGGTCAAAACATGCCACTGTCCCTGCAAAAATGACAAAAAGATTCATCATTGAAAGCCAAAATAAAAAAGAAACTTGAAAAACAAAGTTGTATTAAAGTGTTTAAAAGTGCCAAAACTAAACATAAGAAAATGGGTTTTCGAGAAGCAAAAATCAAACCCATCACTATATAAGTGTTTTTCATTGTTTAAAACATCATTAGTACACCAAGAGATCGTTGCAGAGCTGAGTCAGGCTGTGGAAAAGTGAATTTCATATTTCAATGTCGAAACTGTGAGGTGGAAGGAGTCGCGACGCATAGAGTAGGAGGTGCAGTGCACCCACAGAGTGCGGCACATAGGGCCAACATACACCGTATATTTTTCCAAGGGCATGGTGCATCCAGGCTATGCAGTGCACTGGGCTTGTGCGTGGAGCATAGAATCTCTAGCACCAAAAATTCATGGTGGCCTCAATAAAATTCAAACCCATTACTCCATGAGCCATGTTCATCACTTGAAACACCTTTTGTTGTGGAAAGAGGTCAAAGGATTTTGATTTTAGGGTTAGAGGAGCAAGTTTCTTGTTTGAAGAGCTGAGGCTATGTTTGAAGGGTCACGCAGAACATTGGAGGAGGTTGCAGCGCACACAAGCTGCATGGCGCATTGGGAAAAATTCCGCAGTGTAAAATTACACTATCGTGGCGCATCGAGGAGGCGCGGCGCACAGAGCCTACAGGCTAGTTTCTTGCCACTTCGGTCATCAAACTCACAATTTCTTCTGCTCCAAGTAAGTTCAAGGGCTCTTCTAGTGAATTTAACTTGTGTGGGGTGTTGTTTAGAGGGAAGAATATAAAACCTATATATTGAAACTTGCTCCTTTGCTGTTGAGAAATTGGTGTTTTCAGATTATAATTTTGGTGCCAAGTTTATTTTCCTATTCGTGATCACTTCCCTTCTTATAACCCTGTCATTGCAATTAATCCCTTATCATTTAACCTCCCATCCCTGCTTCTCATTTTCCATATCCTAAGATCCTATCATTCCTAACCATTCTCACTTTCCCATATCACTTTCAAAATCCCTAAATTCCCTCATCCCTCAAAGTGACTGTTGCATATTTTAAATTTCATTTGGCAAGCTCCATCATCCACTTTTCCCATTCTCCCATATTCTTCCTCACAATCCTGTCTCCCTTTCGCATATTGGCATTGAAAACACATCACATATTTCTTTTTTCCAAACCAAACACCTACTCAACATACACATTGCAGCATTATGAGAGAGACAGATTCATCATATGAGCAAGAGTATGACTAGGCAGTGACTCATCCACTGAGCTTGATGTGTCGAGAAGCCCGCGAAAAGGTGGCAAACATGTCAGAGAAGAGCCTACTTCCTTAACTCAATTGTAGGCCTGCCCACTTGCAATGACATGCTTTCAACAAATGTAATGCTTTCAATATTGTGGGATGATCGCTCAGATCCAACATCATCAGGAGTTAGTTTGGTTGTTTCTTTTACATTTGTGTGATAGTCATGTTACTCTTGCTAGAGTAAACTTTACCTTGACACCAGAAACCATCTCTCAGGCCATCGGGATATCGAATATAGGGGAAGAGTGGAACAAAGGGTAGCAGTTGGATAGATCATTTTATGAACCTTACATCAGGCCTAGCTATTTGAAGCAGCTCAGGAGAGTATTCCCATTTCAGTTTCTGAAGGAATCTTATGCACCTTTGATGAGACTCATTATCTGATACTTCAATTGTGAAGGTCGCTTCTCACGCCTCTATGCATACCATATTAGGTTATTGATGCATTTCAAAAGAGTGGCATTCATGAACATTTCATATTTCATGTACCAAAACATCAAGAGGATGACCACTCTTGTGCGGAAGAAAACTCTGGAACAGCAGTACAATAGCATTTACCACTATGTGCTCATCAAGATTATTGTTGTGCATCAACTTGGTTTGCAGGGTATCACATGGGATGATTTCATTTCCCGTGATTTTTTCAGAGCTTCACAGGGGCATGAGATAGGTGTACCTTCTCATCAGTATGAGTGCCATGAGACTACTAGTGTGTCGGTATTCATCACATATCAGAGGGGCACTAGACATTTGTTTGCAGCAGCAAAGCGAGTGTTATCTCCACCCGGGGTGGAAGGGGCCTCGCTTCCGACATCAGCACCACAGGTACAGGACAAAGGTAAGATGCCAATGTAGGATGAGGGACCTTCAGGTGAATGAGGGACTAAATTCATTCTCATTCATGATGATGATATAGATATGGGCCCATAAAGTGCACATCATAAAGAGATCATTCAGGAGCAGCAAACAGAGATCAAAGCCTTATCCCTTGACTTGGAGAGGGCTAAGTGGACTTGAAATACTTGGAGTAGAGGAAGAAACAGGTTGAATATCAGCAAGCTATCATTGAGTTACAAAACATTCGCGAGAATCGCCAAGCTACATAAAGGAGAAAGGTTGAGCTCACTTCGTTGGAGCAAGAGATTAATGATGATCGGGAATCTAATCTTGAGAGAGTTAACATCCAATTAGAGAGACTATTGGACAAGGCTGATAAGGACCTTGCATTTCTGAGACACATGGCTTTCCACGGCGCGACATATGAGTTCCAAGGCACGAATAAGGAATCTGAAGGCGAAATTAAAGAAGGTGACAAAGAAGCAAAAGAGGCAAAGAGAGCATGATCATCTTCAGATCTTGGCTGAAGCTTATTTGGCTGAGCATGGAACTTGATGAGGCACCTTCAGCCCAAATTTCAAGGAATTTGGAGAAAATTTTGTCAGTTTTAAATTTTTTGGCTTTAAAAACAGGTTTTCCTACCTTGTGCGTTGCGCCACGTGGCGCGTGCTTATAATTGGGAGATCTCCAAGACAAAAACTTTACATTTTTGGATTTGTCATCAAAATTTATGCATGCTCATGGATTACCTAAGGATTTCATCAAGTTCTGGGTTGCCTAAAGGGTCAAAAACACCCTAAAAATGACCTCACTGCCCCCTTTTTGACACACAGGAAGCAGTTTTGGGAGATTGAGGTTTTGGAGGGGAAAATGACATCCAAATTCCGAAAATTCCACTTGGGTTGGAAAGTAGATAGGCAGTTATTTCCAGAAAGCACGCTTGGGCTCAATTTGGACTTCAGGAAGTGCCTCGAAATCAGCTCCAAAGTGGCACAATGCACACAGATTTTGGCGTGGCGCACAGACAATTTTGGCCTGTTTTTCACTCAGTAGCTCAGCATTTCACCCAGTTTTGACCAGTTTGACTTTTTGATGTAATTATTGATCTATCTTGATGTAACTTGATGACTATGATGTAATTTTGGCACATATTTACTTGTTCTAGATGATTCATTCACTAAAAGGTGAAAATTTAATGAATGAATTAGTTTCCTATCATATAGGGGTAAGTTGTTTGACTAGCTAGATTTCAGTTCCTTATTTAGAATTAGTTCAAAAGGCTCCTAGAATGATGAGCTCAACCCATAGAGGCAAGGGAATGGGTTGGGCTAGTCTATATCATGTATTTTCTGAGTCATCTTCAAGGTTGGACACTTGGGATTGCTTAGCACTTCATTGTACATTTCATTTCTGCAATTTTGGCAAAGGAAATACCAAGGTTTTGCAGCACTTGTTGGGATCCATGTGGCTTTATGTTTTGATGGTGTGTTTCTCTCTATATTTGTAAGTTCATTGATGTTATTGTGTATCATTTTCCCTTCTTTTATCTTCTGCAATTAAACAAATGAGTGATTAAGGTATATTTCATGAACTGTTATGCTCTACGTGTAATTTTGTTTAATTCTTCATGTTTTCATCTAGTTGAGGAGGACATTTGAGACCCTCTTGCCCTCCTTGGCTCCTCACCAGTCTGATCCACCCATTCCTTCAATTCAAAGCATCAAAACAATTTCCTTCCTTGCCCCAATCAGAACTCTACAAAAATCTGGCCTCATCCTCGGACCAAAAATTTTCCTGTCCCTTTTTCCAACAAAAACCCCCAAAAGCTCAAAAAAAATCCTTGTACTTAATACCTAGCCTAAAATTAGTTGCAAAATCAGTCATCTCAAGCCCCATCAATTACCTTTCACTGAGATTGACCCGGAGAGAGCCCGCTCCTATCCTCGTAGGGCTAGCTACGAGGTTGAGTGTGGTTTGATGTGGACCTAGAACCTTGTCTTTTCAGCCTGAGGCAAATCTAGGTTCTAATATAGTGGCGACCATACTGGGGAAGAAAATGGTTTTCTTATTGATGTCATTTGTTTTATAAGCTATAGATGGAGCCTGAAGTTATGCCAGGTAGCCTTTGAAATGCTTTTGCTTTGCTTTAGCGCAAGTAGATAAACGTTGCTTCAGTAAATCTCCAGTCTAGCTTGTAATCATGACACTTGACTTATAAATCGCCCCAGTACATTTGAGAATTCTAAGCTTTTGGATGAATAGTCTAGAATTTGAAAAGCTGAACATAGTTGGTTATGTCCCTTTGATTTCTTGAAAATAACACGTTGGCTTCAAAGAGATATACCAGAGCTAATCCAGATCCAAATCCTACCCCTTTTTATGAAAATCCCAATCTGATTTCAAGAATTATTCATCAAGAGAGCTCTATGACTCCCGTGTTTAAATCTTGTTCATGTCTAGCAATTTTTAAGTATCTTGAAGAGCTTGATTTTGATGAGAAGTTTGAATTATCATTGTTTGAAACCAAATCTGAAAGTGCTCTTGGTTCTATAGTCCCAAATCCTGACTTTGCTGCATCTCTTGAAGTTGAAAGAAACAATAAATCAATTGAGAATTTTATCTTGAAACACCTCCAAAGTGAAATTCACTCTTCAAATATCGTTGATTTTCTAGAAGCTGCATCTGCATCCCTTGGATCTTCCATAACGGCATCCACCTTAAAATTCCCTACTGAACCTCCTTTCATTCGCACCCTTCCCCCACAACCTACTGTTTGTGATCAAAAGTCTGCTGTAAATTCACCTCCATCTACTCCTTCTACATCCAAAATTGCTTCACCTCTACATACACCTCCTCACACAACTCACACATCAGTTGCACCTTCTCCCCCAACATGTCCAAGGCCGATTGCAAATCCACCAAGAGTAATGGATGCTCGGTTTGCACCTCTCGCGCTGCCTCAAGTTTTGGGTGACATGCCCACATATTATCAGAATAAAATTCCTTTGTTTGATGGCACTCCTCAAAGTACCACGGCTCAGCAACATGTGGAAAAAATGACGGATTTCTTTGAGCTTCATGAGATTGATGCAGAAAACGTGACCATGACATTATTCGTGCAGACGTTCACAGGTGAGGTGAGAAAATGGTTCAGAGCTTTGACAGCTAGAAGTATTCCCACATTTGAAGAGCTTCAAAGACAGTTCTTGGATTGCTGGGAAGTCAAGAAAGATCCTCTTCAGATCACTTTTGAATATACCAAGATCAAACAGAATGCTGGTGAGTCCGTGCAAGACTATTGTATTAGATTTAATGTGGTTTATAATGCCATTCCTCGTGATTTAAGGCCAACTAGAAAGTCAGCTTTGCTAAAGTTTCCAGATTGCTTTGATCCAAACATGGCTTATCAATTAAGAGAGAGAGGTCCAACTATCTTAGAAGAAATGTAGAAAATTGTTGTTAGTGTAGAGGCAAATTTGAATGACAAGAGGGCTAGATTGAAAACCAAGAAGAGAGTCTCAATAAAGGAAGAAGCTTCTACCTCAAATCAGGTGCTCTGCAAGATAGAAAAGATGATTGAAAGGTTAGCACTTGATAAGCCTGAACTGCAGATCCGGAATCCTAATTTCCATGGACAGCAGCAAACCTCAATTCAGGATCAAATAGCATGAGTAGCAAGCACAAGAAACAGCATCACAACAACAGCAAGTAAAGACATCTCTTCAGTAGAATTTTGTTGGTCCCAAATCTGATGATGAAGACCATCTAATAGGAGAAGAAAATCATTTTTTTACTCCTGATGATATTCCCACCTTTATCACTGAAGATGATGAGTATGCAGAAAGTTCAGCTGTACAGCAGGATGCAGATTTTATCTTGGTGAACAATACAGCTCTTGAAGAGGAATCAGATGAGTATCAAAGAGGTTATATGCATGCCTTGTCCACCCAGTAGTGTCAGTATTCAATAAGAAGCAGAAATGTCCCCATCAATCCAATGTAGAAAAGAAAGGACATTCCAACATCTAAGAATGAGTCACATGTTGCACCAAATAAAGGGAAAGAAGTTGCTAATCCTACACCTAGCAAATCTCCACCAACAAATGAAAGAGTCAATCAGCCAATTGTATCAAAAGATAAAACTAAGAAGAAAGAGGTTCCAGCCAAAGAGGTAGAGTGGACTTCTACTTTTAGTTTAGAAAAATGAAATTTCTAAATTGAAGGTATCCATTCCCTTGACTGAGCTAATGAACAAGTCAGGTTTCCAAAATTTTGAACTTTGATCCAACGTCTGATATGGTGAGGGTGGAAGATGATCAACCTGAATTGATTTTTGGACCAGCATTGAATGGTGAGTCTCCAAACAGTGACGTGCGTCCTTTTTATATCAGTTTGAGAGTACATGAGTTTGTGTTGCATAATGCTATGTTTGATTCCAGCGCCTCCCACAATCTTATGTTGAAGGCTATTATGGAGAAGTTGGGTTTGGACATCACTAGGAAATACCATGATCTTTATTCATTTGATTCTAGCAGGGTGAGATGTATTGGGCTCATTAAAGACTTGGTGGTCAGATTGGAATAGATTCCAGCCAAAAATGTATTGATGGATGTGGTGGTGGCGGATATACCTCCTAGGTTTGGAATGCTTCTTTCCAGATCTTGGGGAGAAATGATTAAAGGAACTATGCAACTTGATTTCTCTTATGTAATGATTCCTGTGTCTGGCCAAATGAGAAAACTTTATCGAG
>Ga0181459_100316_pt1 | contig 9936 bp, 8 predicted proteins | sample InSIn2SAF170_FD_119060 | JGI IMG/M metagenome (GOLD analysis project Ga0181459, IMG submission 119060) | Clean room microbial communities from NASA Spacecraft Assembly Facility at Jet Propulsion Laboratory, Pasadena, California, USA -... ...
AACATGGCCCTTCCCAAAACATGCAATCGGCTTTCCAACCCCAAGCGTCCGCAGCAGATCTTGCTCAAAGCTTTTCATTTTCTCGGGTGTCTCTCTCCAGCTAGCCTCGTCGAGTGCCTTGAGAATCGGGCCTCCTCCATCGACTTGGTAAAAAGACAAGGGAGCATATCTGATTCGTGCCATGATTGGTGTTGACATTTTCAGGAACAATGTAGCAAGTCTCAGGGCTGGCTTCATTCTCTCGTACATCTCTGGGGAGTAGTCGTATTCTGCACGGTCCAGTTCAGGCACTGAAAGCGAGTCGTCATACACAGCCAACCGAAAGGCCTCTGAGCGCCAGATAGGATGTATTTCGAACCCTGCTAGATTGTCAGCCCAAGGAACATTGTTTGTCAAGGATGTGGTCTTATGAGACGGATGATGTTCTGCTGCGGGCGCTTGGGGTTGGAAAGCCGATTGCATGTTTTGGGAAGGGCCATGTTCGATCAAGGTAATCAAGTTCTGGATTTGAGGTTGGTATTCTGATATTATTGGCAATGAGACGACGCAAGGTGAAGCCTGCTCTTCGAGTCTGAAAGCTTGAGAAGTCGACATCTCGAATATTGCAGTGCTTCGGACCTTGCGTGAGTGTATGCTTCGAGGACAGAGAGTCTCTTCGAGTCCGATGAATACTTATACCCTTGCCCTGTGAAGAACAATGGAACAACGACCCGTTTATGCTTGTTCAGACAAAATCTTTGTAGCCATCAATGGGACTATGGCATCTTGTCCTTCGACAAAGGACAGCTTCGAGGATTCAGTTAGCGAAGCCACAGAACAATGAAGACAAAGGCTCATATCTGGGTGAAATTGTTGAGACTGGTGGTGGTCTGAGACAGGATCAATGGTTGGTCAAAGGATGTAGTGAAAAGGCGAACAAACCGACAAGTATTTGCCTATCAGCATGTCGTTGCCCATGGGGCTCATGACCATGGTCTTGTCATTGAGCAGTTGATGGGATATACGGCCAGAAAAGGGGTCCCAGCCTCGTCCGGGTTAACGTCGGGTAATATTCATGGCATTCATGATGGCCATGTTTCAAGACGCCTTTGAACAGGGTTGATAAGGAAAATCAATGTCGCCGCATCATGCACTGTGGTCGAGGACAAGTGCAGAAGTCGTAGAAGGTAGCTCCTGCGTCGCACATCATGACTGGCAGGAGCTGTGCTGAATGCCTCCTCCTCGTTTCGCGGGCGCGAGTAGAGACCACTCTTTCTCACTTACCCTCCACAACTCACATTTCCTCCTTTCCATATCAACTCACTTTGCCAGACAGCCTCCATCTACCATTTTTTGGCTCTCCCTGTGAGCTTCAGACTCTTTAAAAGTTCCTCATCCTCAATATACCCTACATTTCCAAGCTCATCCAACCTAACTCACAGTATGCCCTTCGCAAGTCTCCGACGAAAGACGGTAGACGCAACGCCCAGCATCCACGATGACAAAAAGCCAGCCTCAGGAAGTTTCAGGACTCGGTCTGCCACCCTCCCATCACTCTCTCCTCGCAAGAGTCTTTCAGCGTTGTTAGACACTGCTAGAGGACGACGACCAGCAAGGTGCGTTGATCGTCAGGGAAAGCCCGATGGAAATGCTGACCAAATCTTATAGTCCTGCTCAGAAAAACCCTCCCCCGGGTGCCCTTGATGAAGACAACTACCAGGAGCACGGGGCATCCAACACTGACCACGATCTGCAACGATGTCAACCCTCATCGCCCGATAAATCCAGACGATTCCGTCGATCTCCAAGTCCTCACCCCCTCAAAGGGTCCGTATCCTCGAGATTGTCCAAGATCAACGGAACCGGCCTCAACAGAAGACGTTCTGAATCATCTATGAAGGGTGAACCTCCGTCGAAGAACTTTTTTGAGACATTAGCAAATGCAATTCGAGCCCCAGCGTCCATGTTCTACAAAGAGAACAAGCAAACACTGCGAGCAGACGACACAGACTTGTTGACGTCCAAGACAGCCTCTGCATCTGAAGATTCCGACCCCTTGGCAGAAAAGTCTGCTCCAGAGAATGACACAAGTCTCCTGAAGTCAGTGAGGTTCAGACCGAGTGATGCTAGAGTCGACCCTGAGGCAAGGTCTTCTCCCATCAACATCCCTCAGCCAACACCACCTTTGCCTCAGGTCGAACCTGCGACTACACCTCCACTGCAATGCCATAAGAAACTCGAAGATCCAGTGCCTACTGGTCGGCCTCCGGCAACCCATATCATGAGCTCATCGGAAGACTTCCGGAATGCGTTGGCAGAGACAAAGCCGTTCGATATCCTCGATAACATGAATGAACCAATGCAGGACCCTCATTCGTCGGATCTTTCAAGTCCTCTTTCCGACTCAGATTCACCCTTGGAAGACCCTTTTGACGATGCCGCACAAGAGGCGGATCCCGCTGGCAGCCGTGCCATGCTCAAGGAGTACAACGACAGATTCCAGAGCAGAAAATCTCGAAAGGCCATATCATCAACAGATGCGGTCATTGACAGTGACTTCGTCTACAATAACGGAACTGTACAAGAGTCTGGGTCACTCAGGGGTCCTGAACTGGTTGAAGTTGATCAGAAGGGAATTAAAGCCGACATGTCGAAAGGTGAGAAGGATTGCTTCTCACCTGTGCAGACAGAACCTTGCGGCCAGATTGACTCAGAAAATGGGTCTGAGACTAAGAAGACATCCCTAGTCAATCCTGACACAGTGAAAGATCGAGTTGCACCCGCTCCACAGCCGCGGAATGGGAACAGGCCAATACCTTCTGTGGCTGAGTACACCCAGATGCTGGAAAATCGTCGTTCTTATCTTTCTCGTGGGCGTCGCTCGTACCATTCCGCAGATTCCGACGTAACAACCAGCCTAGATGTCGACAACTTCGACAACTGTTCTAACGCATCCCTATGCCCTACTGAGACGGTGAAGGTGAGATCAGAAGCATCCTCTAGAAACTTCTCACCGCTAACGCCTTACCAGTCTTTTGGCCCTTTCGGCGAGAACATTGATTCTGGCAAGCTATCCACGAATTGCGTGGCCACGGAGAAAACACAACCCTCTGGTAATGATCCAGGATATGAGGCCTCGAAAGACGCACCACAGGATGGCCAGATTGACGCAGGCATCGCTTTGGTACAGGGAGCTCCCATCAATGGTCTTTCACAAGTGCAGGAGGTGAGCCATCCCTCTCCATGGGTCCTATGACCTTAGCACCACACATATGCGCCTGCTGACCATGCACAGACCAAAGGTTCGCCTCCTGGTGCATCCGAACTTGATCAAGCTGCACGTCTGGTGGACTCAAGCCCAGCTATGCCGACTACGTCTTCGGAAAACGGGGCTCAGCCTAGGGTTGGCTCTCGTGGATTGCCGACCGCTCGGACGTATAAAGTCTTGAATCCATACTCGGACCAGCATGGCTGGACTCCGTTCGACGATTATATGTTTGTCTACGCAGCGAGAGTGGCTCTGGCCGAGTTCGAGAACGACTTCCGCGAAATTCTCGCCACTGAGGGAGGGTTTCGTTGGTTTTGGGATACCTGCGATCTGCCAAAGTGGAATGCTCCATCCCAAGACACGAATGCGCTCACTCCTTGGGAAACTGACGATCTGGTGAACTCCATCCATGCATACTCTCTTTTGCCGGAACCAGTACCAACACTGATGTTTGGGGATTTCAAAGCGCGTATCCTCCGTACTTCGATGGAACGGGCTCTGGGAGCTCTGGGAGTGAAGAATCTTCCGCTGCATTTGCATCCTCTTGACGAAGTGACCGAAGTCAGCGATGATAGCCTCTCCATCGAAGAAGAATCAAGCTTCCCGTCAACTGGCAACTTCAGAGACGTTCCGGAGGATGACGCAGATGCTGTTTTGAAGTACACCGTACTCCATCCGGCCAACACTGGGTCTGTTCCCATCATGACTGAGGAGGAGAAAATGACAAAGGTGACCAGATTGTTGCAGAACTTTCGACTCAAGAAGGAGAAGAAATTGCAGAAAGACAACATCAAGATCACCAAACATGCGGTCGAGGCTATGCCACTCACATCAGAACGCCCTTGGTCGGCATCCGAAGTTGAGGATCCGAATGGAATGCTCTTACCAGGTGAAAACGGTGTATCAAAGCCCGGGTGTGGACATGCGCAGGCTGAATCCACGAAAGCACTCACTTCACATTGGTGTCGGCATTGCGGAAGATCGTATGAGCTTATTCGAAGCGGCAAACGAGCAAGGCCCAGCAAGCGCAATGGTAATGGAGATGGTTCAGACGGTTCGGACGAAACTGTGGAGTCTCAATGCTGTGGTATCTCGAGCGGAAGTTCGGATGAAGACGAAAAGTATTGTCAGGGCATTGTCTGAAGCAGGCGAGTATGGTCTTGCTGATTACCGACAATAGCGTGAGGACAGCAGGTTGTTTGCATCAACACTGTATAACTTATCCAAGTTGCTGGAAACAGGATTTGACAGGAAACAAAGAGCTCCTCGATCAGCCGGACTGACTCGGAGAGAAACATTGACGAACATTGGTAAAGCTTGACAAGCATGTATACAGATAGCATGGATAGCAGAACATTCAAGGTGGTCCGGTACCATCCACACCCGTTGCTTCTGCAGCATTTTTGAACTCCTTGTGCTTTTTGACGCTTCCTTCCAATCCAAATAAAATGGAAGGGTCTCCTGGGACGATCATTTCAAAGGTTTCGCGAATGACGGCATAGTCATAATAACCACAACGGGCTATGGGTTGGGTTTTGCTGATGTCGATCTTGCCATTGGTCAAGACACTTTCGTCGACGTGAATACCGACCACTTTCCCTATTACAACATCGACGGTACCCATGGGTGGGTTTCCAGGTAGACGCACGGTGGAGTAGTACTCGCACTCAAACCTCACGGGACTTTGTGCCACCATGGGAACGGGCGTTTTGAGGATTTTCGACCACGTCTTTTCGAGGCCTGCGCGCTCAAACTCGTCAACGCCATAGGGGAGGTACTCTGCGCATTTGTTGACTGCTTCGCGGAGGTCCCAGGTCGCGATTTGCCAGCAGAAGACGCCTGTTGCTTCGGCGTTGCGGACCGTGTCTTTTTGTTGGTTGCTAGGTGTTTGGTTGGCGGAGAACATCACGTAGGGAGGGTCGAAGGTCAAGTTGTTGAATTGGGAGTAAGGGGCTAGATTTGCGGTGCGTTCTGGTTGAGTGCCATTGGCGGCAGTGGTGGAGGTGGTCGAGGAGCGAGGCGGAGAGATTGTGCTTATCCAGCCTATTGGTCTGGGGACGACGCAAGCCTGGATTCGGTAAGGATGGATGATGGAGGGGATATGTATGTGTAGCATACCTTGAATGGATCGTGCGGGAGGTTGTGCTCGGTTTTGCCTGGTTCGTAAAACATGATGGGCTGAAGAATAGATGTATGCTCAGGAGGTATGGCTGATGGTCGTGGTTTATGATATGGTAGTGGTCAATGCAGTGGTGATAGTCTGGGCTGATTGTGTCGCACTGAGAACCTGAGTTCTTTTTATATCGATAGAACCAATATCGCAAGCGGAACAAGACTTAGCCGCGCACAAAGTTTCTTCTGGTGATGTGTAGATAGATACACAGATCTCGCCGAGGCAAGAAAGTGGAAGTTGAAGTCGGCATTGGATTGTGGGGAGTCGTCATTGGACCCCGCAAAACCCGGATAAGGGTGTCGGCAGGGGGAGCCACGGGGGATTTGGTGGCAGAGCCGTGGAACCGATCAGGCCGACCTACTCGATTGAGTATATCATGAGCACCATCGAGGATAATATTTCAATATTATCGTCCCTGATGATCGAGAATTGCTTCTTTTCATCGCCGTAGTAGCGGATGGGCGGATTTGATCACGCCGCTGAATACGTCCGTACACTTACTTTTCCCAAGCTAAGGCCGAAATTTCGTTACCTTCGCGTTCCAAGCCACCGTCAGCTTCCGCAACTGTCGCTGCGTCGTTGCCTTGAGATGATATCCTTCTTTTGGTCTCTTCGCGCATGTCCTTGTTCTTCTTCTGCATTCCCTTGCGATCAAAGGTTTGGGTGCTGAGAGAAGACGAGCCATCTTCTTCATCAGATCCGGCTTGTTCAGCGTCTAGAGATACGTCGCGATGGTGGACCGTGACAGTCCAGCCATTGGTTTTGAGTTTCTGGGGCAGTTCTTCTGCAAAGGTCACGCTACGGTGCTTGCCACGTCCGCACGCGAGTCCTATAACTAGTTTGGTTGGTGAAGATGGATCTTTCTTGTGAGTACTCTTCATCTTGGCCATTTGGGACTGTACTTCGTTGGTGATGTCGTTTAGCCATTCGGGAGCGAGGTCTTCGTTCATAACTGCTTCACGCAACTCGGAAGACAATCCCGTATGTGCCTTGCGTAGCTTGGCGGAGGGATTGGGAATGTCCGCGATCGAAAAATCCATGTGTTCGTCTCCTGGAAACTCCTCGAGGCGGCCGAACGTGCTGCCATATGAAACTATGGAGAGGTTGAAGGTGGGAGATTTGTCCTTCGCGTCGCTTGGAAGGCTGTTGTCGTTGTCATCGTCGGTGTCATTGTAATCCTTGATGTCGTCCATGGTCTGCTTATGAAAGTTGTTGACCGCCTTCGATGCTTTGTCGGCTAGTCTGTTTTTGTTCTCGTTTCTGTTGCTAACATTATCCCGCCGTTGATCTCGCTCATCATCAATGGTGTCAAGCATGACATGATAAACTCCTTCGACTGATCGAATTCTGGGTCCTGATGGTTGTGGACATCTTTGCTGATTCACGGGGCTGTAGGTGATAGAAGGGCAAGGAGACGACAGGGTCAGATCTCCTCATCTCCTCGTACTCACCACGACGCCGTCTGCAATATGACGAAAGTACCGAAAACAAAGGCCCATTCTCGGATCAGAATGCCATAAACTTCCGGGCGAATCCCGTGATTTTCCTGTACCTGGCACGTGACTGATTTTTGTGATGAACAATGCTGACTGATTATTATGAGACTCTTACTCGACATTCTACAAATGCCGTCCTGCCGTCGCCACTTTCCACTGCGGCTCCATTCCGAGGGGTTCTGTCCGCATTCTCAATTCATGATGCAGATGAAGCCATTGAGACAAAAGTTGATAAGCTACTGCTTCCCCAGATCTTATAATGCTGATCTAGATCTTCTCCTTCTTCTAGCGCATTCGACTGATCGCAAGGTATAAGTACATTCTTTCCTTTCTCTATGAAGCGTATCCTTTCCATCCTCATCACCATCACAACAGCACTGCTCATCGCATACTATACAAGCAGCCAGAACAACCTGGCGCTTCCAAAGACACTGATCCAACAAGCGAGACCACTCTTGAACAACTTGATACACCGCGCACAACCGCTCGCATTGAACGCACCTCTCCCCGGTTCCACTTCTCATTTCGCAACCGCAAACATGACCACCCCACGATCCATCAAATTCTCCTTCCTCGCCCGCGAACAATCCGAAGGCGCTGGGGCAGTAGTCCGCCGTTCCATCGGCACACCCAAACTCAAGAACTTCACCCCGTTCCTGATGCTCGACCACTTCCGTGTGCCTCCTGGCGCAGGGTTTCCCGACCACCCTCACCGCGGTCAAGAAACAATCACATACCTCCTCCAAGGCGGCGTCGACCACGAAGATTTCGCCGGCAATAGAGGCACTATCGGTCCCGGCGATTTACAGTTCATGACAGCCGGTCGAGGCATCATGCACGCCGAAATGCCCGTTCAATCTGAAGATATCAATGTGGGCATGCAATTGTGGGTAGATCTGCCTGCGAACCTGAAGAGCTGTGAACCACGATACCGCGACTTAAGGGCTGGGGAGATACCCGTGGCGAAGACGGACGACGGCAAAGTCACGGTGAAAGTCATTTCCGGCAAGTCACAGGGCGTCGAGTCACTGAAGGACCTTGCGTATACGCCCGTATGGTTCCTAGATGTGAGTATCCAGCCTGGTGGGACGATCACACAGGAGGTGCCAAAGGGCTGGAACGCATTTGCCTATACCCTCGAAGGGGCGGTGACCTTCAACGACAAGGAGACGGTCACGCCGTATCATAACGTCGTCTTTGAGTCTGAGGGGGATGTTGTGACGGCGCAGGTCGAAGAGGGTGCGGACCAGGCTGCGAGATTTATCCTGGTCGCGGGACAGCCATTGGACCAGCCTGTTGTGCAGTATGGACCTTTCGTCACGACGAGTAAAGAGGAGGTTTATAAAGCGTTGATGGACTTCCAGACGAGTAGTAATGGATTTGAACGGGCCGCGAATTGGGAGAGTGAGATCGGGAAGACTATGGGGCGGGTGAGATAGATGTCTGAGGGGACTTTTGTTGGCATAGCATGGCGCATGGATTTCGAAGATTAGATACCTTGAGTAGCCAAAGACTTTATCACATTGAATTTGAAAATATGGGAAGATGAACAAAGATGTCTTCATTTCATCCTAACATGTTCGGTCTATGCGCATCGCTTTTCTTGTGGTCTGAAGCCACACCTGTGCCCGTATTGGGCTATGCTAAGACAGAAAAGTAGAAGTAGTTCACCACTCCTGAGCCTTTACTTACATGGCTTCACAGGATCATGATCGTTACTCTATTCCTCATCACCATCCTCCTTACCCTCGGTTTCGACGATTCCAGTCATACCATCATCCTCATCGTCCTCAAACGTGCCCAGCGGTACCTCATAAAGCCGAATGACAGGCTTATTAGGATCCTTGACAAGCACGTATTTCTTATCCGCATCATCATCCGCGCTCAATTGCTTCACCAAGTCCACGATCGTACGTACAATACCCCATCCGTTACTGAAGCCCAAGTTCATTTGGCTGGCAAATTCACGGGGTTTGTATCCCACGACACCCAGAATGACGTGGTTGGCGGCAGACTTGGGGTTCACACGCGACACGAAGCCCAATTTCATTTGATCTGCTTTGGCGAGGATGGCCTGTGTGGTCCATCGGGCCAGTTTACATGAGTTGTTCTTCATCTCGGTCGCCACCACTGCACCGCGCTGCGACGTCAACTTGGTACGCCAGTCGAGAGCACCGCCCGCACCCTGTGCCTTGTGGTCGAATTCGTTGAGCGCCTTCAGCACGAGGAATTGGTCGTCGCCGGAGAGATTGTTCTTTGTCGCGGCGTCGAGCTCCGTACGCACGATCAAGTGCACTGGTTCGTCGTCTTTTTCCAGACTCAGGTCGAATCGTCGGTACTTGTAGCCTTTGGAGGCGAGAGGGTCGGTTTCATCGCTGGAGCTGTAGAATGGGTTGGGTTTAGGGTATTCGAATTTGTTGTTTTGTGATTCGAGGACTGTCTGAAGGGCGAAGTTGTGGTTGATCATGGTAGCTTCCATGGCGAGGTTGTGAGGGGTGTTGATGCTGTCGGGCTTGACGCCGGTTTGGTTCTGTGTATTGGCCGTATCGGCTTCCATAGGTGCATCGGCCGCGTTCTCATTGACAGTTACCAGGTCGATGCTGCTGTCCGGTCGCTTGTCGAGGAAGATCTTGTTGCCGTTCTTCACAATCACAATATCCCAGCTGTACACGGACCGAGTAGCGCACATCAGCATGGACAGAATGTCGGAGGTGGCGAAGATGCTGGCTTCGTCCTTTTCGGCGAGTTCTTGAATTACAGGGTCGGCGGAGGTGGTGACGTTGTAGGCTGCACGCTCGAGGGACATAAGCTTGCGCTCGGTGTTCTTGATGGGAGGTTTATCGTATGCGCGGTCGTAGTAGTACAGGAAGCCATAGTTGTCGACATCTTCTCCCTCCGATGTTTCGAGGTTTAGCTTGTGCAGGCGGTTGAAGTCGATCTCTTCCTTCATGATCCATTCTGGTCGAATGTTGACGGAGGCATCGCGGTTGCGCTGCGGCTTGTCATAGTCTCTCCAGCCG